>Ga0114934_10002273_pt1 | contig 12295 bp, 16 predicted proteins | sample 4SBtaG_2_FD_99695 | JGI IMG/M metagenome (GOLD analysis project Ga0114934, IMG submission 99695) | Deep subsurface microbial communities from Kolumbo volcano to uncover new lineages of life (NeLLi) - 4SBTROV10_white metaG | ecosystem: Environmental > Aquatic > Marine > Volcanic ...
AATCAATTTTTCGTCTCATGTCACCCTGTCACCTCCTTTCTCCCCGGCCTTCGGGCCGGGGGCTTCTTTCTTTATCTCCCTCTTACTTTTTGCAAAGTTAATCTTTCTACCGCCTTAACTAAGTCTTTGTCATGCCAATATCTTTTTGCTGACATGATGACAAAGCCGTCAATACCTTGAGAAGGTACTGGTATCGCTCCAATAGCGATGACCTTGCCTAGTCTGTTTTTGACGACATAGCCAGCAAAAATACTTTCTCCATCAGTGAAATGTTCCTTTACTAACATTTTCCTTTCCTCCTTTTTTGACATTTTTTTAAAGCTTTAATAGAGCAAATTCCGTGCCATATTTGACACAATTAGCAATTTTCAGGTAGGTTTGAAAAATTAAACTAAATTGAGGACGAAAATTGGCACGAAATGACAAAAAACGGCGCTTTAGGAAAGCACGTCCGGCAAGGCTTAGAGACGACACAAGGCTCAGAGCCTTGTAGGGCTTTGCTTTGCCAGGTGACAATTTTTGTCAAAAAAAGAGGCAACCTAGGACTATAGAAGTGACCTCAAGTGACCTCAGGGCAGATTTTGCATTAGTCACCACAGCAAAGAAAAAGCATATTACTATTTTTTTTGCTTGACTTTCTTTGCAAGAAAGAATAATATCTAACTCGAAAAAACGTTGACGGTGTAAGTCGAGACCAAGCGGGCCTGATCCCCGGGCCTCCGTGAAGCTAGGGCAAGCACTCAGGACAAAACAGACCTGCCGGCGTAAGCCGGTTTAAGACCTTCGGAACTCACAGGGACGAAGGCCAGCAGTCAAAAACTGCTGAGGGAATGTGGACTGACAATAGCCTCGGCCCCAGCCGTCAATCGACCATAGCCCACTAATACTGCACTTCGGTTTGAGGGGGTCTAGGTTTGCCCAAAGGTTATCCTACCTAGTTAACACGCTTTCGCGCGTTTTTTAGAGCGCGCGCTTCTCTAAAATGAAGCGCGCTACCTCAAAGCGTGTCTTCGTGTTTTCCCAAATGCTCGCTTTCTCAATTTAGAGCACGCTTTATTGAAAAAGCGTGCTCAGTGCTTGTACCGCGAAGATACGGTGTTTTTCCCAAAACATACGTTTCTCCAAGTGTGTATCGCCTAAAGTGTGCACTTTTTTCGCAAAACGTCAGGTTTTTGGGTTGCTACCTAAAAAACTCGCAAACCCAAAAAACCACTGTTAACTCTTCTTGGGGATGGGGGAGGTGGTGGTTTGCGACTTTTTTACTACAAAGAAAGTCTCGTCTGAGCGGGAATAGCTCAGTTGGTAGAGCCCCACGTTGCCAACGTGGTTGTCCCGGGTTCAAAGCCCCGTTTCCCGCTCCAACTGTAAAATTGGCTTTACACCACTGTAAAAAAATTTTACACCTTCAACCTACCGATATCCTTGGCAATTCCGCCCAACTGTAAAAAAACTTTACAGTTACCTCTTGACAAAGACAAATGCTATGTAGTATAGATATCCCAGAGTCTACATTTTTGTAGGTTTTTGCCGAGTGTTTAGTGTAGATGAGAACGATGGTTGGTATCGGATATTCCGATAGATACGTACACACAGGTTTTTGTCCTGGCCGTTGCGGCCAGCTCCCCGGTACGATGCCAGAGGTGTTGGGTAAGTAAGACTATGTTAGAGTTAGTAAGGTTGAGGATCATTGAGTATACTATTTTGCAGGTGATTAATTGAGCACAGCCTAGCTAAATTTATCTTAACCTTGATGACTATTACTTGACGTTTTCCTGTTATGTCAAGCCTGACATAACGTAAGTAGTTGAAATAACGGTAAGTTCTGATAATTCCCATTATGTTAACTTTTATGATAATTAGCTTTAATTAAGTTTAATTTATTGTCGCCGAGGGGGCCATGGGGACCCCCCAGAGGCTGAGCGCAGGCGGGCGTAAAAATAGATTATATATTCTTAAACACGCTACTCTCCTGAAAGGAACATAACAAATGGCAAAGAAAACGACCAAGCGATCTTCAAGCAAAATTATGAATAAATTTCCCAGTGGTAGTAGAAGCATTAAGCGATCCACTCGCAAAAAGAGTGCCACCATTGTAGAGCATAAGAAGGGGCCACGGGGTGGTACGACCAGGTACAGATTTCCTATGCCTGACAAAGCTCATGCCCGGAATGCTTTAGCCAGGTTACCTCAAGCCAAGGGATTGAGTGCTGCTGAGAAGGCCAAGATCAAGGCTCGGGCAAATAGGATACTTGGCAAGACGAAGAAGAAAAGCAAGGGGAAGTAAATGCCCTGGACAGCCACCAGTTTTAGGAGGAAGCACAACAAGAGGTTAACTCTTTCCCAGGCCAAGAGGGCCGCCAAGATAGCGAACGAGATATTGAGAGAAACGGGCAATGAGGGCCTGGCTGTGAGGGTTGCCAATTCCAAGGTAAAGCATAACAAAAAAAGGAGGCGGTAGTTGGAACGGATTTTTAAAATAATAAAAGAGTGGAATTCTAAAAGAAAAACTGGTAAAATAAGCATTAATTTTTTCCAGGGTGGGATTCCTAACATAAATCTTAGTGAGTCCGTCAAACTTGACATTAAAACACAACAAGAAAAAGGAGGTAAAAAGAATGGACAAGTTTAGAAATGGCGTAATGGAGTTGGCATCGAAAGGTGTCGATATTATGGATAGCTATTTTGATGGAGAGGTAACAGACTCACAAAAAATCAAAATGGCTTCCAAGGTTATCACGGAGGGTGTTAAGGTAAGCAACAGGGATCAGGTGGATGCCCAGGTAAGGCGATCCCAGGCAATCAGGTTGGTATCGTTTATTCCAAAGGAAAATAGGGCTGAGTATATTGCCCTAACGAATCCCGAAGCCAAGCCGTTTTTGCTTGACAGGCCCAAGAAATAAGACGGGGCGAGGCGGGGCTTGGCCGGGCCCGGCACGGCGGGGTAAGGCGTGGCATGGCGTGGCCACCATCATTGAGGTGGCGGCAAATATAACCTGAGAAAGGAGATTTTGCGATGGAAACAGAGAAAATTCGAGTGAGGTTAGTCGGTGTTGCCGATATCATGTTTGACAGGTTTATCGATCATTCAAAGGAGAAACGGCCACCAGAGCAAAAACTTTACTTGATAGAAGATAACATCGTTACAATACCAACGGAAAACATTTACGCTTTTCTTTTTGGTGAAAACCCCCAAGGGTGTGCAGCGGTCTTTGAGGGGAAGAAAAAGAAAGATTATCTCAGAGTTGGGCAGAGCCACGTGTTCATTGATCCCTTGGCTTTGCCGATTGAGAAAAATGATAAAAAACTGAAATTTACCGGTTTTGATCCCGAAAACTGGTGGATTCACAGAGGGGCACCAAGGACAAAGCAAGGTTCTTTGAGCATTAAACAAGAAGTTAAGGAACGACCGGTTCTAAAGCTGCCGTGGAGCGTAAAGTTTACCGTTAGTATTGTGAAAAACGCCTTGATCAACGAGACGAAACTGTACAACTGGTTTACTGCCGGTGGAATTCAGATAGGGCTTGGAACGTACAGGCCGAGGTTTGGCCGGTTTCAGGTTGAAGAATGGCAGAAAGTTTGAGCGGCGGGGCCCGGCTGGGCTAGGCTAGGCTAGGCTAGGCTCGGCGCAGCGCAGCACGGCACGGCAAGGCAAGGCTATCTTTTTGCTAGATATTCTGGGACGCGGCAGGGTTTGGCGAGGCGGAGCGAGGCGGGGCTTGGCGTGGCGGAGCATGGCGAGGCGAGGCTATCTTTACATTAGAAGGTAGCAACATAAAGTAAACGGGATGATTATAAATACAAGCCCGATTGGGGGTTAATTCCCCTGGTCGGGCTTTTTTGTGAATACAACATGGCTAAAAGAACTACCAGCAAATATTACCGCACAGCCAAGGCGATAGAGAATCAACTGGTTAATTCTTTGGATTTCAAGCGGGAATTTAACCAGGAGATCAAGTTGGCGAGAAAGTTGTGGGCGTCCAAGGACTTTGCGACCAATCGCAAGAAGCAATTAGAGCTTAAGCGCCTTGGTGTTGCAATGGACTTGAAAATGCTTTTTCAGCAGATGGAAAACGCCCTCTATTATAACGATGTGAAAACTTATAACTCCTTGGCCCTGGTCTTTCACGAGAAATATGGCAAGTACCTGGCTGCTCACGAGCAGGGAGTGGTGACCATTGGAGAGAGTGGGGTTGTGATTTTACCAGAACAGAAGGCAGGTAATGGCAAGCAGAAGAAAAACTCAACTGAGAAAAGACCAACTCGAACTACTGGAGAAAGTGGATAAGTTCCTCTTCTCCAACGTGAGTTTACCTCGTTCTGTTTACGAATTTATACGGGTCATGAATGATGAACGTAGTGTGGAAACCTCATCCAGGCCAACAGACGAAACTTCACCAGAGGACGGAATATGAGCTTCTCTATGGTGGGGCCAAGGCTGGAGGTATGTGTGATTCAATGAAAGAGGTAAATGGCAAAGCTAAACATAATATGGCAACCCAATTCGGATCAACAGAGGAAGTTTCACGAGAGGACTGAATTTGAGGTTCTTTATGGGGGTGCAAGAGGTGGAGGCAAAACAACATCTCTTTTGATGGAGGCCCTACGGTACGTTCGGTATGCCAATTATAAAGCATTGATTCTCAGGAGAACTACGCCGGAATTGCAAGAAATTTTAGACAAAAGCCATAGGATATTCCCAATTGCGATTCCAGGCGCTCATTGGAAGAAAAAAGAAGGTAGATGGGAATTTCCTTCTAAGGCGACAATTAAGCTAGGCCACATGGAACGCCATGATGATATGTATAAGTATCAGGGCTTAGAATACCAATATATCGGAATAGATGAATTGACCCATTTTCATGAAGACATGTATTTATTTATGATGGGTTCTTGTCGATCAGCAGATGAAAGAATACCTGCAAGGATGAGGGCGGCATCTAACCCTGGTAATGTGGGGCATAACTGGGTCAAAAAACGATTTATTGATCCCGCGCCTCCTGAGACAGTCATTGTAGACGAAGAAACAGGACTTGACCGAATTTTTATACCCGCCACGGCCTATGATAATCCAGTTTGGAGAGAAAAAGACCCAATGTATTTGAAAAGGTTGGAAAACATCCCCGATGATAACTTGCGCCGAATGATGCTCTACGGCGACTGGGATGTTGGTGTGGGCATGGCGTTTCCTGATTTCAGGCGGGAGATTCATGTTATAAAGCCTTTTACTCCCCCTCCTGAATGGAAACACTTTATCACGGTTGACTGGGGTTTTTCCCGCCCCTTTGCTGTCTACTGGATAGCTCAGGACTTTCTGGACCGGCTTTATGTTTACAGAGAATGGTACGGGGCAGGCCGGAACGAAAGAGGACAAATACAGGACAATGTTGGTGTTAGGTTGAACAGTATTGATGTTGCAACGGGGATAGTTCAACGGTGTGATCCCCAAGTCAATTATGCGTACTGTGTCATGGATTCTCGGATGTGGTCACCAAGCGGTATTGATGAGGCATCCGTGGCATCCGATTTTGAAAGGGAATTGGGACAGAGAAGAATTCCGGTCCTGAAAGCGTCTCAGTCACCCGGTAGCAGGCTATTAAGAAAACAACAGTTTCACGCCAGGCTGCGGGTGCGGGCGGATGGCAGACCGGGGATATTGTTTACTGAGAATTGTGTTAATGTGATCAGGATTTTGCCCGGTTTACCGCTGGATAAGAATAATTTGGAAGATGTCGATACCAATGCTGAGGATCATTGTTTCGACTCTATCGGTTACGGACTTCAGACTTGCCCTATTACTGAACGAACCGTGATAGGAAGTGATGGACGGGCGGTTTCGTTGACCAATATCGAAAGTTTCAGGCAGCGAAATAACTTTAGCCCTATGAGAAGGCGCAATAGACCTCTTGTTAATAGTTATGTTACGAGACGAGTACAATGAAATGTGATTGTGGTGGGGAAATCCGATACGTAACATCTGTTGAAAAAAATGATGAAGGTCGCATGATTTACCAATGCGTCCTTTGTGGTCAGGAATACGAAAGACCGTATTATAAATACACCCCGTCGACTTGCCCGAAACACCACTGGCAGTTTGATTCGTGGGGGTTTTTTGATAATCCGAATAACCACGAGATTTATTGGAACATGATCTGTGATAGATGCGGAGCCAGGGCTAAGAAACGATGGGACTCAAGGGAAGTGGGTCTAAGAGAAGCAGTTGATATTGAAGATCCAAGGGTTTTAAAGCATTTGGAACTAAATAAATACACGGCGAAATACCTGATCAAGGATAAAGAAACAGTAAAAGAATTTTGGGGGCTAGCTTGAGACAAAAACAGATTAAAGACTACTTTTTGGCCTGTAGGGATCAATGCAGGGAAGAAACAAAGGACATTCGCAAAACATGGGATGCCCTATTAGGGCAATATCTGTGCAAGAAGGACTTTGGGGAGAAAAAAGACTGGCAGTTCAAGATATACACCCCTATTGGCAAGCCAAAGATCAAGAAAGCCGTTCGGTTAATCAAGAAAAACCTGATTACAACGGGTAGTTATTTCGATTTTGATAATCCTCCCAAGCTGGAAGATAAACTCAAAAAGTGCCATTTAACCAAGCGTGCTCTTGAATTGTACCTCCGTGAGGCTGGTTTCATTGATGAACTTAGTATCGCCCTTGAATCAGGCTTTACCTTGGGCCTGATGATCATGAAATTCTGGGTGGCAGAAGAGGAAGATCATTATTACATTGACGCTGACAAGGCCGAGATCGTTTATCCAAAAAGGCCGAAGATGCGGTGTAAGGCCATAAACCCGTTTAATTTCTACTTTACCAGGGATAACCAGATAAACATTGAAGAAGAATGGCTCACATTGACCGAATTTAAGCAGATGGTTGATGAAAGCCCAGGTATTTACAACAAAAGTGAAGTCAAAAAGCTATTAGCCGGTGATTATCAACCAACAGAGAACCTAGCCGATGAGGATAAAAAACGCATCCAAAAACTTGGTTTAAGGGATGCCGAGAATAAGTACCGCAAAGAAGTTAAGTTGGCTCATTTTTACGGGCCTATCACGACTGAGAAAAACGAACTGTTCATGGCTAACGCCCAAATGCTTATCGCAAATGATAAGTATCTAGTGTTAGGCCCTCGTGAGAACCCTTTCTGGCACAAGAAAAGTCCTTATATCTACGCCAGTCCCTTAAACGTTCTTTTCCGGCATGTTGGGAAAGGCTTAATTGAGGATGTCATGGGCGTGGAAGATGCCATTGTTGAGTTTGTGAACCTGCAGCTAGACAACTTGCTCTGGAAGATTCTTGGCATACATGAAGTAGATGACATGGCATTTTCCGAGTTTGGCCGAGCAGACTTAAGGGAACTTTATCCTGGGAAATTTGTTCGCAGGAGGTCTGGTTATCAAGGAAGCAGCTATCAATTTCACGACATTGGTGTTGATCCCGCCAAGGCCATGCCGATGCTGCAGGAGTTAAAGACCCTTTACGATGAGGAAATTGGCGTCACCCAGTACGTGGAAGCCCTGCCAGGGGCGACAAGTGAGAAAGCGACTATTTACGCCGGTAGAAGGCAGACAGCGTTAAGTGATTTTCAGTCCATTGCCCTTGATATTGAACGTGGTTTTATGACGAAATGCTTTGATATGGCAAGGGATTTAATGATTCAGTATTTAATGGTATTCGATAATCCTGATTTAGAGGATATTTTCAGGGAAAATGAACTTGATCTAGCTGAGATGACTGATGCCGAGAAACGGGCCATGATAGTTACTGATGTGGACTTTATTGGTAAAGGCATAAGCATTTTCTTTGAAAGAGAGCAGTTGATCCAGAAAATAGGAGCCTACGTGAAAATGTTGAATGCTTTGCCGGGTACGGCGCAACTTTATCCAAATTGGCCTGTCATTATAAAGCGATTTAACGAGGCTTTCTCTTTTGATAAGCCAGAAGAAATGCTTCACTCAGACCAGGAAGTTGCACAGCTTCAGGCCCAAATGCAACAGGCTCAGCAGGCCCAAATGATTCAACAGATGCAGCTAATGCAACAGGCTCACCAACATGAGCTTGAAAAGATAAATTTACAAAATCAACCAAAATTATTGGATATCCAGAGAAAATATGAATCAGAGGAAGCGGACAGGAAAGCCAAATTGATAGCTGAGGCAATGAAATGAGACCAGGGCGAATTATAAATTTGATTCAACAGGCCAAAGACACTCCTTTTTACAAGGAACTTCTCATGCCTGAGCTTAACCGGCGGATGGCAAGTTATGATGAATTGATGGCAACAACTGATCCTTGGAAGCGTTATGGTTACGTTGAGGCTTACATGGCTTTAAAGGCTTTTAAATTAGCGCTGGAATTAGCTTCTTCTTCTGAAGAAGAAGTAAATAAAGCGGACACCCGCCCTGGGGGCGGCCCCGCGAAAATAAAAGGAGAAAATTATGGCTGATGAAACTATTGAAACCCCGACACTTGACACACCAAATTTTGGTGGTGAAGAACTTGTGCCAGATAATGAGTCGGGTAGTCCCCCGTCTGAGACCGAGGACACCTCCCTCGAAGGAGCCTCTGAGGTCGAGAAAGACGATACGGACTGGAAAAAGCGGCACGCAGATGCCGTTAGATGGGCACAAAGAGAGGCAGAATCACGGCAAAAACTTGAAAAAAGGCTTGAGGAACTGGAGGCCCGAACCAGGAAACTCCAGGATGCAGGCTTGGACTTTGACAGCCTTGAAGGATACCTGGGGGAAGAAGAAAAAAGTTCGATACCTTCCGATTATGTTCCCAAGAAAGACTTTGACCAGGCCGTGCAGACTGTCAATCAGAAACTCTGGAATGCTAGCAAAATGATCTTTACAGCTGCTAATCCGGAGTTTAAAGACCCCGATCTGTCAACTATGCTGGACTATGAGTGTTCCCGTATCGTGCAGGATGAGATCAATAACACGGGTAATATGACCCTTAGTCCGGAAGATTTGCTGGCAAAAGGGGCAAAGCGGTTGAAGAAATTTATTAACAAAATAAAAGGTGAAGGCGAAAAATCCGTTACTGAGAAACGAAAGAAAATCTCCGAGGCTGGTATCCCCGCCGGAAGAGAGAAGGCTAAAAAGATTGAATCGGAAGAGGAAATCTCGCCTGACCAAATTTGGCTGGGAAACCAAAGAGAAGCCCAGAAACGGATAAAAGCCGGAGCCTAAAAAGGAGGTTATGAGCAATGGCTGGACAATTGTTTGCAACTTCAACTCAGGGACAACTCTTGTATTCTCCTTTGCTAAGCAAGGAAGTTCTTGAGGCGGCGCAGCCTGATCTCAAAATCAGGCAATTTGTGTCCGCCAGGGAAGCCTGGGGAAAGAATGCAGGTGAAACGTTCTTGATTGATAAATACGGTAACATTGATACAGCCGGTGGGCAGTTGATGGAAACGTCTACTATTCCTGCACACTCTTTCAGGCTGTATCAAGCAACCTGTACTTTACATGAATACGGGAATAGCATCCCGTTTACACGCAAATATGAAGACCTTTCTCAGGTAAGCGTGAGGGAAGGTATTGTTCTTACACTTAAGAATGACCTGGCAAAGGTTATTGATACTCAGGTAGAGGCAGCACTGGACGATGCCAAAATTCGGTATGTCGGCACGGCTACTGACGGTGGTGTAGTCACTACCGATGGAACTGCAACGGCTACTGCGACATCTTCACTTAACAAGTTTCACGTTAAGGAGATCATAGACTATATGTATCAGACTATGAAAGCCGAACCGTGGGCTGGTGGAGATTACATGGCTATTTGTAGTTCTGATGCTAAGCGTGGTATCTATGACGATGTCGAGGCAATCTTGCAGTACACTAAATATCCTGCCTCCGGTGAGTTTGGCAGATATTATGATTGTCGATTCGTTAAAACAAACCATGCGCTGGATAATGCAATTGGGGCAGGCTCCGCCTATGGCGAAGCGTACTTTCTTGGCGGGCCTGATGTGGTGTTTGAAGCTAATGCCGTGTCTCCGATAGTCATACCTAAAGAGGTAACCGACTATCAAAGGTCAAGGGGACTAGCCTGGTACGCCATTATGGGATGGGTAATCGCCCATAATGCCGATCCGGACAATAACGTTGTCAAGTACGATAGTGCGTAATAAATAGGTCGGGGGCACGAGGCCCCCACCTACAATACTTTTTCGAGGAGGTTTTACAATGGGTGGAGGATATGATTCCTATAATACCATGACCATTTGCCTTCCTTCGTTTGATTTTGGAGGGGGTGCTGCTGAAACGATGAGTTTCCGCATTCCGGCTGCAATGAATGCGGAACTTATTAAGATCGGTGTAATGGTCACAGAAACGTTCGCAGATGATACGACAAGTGCTTCAGTTGAACTTGGAACCGCAGCCGATTCAGATGCTTATGCAAAACTTGTGATCCCCGATGGGACTGCGGATAATGACTGTTTCGATGAGACAGATGATACAGATGCAATTATTTCACCGAATATCGCAGCTAATACACTTGTAAGGGTAACATTGACCAATGGTACTGATTCTGTGGGAGTAGCAGGGCAAGGCGTGCCGTTCTTCGTTTTTAGAATGCGGCCTGCGGTGTAAACTTTTTAATCTGAGGGGGAGCTTGTCTTCCCTTCAGAAATTATTTTGAATGGTAAAGAAACGTTCTTTGATAATACGTCATGCCGCTTTAGGTGATGTCATAATGGCAACAGCCGTTATTCCGTATCTTCAGCAGGATGGTTATGACATAGATTTTTACACCAACAAAGCTGGTAGAGAAATTATAAAGCATGATCCAAGAATTAAGAGGATAATAATTCATGATGAAAGTGTTCCCGTTGAAAAACTATGCGCTCTTTGGCAAAAAGTTGGCGAACCATACGATAAGGTTGTCAATTTGCATGACTTAATAGAAAACAGGGTTTTGTTTGCGTATCCGCAACCTGAGTATTTTATACCTGTAAGGAAGCGAAGGCAGATAGTTGGTAATGAAAATTATATTGACATGCATATTGAGCGGGCAGGGTATAAGCCGAAAACGGGGATGAGAGTACCTTCCCTTTGCTTAAGTAAGGAAGAAAAAATGAAGGGGAAGGCATGGGCAAGAAAACACAAGAGATATTTTAAGGTTGTCTGGGGCTTAGCGGGTTCCTCGGTTCATAAAATTTGGCGATATTTTGAGCCTTGCGCGAGAGAATTTCTGAGGCGGCATAAAGATGCTTATATATTTACGGTGGGGGATTACGCTTGCAAGCTATTAACTTTCCCCCACGAGAGAGTTGAGAATACAATGTTTTGGGAGATGCCGTTCCGGGATACGATGATTTTAGCTAAATATGCCGACCTAGTTATCGGGCCTGAAACGGGTGTCATACAAGCAGCAGGCGCTTTTGGAACGCCGGTGTTGTGTTTACTGACTCATTCGAGTAAATATCAGGTGACAGGCACATTCAAGAATGATTACTCGATTCAAGCACCTATTTGGTGTAGCCCCTGTCATCTTTTGCATAAATTCACCTACATCTGGCGCCATGTATGCCAGGTAGGAACAAATCCTGATCTCCCCCGATGCTGTGAGCACGGCATGGGGGACGTTCTTGATAAAATGGAGGAAGCTTATGGCTTATGGAAAAGTGGGAAGGCCGCCTAAAGAGGTGAAATTCGATCATAAAGGCCCTGTCACGCAGGCAGTTCATGCCGGCGTAAAATGTCTTTATCAGAATGGTAGACGATGGTCTTACGCCGAGTTCAACCGATTTAGCGAAAAATGGGAACCTGAACCCCGGCCAATAGATGAAATGGATGCCAATACGACTGCTCTGGCGTTTCATGTGGGAGAACTAAGAAAACTGCTTAAGCCTCTAATTGAGCAGTTTGCTAAGTTAGCAGGCGTGGTGGAAAACCTTGAAAAGCTGGTGAAGGATATAGAAGATGCCAAATAAGACGAGGGCGGATATTATCAACCAGGTCTACGAATACATTCCTAACCTGAATGTATCCTCCTATGACACGACACTTGACAACCTGATTGACCTTGCAGCGGAAGAGATAAGCCGAAGACATAACTTTTCCTATCTGCGGGATCCAACGCCAGCGACCCACGGCTTGGCTGCTGGCGATTATTATGTCGATGAGGCTGACTTTTCATTTACTAATTTCAAGGAGATCGTCTTTTTGCAATGGATCAAGTCAAGTACGGGGGAAAACGCTAGAATTAAATTTATACCCCAGCAGGCTTTTTTGGATCGGTATCCTTATGTGGAATACGGTGGCAA
>Ga0114934_10002275_pt1 | contig 12293 bp, 9 predicted proteins | sample 4SBtaG_2_FD_99695 | JGI IMG/M metagenome (GOLD analysis project Ga0114934, IMG submission 99695) | Deep subsurface microbial communities from Kolumbo volcano to uncover new lineages of life (NeLLi) - 4SBTROV10_white metaG | ecosystem: Environmental > Aquatic > Marine > Volcanic ...
ATTCCACAGTTTTCCGCTGTTCCGAATCCTCGTCCAGAATCGGATTGGTATTGTTAATGTGAATAAGAACCCGTCGTGACTGGGGTAATTCGCCTAGTACCTTGAGCATTCCGTGGTCCCCGGATTGTGGCAGGTGGCCCATGTCGCTGGCTTTTTTGTGACCGGTGCCGGCATGTTCCATTTCGTCTTCGCGCCAAAAAGTTCCATCGACCAATACGCAATCGGCATTTTGCATGGCTTGGTGTACATGGGGTTCGATCTGACCCAGGCCCGGGGAATAATAAAGCTTTTTACCCGTCGAGATCTGTTCTATGGTTACACCAATGTTATCACCTTCGTGCGGATCATGTCGGTGCGGGGAATAGGGCGGTGCTTTACTTTTTAGTGAGTGTGGCCAGAAGCGCAGGTCGTCTATGCCGGGGATCTCGAAACTGCTGCTGTCTAGTGGAATCGGGTGATGGTTGACGCCGCAATAATCGTCTAACATCTTGAAAATTGGGAATCCCGAAGACAGATCTTGTTTGACCATCTCGCTACAATATATATTTAGTGGCGTGCCTTCGCGCAAAATTAACAAACCGGTGGTGTGGTCGATTTGGCTGTCAATCAGAATAATCGCCTTAATCCCAGTGTCACGCATTCCTGTTCTGGGTTGCAGACCAGGAAATGCTTCAATTTGCGCGCGTATGTCCGGTGAGGCGTTGAATAAAACCCAGTTGTTCTGGTCGCTGCTCACGGCGATAGATGATTGGGTGCGCGCTACGGCGTTGATTTCTCCGTTTCGCAGACGGTGACAATTTTGACAGTTACAGTTCCATTGTGGGAAGCCGCCGCCGGCGCCTGAACCTAAAACTCTGACTTTCATGATTAAGTTTGGGTGTGAGTACTGGCGTTGATAATCGGCTTGGTTGACAGGTGCCGAATCGCCGTTGCGGTAAACTGAATTAAACTATACGTTAAAACTAAAACGGGGCTCCATTGTTATGGAACCCCGTGGAATACTGATCGGTTGATTAACGATTGTAGATATACATCGTTACTTCAAAGCCGAAACGAAGATCATTGTAGCTTGGTTTTTCCCACTTCATATCCGCTATACCTCCTAAATCAAATAGGTTACAAAATTCGTCGAGCTTTGTAACAAAGCTAATCGAAGTATACGACGCATAAAATCGGAAAGCAATATAGAGTGATCGGCCAAGCCAAATTCATCTTGGCTTTTGCCGAGATTGGGTTAATTTTATTTCAATAAATCAAGGTGTATTAGGGTTGCTAGACTGTTTCCATGAGTATTATTCAAGTGGCGGCAGTGGTAAATAAATTGATCTTGGCGCTTGTAACGCCGGTGATAAAGTTATCGAGATAATCTCAAGCCTGATTTTGAATGCCCCAGAATTGTTGCGATTGTAGCCCGTATTCCGCATCGCTCGAGCTTCTTAGCCGGCTGGTATCAATTTTCTTTCATTACGGGTTTACTACGTGAGATGACTTCGGTGCCATTTACGTCACTTTTGCCTCGATAGCCTCGATCACCAAATTTCTTGTGAATATCTGGGTGAAATTCGCGATGTTCGCAGTGTTATTCAGTTTAAGATTGATAAATTAGCTGAAATAGCTCTTGAAATTCGGACTCAACTGTATCGATAATCGATTGAATGTTATCCGGTGTTACGGCTAAAAATTCGGTGGAGGGGTGGTTAAAAATAACCTGGATATCGACGTTTTCTGATCGAGAATCGAGTATCGTGGTCATGTAGTCGGATAAGGTGACAACAGCGATTTCCTGGGTATAGATATTTGCAGCCATCGGGCGATTATGGAATATGATCGTTTTGGTAATCAAGTTCGGTAAGCGCCATAACTTGCAAAGTTCGCCGCCCACGTCGAAACGATCAAAATTCATGACTTGTTGTTCGGCATCCTGCATCGTGATTTTGTTGGATTTTGCTAGGATTATGGCTTGATTTGCCAATTCAGGAATGCGAGAGTAAATAACGAGGTTGCCCAGATTGTGTAACAAACCGCATACGAAAATTGTCGAAGCATCGTTACACTGCGGATGATAAGAAGTCAGTGCTCGAGCATACAGCGCACAGCGGATGCTTTTGCTCCAGAATTCGCGCATGGATGGTATTTCTGATGGTAACTTCGAAAATCGGTCTACGACGATTGTTGCCAGTACCAGATTGCGGAGCTCTACATTACCTATAATTGCAATCGCTCGGGTTACAGATGTGACTTTAGAAGGAAAGCCGAATATAGCGCTGTTAACAATTTTCAATAAGCGGCTGGTCAAACCCGGGTCGTTTTCGATGATGCGACCCGCATCGTACGCGTTTTTGGTTGGATCATCCAATATCTCGCTAACTTGCAGAAAAATTTCGGGTGGAGAAACAATATCGATATTACCAGATAAAAGTTCCTGGACGCTGGTTAGCTTACTCGTTGTAGAATTCATTAATCCAAATAGATTTTGGCGCTAAGCCAACATAAACCAATTATTAATTTGTGGCCGAATATTGCCTGAATCGAACGCTTTAAGAACAAGGTAAATAAGTTAGACTGCTTTGTCGCTGAATTGACTGACAGTATTCGTTTAAATTACGAAACTGTAAGGTTATAGAATTGGTGGTATATCGTCTTTCCATTTACAATCAATAGGTGTTATTTCCATTGCGGGTTTGGATTCTACGTATATTTTAAAATAATGGAAGCGAAAATCGAGAACAGAGTAGCGTTTTTCTATCTTTTTAACCCAAAATTTTATCGAATTGTGTTGAAGGTGTAAGACCTCAGTATAAATAACCGACACAGTTGGCGCGATATGGGTATTGGGGCTCATATTGGTTTGACGTCTTCGTTCAGCTTGTATTAAGCAGGTTTGTTCGAATATTTCTAAACAGATCATTATTTCCGTATTGCTGAATATCAAACAGTCACATCCAATTTTTCATGTGTAGCGTTAGTTCCATAGCTTTAGAATAGTTCTATACATTCCTATAGATTACTTGTTTTCGTGCAATCCTTCCGCAGTTCTTATCAAGAATCGAAATACTTTTGTACGGGATTGGTCTTGATTGGATAGATCGTGCTTAATCAACGAATTTGAACAAAAAATATTTGTAGCAATCCAAATCAATTTTGCGTGGATTTCTGTGACAACATTGCTTTCGGTCTCAAAGTAATATCGAAATGTATTGGTTTTATTTGCCGAGATCAACGCTGTGTATGGTCAATAGGACTGTTGAAAAATAAATTTTAGTAAAAACATGCCAAAGAAACAGACAGCTAGAAAAAGAAAACCTGCTAAACGCAAGCCTAAATCGAAATCCTCTATAGGTTTATTTTTAAAACGCTTTGTCCTTTGGTCGATCGCGGGTCTGTTTTTTTTATTGTTAACCTATGTGGGTTACCTTGATTATTCGGTCCGACATTTGTTCGAAGGAAAAAGGTGGGCGATCCCGGCGCGCGTTTATGCCAACCCGGTCGAATTGTACGCGGGGTCTAAGATAAGCTTGGCTGAATTCGATACACTCTTGAACCAACTGCGCTATCGCCTAGATAAGCGACTGTCTACCGAAGCGACTTACTATCGGTCTGGGCGTACCTATAAACTTAGAACTCGAAAATTTCAATTTTGGGATAAGTCGCAACCTGCACGATCAGTGCATCTGAAATTCGCGGCTGATGGTTTGTCTAGTATTCGTGATATTGAATCATCCAAAAAAATTGCGATTCTGCGTATGGACCCAGCGCAAATCGGTAGTTTTTATCCTGCGCTGAAGGAGGATCGCATACTGGTCAAGTTGGATCACGTTCCCAAGAATTTGGTTGATGCCTTAATCGCCGTTGAAGACAGAATTTTCTATGAACACCACGGTATTTCGATTAAGGGTATCGTGCGGGCGATGTTGGCCAATATCAAAGCTGGCAAATTTGTTCAAGGCGGTAGCACCATCACGCAGCAGCTGGTCAAAAATTTTTATTTGAGTTCTGAACGGTCTCTGTCGCGCAAAGTAAACGAAGCTATTATGGCTTTAATATTGGAAGCCCGCTATTCCAAGGAAGAAATATTAGAAGCCTACATCAATGAAATTTTTCTTGGCCAGGAGGGCGCCCGAGCCATACACGGATTCGGTTTGGCCAGCCGGTATTATTTTGATCGTAGTTTGAAAGAATTGGAATTACACCATTGCGCATTATTGGTTGCCTTGGTTAAAGGCGCGACCCAATATGATCCTCGGAGACATCCTCAACGCGCTATCCGACGTAGAAATTTGGTGCTGGATACGATGTTGGAACAAGGTTATATATCGGAGAAGCAATTCCGCGATGCGAAGTTGAAAAAACTGGAGGTTAGTCAGCGTGGCCGTCGATCCACGTCGAAATACCCCGCGTTTATGGATTTGGTACGCCGCCAACTGCAAAATCAATACCGGGATGAGGATCTGACATCAGAGGGCCTGCATATATTCACGACATTAGATTTATCGGTTCAGCAGCGTTTAGAGGAAGCAGTTAAATCAACATTGAAGCAACTGGAGCGTCGTAAGAACGTCAACGATTTACAAACAGCGTCCGTTTTGACACGTCGCGAGGGCGGCGAGATAGTTGGGTTGGTTGGGGGCCGCGATGCGCGATTTGCCGGGTTCAATCGCGCTTTGGATATTCAGCGGATGATCGGTTCGTTGGTCAAGCCTGCAGTTTATCTTACTGCATTGGAGAATTCTGAAAAATATACGATTACCTCCCCAATAGAAGATAGTTCTTTTCAGATGAAATCTGGTGGCAAGCTTTGGTCACCGAAAAATTTCGATCATAAGGAACACGGCGCGGTGCCATTACATCAGGCCCTGGCCAAATCGTACAATTTGGCAACTGTTAGATTGGGTATGGATGTGGGTATTTCAAATACGGTCAAAACCTTGCGTAATTTGGGAGTGGACCGTCAGCTGAATCGTTACCCATCTCTGTTTCTTGGTGCAATTGAACTATCGCCATTGGAAGTGACTCAGATGTATCAAACCTTGGCCGGCGATGGTTTCCGAACTCCGTTGCGTTCAATTCAATCGGTTATTGCAAGTGACGGTACGCCACTGCAGCGTTATCCACTAACGGTCAGGCAAACGGTTGATCCGGCTGCCGTATACATCTTAAATACGATATTGCAACAAGTTATGTTGGTAGGTACCGGCCGTTCTGCATACGCGACATTACCCAAACAACTCAAGGTTGCGGGGAAGACCGGGACAACGAACAAGCTCAGAGATAGTTGGTTTGCCGGTTTTAGTGGGGATTTTCTTGGTGTAGTCTGGGTTGGTCGAGACGACAATCGTTCTACTGGTCTGACCGGAAGCAGCGGAGCGCTGAAAATTTGGGCAAACACGATGAAGAATATTAGCAAGCAACCGGTAGACCTGATTCCACCTGACACTATAGAATGGGCTTGGGTAGATAAAGCTAATGGTTTACGGGCGAACGATTTGTGTGATGATATTACGGAATATCCTTACATAGTTGGTTCAGCGCCTTTAGATAAATCTCCCTGCATGGTTCGTCCTGATGAGAAGGTTGATGATTGGTTCGATGCTTGGTTTTAGGGGTTAATTTATTGAACGCGGCGTCGTTGGTATCAGTCCCTGGTGGGGAAGTAGTCTCCCTATATGAATGTTTGGCTACATTGCGTTTGGGCTTTCTCAGCATGCGATAAATTGCAGGTCGGATAGCACGCAGTCTATTCGGGAAAAGCGCGGCCAAAAAAATTTTAGAACGATTAAAAGATCGAATGACTTATACAAGAATTCTTATCTGGGTAACTGCGTTAATAGTGTTGGGTGCCTGTTCTGAACGTAGATATTCCTATCAACCACCGCCACGCCCCATTGTTGTGGAACCTCCTCCCGCCCAAGTTAAACCGTTGCCGCCGACAGATGTTTATGTACCCAAGCCGCCTTCTCCGGAAAAACAAAAGCCAATCACTAAGGCGCTTTCTCCGGCCGTAATCGCATTGATGGACGAAGCCGAAAGTCTCCGGCAGGTCGGCAATCTCGATTCTGCTGTTGCTACGATTGAACGAGCCGTACGGATTCAGCCTAGGAACGCACAACTTTGGCATCAACTGGCCGTTTTGCGCATGCAGCAAGATAAACCTAGATTGGCTTTAGATTTAGCAAAGAAATCCAATTCCTTGGTCGGTAGCGATCACCAACTAATGAGAGAAAATTGGTTATTGATCTCGAAGGCAAAACGGATGTTGGGAGATGATTCTGGAGCAGAAAGCGCATTATTTGAGGCGGATAGTTGATTGCATACAAGCCTAAACTTCAAATTCAACTTTTCGGATCGATCATGATGCAACGTCACGAAATTGGGCGACCGATTCCACAGACACATTGCAGTATTTCTGCAAAAGGCAAATAAATGCCGGTCTATTCGGTTGACAAGTTGATTGGACAGGCCCGTAAGCTAGCAGCAGATTATCGTGAATCGACCGGTAAGACGCTACCTGGTGTGAGCAATGAAATTGCCGAACATGATGCCTCAGTGCTATTGAAATTGGAACTTTGTGCTGATCGGAGTCAAGGTTTTGATGCGTTGGACCAGTACGGGAAGCGAGTGCAAATAAAGGGGCGGACTATATTCGACGAATCTAAATCGGGGCAACGCATTGGTCAGATTAAGCTTAATCAGGATTGGGACTGTGTGGTGTTGGTTCTGCTTGATGAACGCTATGAACCGTTCGAAATTTATCAAGCCGATCGTGACGAATTATTGGAATACATTGATCGGGCTAGCCAGCCACAGAAAAAGCGCGGAGCATTATCTGTTGCAAGGTTTCGAATAATTGGTAAGCGGGTGTGGACTCGTGAGAACGATGAAGAAGGTGATATCTGGGATAACCGCCTGGATGGTTGAATTTAGTTGTTATTGAGTTTATTTTGAGATCGCGATCCTTGCCTAAGACAACATGATTGATCGTTCTGTGTATTGCCCTTGTTGTGACCAAACTAGCTGATATATTCGCTGCCGGCGGGCAATTGTCTACCAGGATTTCCGGCTATAAACCACGCCCTGAGCAGTTAGAAATGGCCGAGTCCATTGCCAGCGCTATTCGTGACAAACATCATTTTGTTGCCGAAGCCGGTACCGGAACGGGCAAAACTTTTGCTTATCTGATTCCAGCGATCCTATCGGGCCAAAGGATAATTGTCTCTACCGGTACCAAGAATTTACAAGACCAGTTATATAATAAAGATATTCCAGTACTTCGGTCGGTGTTATCGGTCCCATTTCAGGCGGCGTTACTAAAGGGGCGTGCCAATTATTTATGTCGTTACCGGATGGAAAGTGCTATGGAAACGGATAGCGGATTTTCCCGGTCCGATGCCGCTGATATAAATCGAATTTATCAATGGGCTGGCAAAACTCGGATCGGGGATATTGCTGAAGTTTCCAGTGTACCAGAGACATCCTTGGTGTGGTCGCAGGTTACGTCAACGGCGGATAATTGTTTGGGACAGGAATGCCCCGAATACGACGAGTGTTTTTTGGTAAAGAGCCGGCGAAAAGCTCAGGATGCTGAATTGTTGGTTGTAAACCATCACCTGTTATGCGCAGATTGGGCGTTGCGCGACGATGGGTTTGGCGAGTTGTTACCCAATGCTGATGTGATTATAGTTGATGAGGCGCATCAACTATACGAAACGGCTTCACGTTTTTTGGGGCTTAGCGTTAGCGCCAGACAAATTATCGAGCTTGGCCGGGACGTGGTTGCTGAGCAGGTCAAAGATGCGGGCGATATGCCTGCTTTGCGGTCTGCCGCTGATGGGTTGGAGAAAACCGTGTTGGATCTTCGGCTCGACTTTGGTCAACCTATTCGACGAGGTTCTTGGCAGGAGTTAGCGCACAATCAAAAAGTTTTGTCAGGCTTGCAAAAATTACAAAGCCAGTTAAAGAAGTTAGATAAGTTGTTAGAGTCCGCTGCAGAGCGCAGTAAGGGTTTGGACGCCTGTTGGCACCGTTGCAGTGAAATGTCTGCCCGCTTGAGTTTACTTATTCAAGAAGACGATGGCCAGTGGATCCGATGGTTCGAAACCCACAAACGGACCTTCACACTAAGCCGCACGCCGTTCGAAATTGCCGATGAATTTCAACATTTGATACATGAACGCAAAGCAACGTGGATTTATACCTCGGCAACATTGACTGTGGCGAATCGTTTTGAGCATTTCACCTCAACTTTGGGCTTAAACGATACCGAAGTACGATCGTGGGGCAGTCCCTTTGACTATTCGTCGAAATCGGTTTTTTACCATCCACGGAATTTACCTGATCCCGCTTCTCCAGATTATATTAGAAATGTTGCCGAAACCGCGATCCCAGTAATTAATGCTAGTCGAGGCCGGACCTTTTTCTTGTTTACCAGCCACAGAGCGTTGCGCCAAACTGCAGAAATACTTCGGGACAAATTGGATTATCCGTTACTTGTTCAAGGCGCTCAACCCAAGTCTGTATTGATCGATAAATTCAAATCGCATGGCAATTCTGTGTTATTGGGGACCGCGAGTTTTTGGGAAGGCGTGGACGTTCGAGGAGGTGCTTTGTCATGCGTCATTATAGACAAGCTACCGTTTGCATCTCCTGGAGATCCGGTTATGAAGGCCCGTTTGGAAAGTCTGCGCAAGCGTGGTGAGAATCCTTTTAAGAGCTTCCAAATACCAATGGCGGTGATTGCGTTGAAGCAAGGGGTTGGGCGTTTGATACGTGATGAAAATGATCGCGGTGTATTTATGTTGTGCGACCCACGATTATTAAAGCGTTCTTATGGACGGACCTTTTTGGAAAGTTTACCGGCGATGCGCCGTACCCGAGATATAGAGGAAGTGCAATCATTTTTTGATGTAGAGTACGGGGTTAAAGTGGAGTGAAAATTCTAGCAATTGAAACGGCTACCGAAGCATGTTCAGCGGCGTTGTCGATTGGTGGTGATATTGTCGAAAAATATCAATTAGCCCCGCGACAGCATACGAAATTGATTTTACCAATGATGGATGATTTGTTGAATCAGGCCGGTATTTCTTTGAGTCAACTCGACGCTTTGGCTTTTGGGCGAGGGCCGGGGGCATTTACCGGCGTGCGCATCGCCGCGGCTGTTATCCAAGGTGCTGCCTTCGGTGCAAATCTTCCGGTGGTACCGGTTTCTACGCTGGCCGCATTGGCACAACAAGGTTTGGATGAATGTGATGATCCACTTGCTTTTACTGCTTTAGATGCCCGGATGGATGAAGTGTATTGGGGCGTATTTCAGCGCGATGAAGCTGGGTTGGCGGAATCTATGATTAATGAAAAGGTAGTCGCGGCTGGCGAAGTGGAACTCCCACAAGAGCGCGCGGGATGTGGTATCGGTTTGGGTATGGGATGGCAAAGGTACGACGATGACCTATGCCGACGCTCGGGTACGCGAATTAGCCGCATCGAATCTCAGCGTTATCCCAAAGCTGCTGAAGTCGCACGTTTGGCGGTCAAGGCTTTCGAATTGAACCAAGCCGTTCCGGCAGAACAAGCCCTCCCAGTTTATCTACGCGATAATGTTGCGAAAAAAAAATCTGAACGGTGAGGTTTGGTCAGTCTATTTTGAATTAAGAATTCGCAAATCCAAAACAATTGTAAAGTTCCTGGATGTTGATGGCGTGTGTGAATAACTCTTTAGTGTTTAGGTTGGAAAGCGCTACATGGGGATGAAATTTTACTCAGATTTATGTTCCTCTTCAGGGAACGGTCGCACATCATTAGGTCAATATTTGTTCGTCGAATTATTCGAAGAAATTGTCGGCTAATTACATTTTTAGCGATAGAGTTTCTTCAATTTACCCTTCATATCGCTTAAGTGACTTCTAATGTCAGTCTGCAGATATAGATAACGTCCGCGATGGGTACGATTGAATATCATGCTGGTAAACATAGGCGTCGAGTGAGTTCCATAATCTTGTTTATATGACGGTGCAATTCCCTTCATGAAATCGTATTCTTTTGTACCGGCATTGATGCAGTCTTGGATTGCCAATGAATGGGCAATCAGCCCGGGCCGATACTTCGCGTATGAAGCCATGTCAAAACCACTTTGGTAGTAGAGCTCTTTTTGTTTGAATTTTAAGTTATACAGAACGCCAATCAATTCATCATTGATTTGATAAGTCCTCAAACACAATATTTCTTGGATTGCGAAAAGTTTGGTAACTGCATTGTGAAATTCGCTAAAAATGTCGCTAGCGAAAGCGCCCGGTAGGCCTTTGCGTTTCCATTGTTCCGTGTGCAAATGGCTGAGTGAATTTAACGTTATTCTACGATCCTGATCCTGTTTCGTGGTATTGGTAATCAGTTTCCCGCATTGTGAGATTTTCCGTCTAGAAGACAAAATTTTGTTTTTTACGGATGGTCTAATCGAAGATAGATATTGTTCCCAGGTATTTGGTAGGGAGATACTGAAGCGCTGTCCAGTCTCTGCCGAAAGGTGACGGAATCCATATCGTTGAATAACAGGTATTAAGAATTTAATGAATACCGAATTTTCGAGGACGTTCTCAACTATTAACTGCTCCCATTTTGTAGACGAATTTAGCAATGTCTCCAGAACAGCTTCGCAAACTTCGGCTTCACTGTCAGCTAATGCCAGAATATCTAAATATTCACTGGCGACCTCAATTTCCTCTGACTCTCCGGTTCCGATAAATCTTATTTGAGTAAATCGATTTAGTTTGGTTTGCAATTTAGAGAAGAAGAATGGCGCGGCTCCGATTAGACAATCATTGTCATCAAAGACCAGTATTATATAGAGCGAATCGGTAATGCCTCCGTAGTAATCTAACCACGTAGCTAACCATTCCCATCTTGACGAGAAAGACCCACTGACCGATCGATCGACAAGTTCATTCCATTCCGTATCTAGCTTCAGAAATTCTTCACGACTGGTAATTACACGACAAAAGGTCACAATCAGAGAATCGTCTTGAATTAAAACTAAAGAGCTTTAATAACTTTAGCGGGGTTACCTGCGGCGACGGCATTATCGGGGATATCTTTAGTAATGACGGAACCGGCGCCGACGACAGAATTTTCGCCGACAGTGACGCCTTTGAGGATCATGACACGCCGACCGATCCAGGCACCATCTTTAATGATCACCGGATGGACTTCATCGTCAGAGACTGGGAGATTGGCTTTGCGATTTTCCGGATCCAGCGGGTGGCCATTGTTATCCTGGATAATAATCCCCCCGGCGAGCAAACAATGATTGCCTATAGTGATGTTTTTGCGCATCTGGAACATGCAATCGTGGCCGATAAAACTATTGTTTCCGATGCGCAGTGTGGGGCTTTGACGCGTGGGTGAGCTGGCGAAGCCAATGCCGATTTTGCCTGAAATATAGACGTTGTCGCCAATCAATAATTCGCCATTACCCCGAATATATGGCAGTTGCTCAATCCGCAAGCCCTGTCCCAAATGGGTGCATATGGCTTGCATCATTGGCGCGACAAAGATCAATTTGTACGCGCTGATGGAAGCTTCATGAATAATAACACCGGAATTGTAGAGCCACCGAAAAAGCGGATGTAAAGCAGCGGGCACTCGGATATTGAAATGAAGCAGCTTGATGATAAAAGCTTTATGCCGCTGAAGAAATTGCACGGGGGTATTTGGGTTGGCTAGTGATTGTATCTAGCATAGAGTAGTCTTCACAGAATTTCAAAAGCGTTTACCGAGCTGCGCTGTTCAGACCGCAAACAACTCACCCGGCGATTGCCGGGTGAGATTGGTTTTTATAGGTGGGTTGAACGCCTCAACCCTGATGCCTTAGGCATCATCACTTGACTGAGAATGTCCAATTTCCCTTGTTAATCGCATTGACGGCCCAAGGCGGGGCCATTAGGCGAGCAAAATGCAACGGTGCGGTGACGGTATAGCTATGTCCGGCCTGCATCGACACGCCGGTATTGAGCACAACCTCTTGCTCACCATCTTGTGGATCACCCGGTTTGATATCGACTTTATAGACCACCGTGCCGGTTTTATCGTCGCGAACGACCAAATTACGGCCCCCAGTCCAATCAAAGAAGGTCTTGGCGGTATATTTGATGCGTAGCTTAAGTTGCCCCGCGGATATCGAACTTCCGGCGTAAGCGTCCGTCCGTACCATCTATAGAAATAGTTGTGAACTGATATTCTCCGTGGTTTTTGAATAGGAGAAAAGGAGATGTTGTCAAAAGAAAAGCAGGCGCATGTGAAGGCTTGGCAGC
>Ga0114934_10002276_pt1 | contig 12288 bp, 7 predicted proteins | sample 4SBtaG_2_FD_99695 | JGI IMG/M metagenome (GOLD analysis project Ga0114934, IMG submission 99695) | Deep subsurface microbial communities from Kolumbo volcano to uncover new lineages of life (NeLLi) - 4SBTROV10_white metaG | ecosystem: Environmental > Aquatic > Marine > Volcanic ...
ACGCCTCGATACCTACTGCATAAGTATATGATGCCAGGTCTAAGACCAAGCCCATAGTGTCGGAATCAGACCCGTAAGTAGACTTCGCACCATATCCAGCGTCCATACCATGGTGCCAGTAACCGCTCTTTGCCCGATTGTCTCCTATAAGCGTCGGTCCATATATGTAAGTGGGCATCCCCAACAATAGAACCTTATAATCTCCTATATCAGGAGAACTACCTAAATCAGAACCCGAGTATTTGTATATCTCTACTTCTACACCATTGATTTCATTCCCGGGCGGTATACTTGGTTTATCCGCGCCATCAGCTAAAGTGCATAACAGACGGTCGGTATGTGGAACAGCACTACCTCCCACTGGGGCAATCGCAGATAAATTAGCACTGCATGATACTGAAACGCCACCACATACACTGTCGTCACCGCTCCCAATAGTGCAGGACCAAGGCGCAGTATTCCCCGCAACACTCTCATTATATCTATTCGTTAGTCTATACCAAGGCGTAACTGCTGTGGTCATTAAACTCTCCTATGAAAGAGTATACCCCAAAGAAACACTTCCATAACACTCAGCGACTAAAAAGTCCCTAGTAGTAGTATACTTAAAATTATTTACGTCAAAAACAGTAAGAGTCACAGAATATGTACCACCAGTAGTATAACTATGAATAGGAGTGGGATTGTCACCAGCAGCCAGCGACCCATCCCCGAAATTCCATTCATAATTTACGTATGGCTGTTTCCCACCACTCACTGTAGCGGAAAATGTATAGTCGACATTAGCCTGCAAAGACCCAGAACCATTAGGATGATTTATTAATGCGAACAGAGGACTAACTACATCTATACCGCCTCCATTTCTGAAGTATGAATAACCTCTAAGACCTGTAGTATCCTCCAGCCAAGCGTCATACTCACCGACGGGCACACTAGACCCTAGATCGAACTCTAGGACTGCAGTATCAGCAGACCAGTAACCATTACGAGTATTATGAGTATAAGTTTGAGTCGAGTCTTTGCATTTTAGCACAAGCATAGGATAAATACCGCTGGAATCATTAAAATGAACTCGCTTACATACAATCTTCATATTCTTAGCTAAATCACCTTCATTAACAACCACTCTACCCTTAACATGGTCGCTCTCGTTTCTGGGAGCCCAGTCCGGATGGATAGTGTCAAATGTATCATATATATTTATCACTTGTGGACCTGTATCTGTCAAGTCAAGATCGAGTATATCAGCCATTTCATGAGTATGACCTGGGCGATGACCGTATGTAACACCACCACCAACAAACCCCGAACTATAATTAGGAACACTAAAACTAGCAGCAGAAGAATCAATAATATACCCATTATATACTTTAGGATAACCAGGATCAGTTTTATCTGTAGTAAAATTGGGTTTAGTATTAACATCGCTGTTAGGCCCAGTGTACATATACTCTGAAACTCTAGCACTACCGCTTATATGCGTATCTCCTATAATTTTTAATCTACGCCTATTAGAAGTTGCTAGACCATACTCTTGTTGTGTAGCCATGCTGCCTGAAATAACCAGTGGACGCAATGTATCACCCACTGTTTCATTCACAAAGTATTCAAAGAAACCATCAGTTTGTGATAATCTAATCCCATATGGGTCGATAAAAATTGACGCATAGGGTCCACCAAGATATGGGTCGTGTTCTTCACAAAAACCAAAAGTAATAGCGGCTGGATAACCATTTGTACCACCGTAACCATATATTTCTTCAGTGCCAAACCCGAACCTTAAGTCACCATTCATGCAATCGCCAGTAATATTTACATACCTTGGGTCACCGATTCTAACAATTTCATAATCTACCCAACAGTCCAAAGTCCAATTACTGGTTTCATCAATAACACATTCTTCCGTAACATCACCGCACCCATCAAGACCAGCAGAATAATTAAACTCATTGCGTCTATTAAACGCGCCCCTAGTCATCATACCCCAAGGAGCATCCATAACACCAGCGAATACAAATTTGGAAGGATCTGACGAATCCTGTGTCTTTTCCATTCTAAAAGACTTCGTCACCTCTAGACTATCATATATTCTTACTCTTCTACCTCTGTATCCTCCTCCATCATTGCCAACAATTGACAACGGTGAAACATCAGATACACCAGAATCATAGCAGGAGAACCCCTCAAACTCTCTACCAGTATCAGGCCAATTAGCAAGCTCTTTTTTATTGCCATCGAAGACAATCCAACTATTGCACTCTTCACCGAAAATCGCCTTGGCTGCAAACCCATACCTATCATAAGCAAAGACTAGAGAATTATTCAACATGCCCCTAAATAATTTACTAACTTCTCCAGTCAATGAGGTAAGCCTTTGCGAAACAGTCATACCCGCCCCTGGATTTACACCTAGTGCTCTCTCAATCGCTATAATAGAACTCCTAAGCTGATTAAGATGTATGGCAGATATTTTAGTTTCTCCAGCCTTTATATAGGTTAGACTCGCATCATCATCATAATTATTAGGAAATTTAGAGGAATTAATATCAGTAATCAATTATCAGTCCCCTTATATTTATATCTTAGTAGCAGTTATTATCCAGCTTATCTGTATCATACCAGCCGTACCAGGAGTATCTGTATCTAATCTTAATTTGACTTTGAAAGACGGATAATTTACCGTACCATCATTATACGGACGTCCTTCAAATAACCTAATGCTCGCACTAGTATTATAAGGAACAATAAGCCCTATTCCACCACTGATATCCCATTTAAAATCAGAAGGCCTATATGAACGAGGAATCCCCATTGCCTTCATCACTATATCAGGAGTCATACGTCTCCCGTCGCTATTATAAAGCAGCCTACTGACTAAAGATGAAATACTGCTATAAATAGCAGTCCCAGAATGTATAAACACCCTTCCCTTAGGTACCGCCAAACCAGCAGAGGTTGTTCCTATTTCTAAAGCGCCAGAGCTGTCTACCGAAACTGTAATCTCACTATCAGTAGCCGCCTTTACCGTTCTAAAATTCAGAGAATCAGTAAGACTACCAGTAGCCCCACTATATATTTCAACACCACCGCCTAAGTTATTAACATTCACACCGGAGGCTATACCACTCAAACTAATAGTATTATCATTTAGACTCAGACCAGCACCTATAGCAAGACTATTAAACTTTAGTGTATTATTCTCAGTTGTTGCATAAGGATTATATTCTCCATTACCTATATTAGTTGCTGACATACTACCGCCATGGTCAGCAATATACTCAGCTATAGTAGTATTATCCTGAGAAGTTCTAGCTAATCCTGACCAATAAACTTCCCCTCCACCAGAACCATGAGTGTTGAGCCATTCTATAATAGTAGGCCCACCGGCAGTTTGTTTTAAATCTCCCCAGTAAGGCATATAGCCATACCCGTTAATGTCTGTAGCTATTTCACCCTTTTCATTCCCAGTAGTACCAACAACATATTCTTCAATCGTTAGATTCGTCGTGGAAGATTCATATAATGACCCCCAGTAAGTTCCTCCAGAACCACCAGCACAAGGTTTACGACAGAAGTTATTTTCCAAATATTCAGTAATTGTTATAGAATTGTAATCAGAAAATGATAGTGCGCCCCAATGTACTGCTTGCCCACCATGAGTGTGATAAGCATCAGCATTACCGCCATTGATTAAATCCTCCAGCATTTCGCCAAAGGATTTGTGGTCCTTAAGTGGGCTCGGAAGTATAATACTATTATACTGATCCGTGTCCTTTCTATAAACAACATGTGACCCAAGACTATGGATTTCTTCATGATGAGCATTAACATTATCAAAGTGGTCTATCAAACCCTGAACACCATTAAAATGTTTACCAGCCATAGATGGACTGAGAATATAATGCTTAGATGAGGCAGTTTCACCATAGAACGCATGGGTACTAGCAATAGACCCGATTGTGATATCCCCGTTCATAGACATATCTATAAAAGAATTAGTAAAAGAATCTCCATTTGGGTCATACCCCTTTAATTTTCCGCCTATAGCTAGATTAGCACTACCTCCACCGGCATTTCTAACAATAGTATTGATATCCGATGAGCTACTACCATATACATATAAAATACCATTTCTGGTACTAATATTCCAGTCCTCAACATAATCACCAATATGGAAAATAGGCGAGCCAGAACTATCAGATACTAGAGAAATTCCTCCATTAACATCGCGCACTACAAATGAAGAGCCAGCAACCATCTCTAAATCACCAGACATCATGTCGCCAGCCTTAGCTACATAAGCATCACTAATATCAGCACCTGAGATTTTTAGACTAGAAAATCTTCCAGTAACACCTATGACGTCCCTTCCGGCACGGATATCTTCAACTACATCCAAGTCATCGAATATTCTTACTCGACGATGATGCGTACCTTCCGTTTGAGGCGAGGCATCATGACCTACAATGGCGAGTGGAAGAACTGGAGCGGTACCAATTGCATCGCTGGGGAAAGGCAAGACTAGGTCAGAAACAGCTGGATTATTCACAGATAAACGGCTGTCTCTGCCCATGAAAACAGTATAAGTCTCACAGTTGTCTCCCCACTCGATTTTATTAGTAGAACCCAATTTTAATGAACCAGTCATAGCATTATCAGAATTTCCACTAATCGGAACAAAATAATCAGTATTGAAATGAGATAATACTGATGATATGCTAGTAAACGGTGTGGTAGTAGTTGCTAACTGGCTAACTAGCTCTCTAAGCTCTGCACCATCTTGACCCGCTATGGCTGTCTCGATGGAAAGAATTGCACTCTTAAGCGCCAGATAATCATCTACTGATACACCACTTACGCGAGGTATAAGATGCGGCAATGACTCGTCGTCATCAATCGGGAATGGAATATTCACGTCATTTTCATTAAGAGTACATACATAGTTTTTTCTGAATTTGCTTATACCCGGGTCTGTTACATGACCACTTTTAGTACCACTACCATTAGAACTACATACCGACATCATACCCTCTCAATTAAAAAAATGACTAGAGATTGCGCTTTGATATCTTTTTCAAGCACTAGTTTCACACTATCCTGAAAAACTAGGTTTTCCGAGGAAGATAACTCTACCCTTTTTGGGGGCAGTGTAATAGTCTTAATGAGCTTACCAGAGTTAAGAGATTTTATATCTATCCTATAATCCTTCAATAAATACTCATTCAACTCAACATGGGCGTACCTTAATATACTAGAATTATTAATAGTCGTATCTGCAGAATTGACCTGGACAAATTTATCAGAATTAGCAAATGATATGAAAACTAAAGGATATAAAGGCCCAGAGAAGTCTAATACCATACTCGGACTAGGAACTGAATTAGTTTTAATAAAGGGCCATAGCTTCCTAGAATATGCCTTGAATATATCCTCTGCCTGAACGCTAGTTGGCAAATCAACACACGCCTCATCATCAACAGATATCTTATGACCAGACCTTTCGCCGGTTCTATGGCCATAAGAATTATGAATATTACTTTTCATATCCCATAATTCAGTTTCAAAGGAGCCTTCTAGTGGTATACTATAAGCAATATCATTAAGTCTATTAAGTCTTTGAAGTCTCATCTGCTGTGCCCCAGTGATTCCACCCATAAATGAATTTCTGGTTACATCTAAAACTTCATATCGCCAGATTTCTCTATCTCTGTCAATCGGATCGAATTGCACAAGAATGTCTCTGTCCCTAACAATTGGTTGAGCCAATGTCCAAGCGCTAGGCTGGTTAACAACATCAAGCCCTGCCATTTTAAGAAGCGCTAAATCATCTACTGCAGGATAGAATCTGACTAATATCATACCGTCTTCCCTATCCACTACATTAAAATAAACTCTATCAAAACCACCGACAAACCCAGTACCAAAACAGTTTGGACATTTATTTATAGGATGTTCCTCAGTTTTACTCATACATGGGCACTGTTTTCCTTTCCATTTTCTCCTTAGCAAAATAACAGGTTCCCCAGTAGTCTCTAATAGCTCCTGCTGTCTCTGAAGGTTCCTCTCGTATATGTTTAGAGGCCCACCAAATTGATTATTACCACCGCAATCTCCACCTAATACCATATCATTCGGCCTAGAATAAGCAGACGCATTCTCTCCCCTAAATACATTAAATGGCGAGAATCTGTGATACCCACAATAAGGATATTTCCTGAATTCTATACTCTCAGTAGTTCTCATATCATTAATTGATAAATGACTTGTAGTAATCTTTGCCACAACATTACCATCGACCTCAATAGGAGACACCGAATCAGACGCCGGAGAAGTATAGAATTCCGATTTACATTCACTATCATTCCACCTAGAATATACAAAAGTTACTTTATAGAAGAACTGTTCTGACCCCCCGAAATCCACAAAGGAAGTCTTCCAATCACCAAATCTACTCTTACTATCAAGTTTAGCTATTACATCATACTCTCCGTTGAGTTCATCAGACCTGGTAACATAAATAGTGTCAACCTGCCAATCATTCGGTAATTCAGGCACGGAATAAAAAATCTTAACAGGAGTCGGAGAGCATGCTCTAGTGGGGTCCGTTTCAGTTTCTCTGGGAGTCCAGCTAAGAGACAATGACCTGCTTTCATCGTCGTAGGCAAAATGAATATCATCAACCTTAGAGGCACTGGCGTCGTATAAATCAAAATCATAGGATTGAGCAGTCCTGGTCATTAAACGAGCTGACCCATAATAGTCGACCTTGGGATCCAAAGCTCCATGTGCTGCTTCGAACTCTGCTCTAGTAGATTCAAATCCTATTACTATATTATACTCCGTACTTATTGTGGCTCCATCAGGAAAAGTGAAACTCTGTCTACCAGCAGAGGAATCTTTATAAAGAACGAACGAAGATATATCTCTATGACCATCCTCCAGATAAGCCACTTTATACCAATGGTCAAGTCTACCACACGGGTCTTCAAAAGTCGATATAAACTCTCCGTTATCATGGGCCAGTAAATTGGCTATTATACTAAAACCCCCATCGGCGAAAAGACTCCTATAAATCTTAATCCTAGATATCCTTTCAGGGTTAATTGGTGGAGTCAGATTAATTCTAATCGACATGAATCACCTATTTATGAGAATCACAATCACAAGCAGAACTGGAATTTCTATATATTTCTAGTGACAAAATCTTAGGCTTCACTGGTGGAGTAGTTAAACAATCTTCCCTAGTCTCATCTGCACAAGATAGATACACTTCTGAATCAGTATTCGAGAGATACACCACGCTATTATCATAGTTGTCATAATCGGATAAATGAACTATAAAATAACCATTTACAAAAACTGTTTCACCATTATAAACCGTACTAACTAGGAATCTGTACTCTTTATAATAAGCAGGGGCAATGTCCTCATCCTCTATGGTCACTACATAGTTGTACGTCGTACCACTTAATACAGGATTACCAGAATTAATAACAGTATCATCCTCATAAATCTGTATGTTGACATCAGACGGCGTAATAATTTCACCACCATAAACCAACTGAAATGACAATAATACATCACCAGAGAAATAAAACATAACACCGCTCCTTAAACCCTATACAAATCTAGTTTACTGTTTAATTCATAACACAACTAGACGGCTCCCAGTGCAAACTTCGACTAAAAGACTTACATTTATTCTCTAAGAACTTAAACAGTTAAAGGATCTTTTCCTTGTGACACGAGATAATTATAGTATTTCTGTGCCAAGGTAAACAATAAATCGTCAAATTGAGCAATCTCAGTCGGAGTTATTCCAGCTTCTACTAGCTCAACTACATTTGTTTTAATACGCCTAACTTGTTCTGGAATATGATATCGTTCTCCTGCGTCATTTACCGCGTATATGTCGGTCAGAGTACCTAGAGCGAATGTTATTTCAACCGACGCGTTGTCTCTATCAATCTTTACAGCCTTACAGTAACGTTCTAGGTCTTCTGCTGGTCTAGTTACCTGTGAAAATCCACCCATTGTTATCTCCTTTTATAAAAGTAATTTGAATGCCATCCTATACTTCTGGCATTAGGGTAATATTTTTTGCTATATTCCACAAATTTATTCCACTCTTTCCCGTTTCTAAAATCTTCATTAGTCCATACATCACAACAAACTACATCATAATTATTATTATGAGTATATTCCCAAAAATCATCAATTATTAAAGTATGTCTATTATCCCTTAAAACATCATCTAATGTATCAATATGCTGTGAATTACCCCTGAATAAATTCAGGGGCTTCCTGCTTCAACGACGAGACTTGCGATAATGAAGAATCCATCATCGTAGGGGTCTTATCTCCACAGGCGTAAATTCCGGTGATCCCCACCGTATTTAAATCTGGAAATATTTTCTTGGCATTAGCCAATAGGACCTGAGCAGCATTTACGTCTCTATCATGTCGTGTTTTGCATTTGGGACATTTCCATGTGCGCACCTTCAGGTTTTTTACTTTGCTGTTCTTGAAACCACAAACATGGCAAAGCTGAGAGCTGGGGAAATATCTATCCGCGTATACGAGAGAACGTCCCGCCCATTCTGCTTTGTATTCAAGCTTTTGGATAAATTCGTTAATGCCCGCACGGGCAAATCCCCTCCCATGATATCCTTTCTTGGCACTCATGTTTTTGATATCTAATGTCTCGAGGGCTATGACTTGGTTTTCGTCAATAAGCCGTCTTGACAGTTTATGTTGAAAATCAAAACGTTTATTCGTCATTTTTTCATGTGCCAATGCTAGTTTTATTTTTGCTTTTTTCCGGTTCTGGCTACCTTTCTTTTTTCTGGCCAGCCGTTTTTGTGCTCTGGCTATCTTTGCCTCTTCCTTTTTGTAATCAGGCTGTTCTATCTTTTCACCCGTAGACAGGGTAGCAAAGGTTTTTAATCCAAAATCTATCCCTACTCTAACGTTGTTTTGTGGCAAAACAGGTATTTCGCATTCGCAGAGGATGGAGACAAAATATTTTCCTGATGCTGTTCTCTTGACAGTAGCAGATTTAATTTTGCCTTCTAACTCCCGATGGATAACCGCCTTGACAATGCCTAATTTTGGGAGCTTTACTCCGTTATCAGTAACAGAAATGTTATTACCTGTAATAGCCGTTGAATATGACTGTCTGCCATGGTTTTTCTTTTTGAACTTCGGGAACCCCACATATTTATGGGTTTTTATGCCCCTGAAGAAGTTTTTATAAGCTTTGTCTAAATTGAGCAAAGAACATTGCAAAGCGTTTTTGTCAGGTTCTTTAAGCCATTCATATTTTGATTTAAGCGCTGTTAATTGTTTATTGCACTTGAAGAAAGTCAATGACTTTCCTGTTTCTTCATATATCCTTATTTTCTCAGCAAGGAAATAATTATAAACAAACCTTGCACAGCCAAAGGTTTTCCCAATCAGGGAAATTTGTTTCTGATTCGGATAAAGCCGATATTGAAATGTTTTATAGCTCATTATAATAGTATATTCTCATTAATAGACAATGTTTTGGAATGTTTTCAGCCTAACCCCCCAATGAATTAGGGGGAATGCGGCTTCATGTTTTTTCAATAGTAGTAACTGATTCAACTTTTGGATTACACAGGCAATAATACTGGTATAATCCAAACCCCATTCCACCAGCTAATACATTACCGTAAGAATTATTAGCTAATTGTTTCTGTAAATCAATCTCCATTTTATCATCAGTCATCCATGGAATATTATCTATGTACAATTCAGTCACATTATTTATATTCTTAAATACTTTAATCATTATTAATGCGCCACCCAATTAGTACCGTCAAAAAATACGGGACAGACTGTAGATCCACCACCTGTAAGTGTACCTAGATAAGTAGGAGATGTAGCATCAGTGACATAGGCAATGTCACCCTGACTACCTGTTGGAAGTGTTCCCACAGTATAAGAGGGAAGTTGTATAGCTACAGATGATTTTACTGTGCCATCATTTGATATTGTTAATGCTTCAAGGTTCCCATTAGTACCTACGAGGAAACGCATATCCGCACCGTCCGCACCGACACCTGAAGTAGTTTGAAGAATTAGACTATCTGTATTGCCTGTACCCCCAATTAGTGTTTGTCCTCCTGCCCTTCCGTCCAACAAGGCGTATTGTGAATGGTCGTCATCTGTAAGCCCTGTAAGATTTCCATGATCTATAGCTTCTGTCATTATAAATGTCTCAACGAACGCTGATTGTACCGCTATTGGTATATCCTTACCCTTTTTTATGACTATCCTACCAATTATTATTCCTTGTTCATACCATATTTCAGGAAATGTATCTGGTATTGTTTCCTTCTTGGCTTGGGCAGAATTACCATACTGAGTTTGCGGAAATGTTAAAGCAATTGTGTCATTTGAGACATTAAGCCATACCCAAATAACCCCAAACTTCCCGTGCGCTAGATTCTGTAAAGTCCCGCTTCCATCATCATATTGTGTAACACTCCATTGTGTCTGCCCTGTTAATGCTGTATACCCACCTGACCCATCTCTATAATAATAATTAAAAGTATCTCCAGACGATGCGTCAAATGCTGACATTTTAAATTCGTTAAGTCTACCCCAAACAACACCACTCGACATTGTAGGATTTCTAGTACCAGTATAACCAAGTATTAAACCCCCTACTTTATGGTCTCTAACCAAACGACCACCAACATTCTCAGACTTTTTAATGAGTTGACTAACTCCATTACCTACCCACCAAGGATTATTAAGAATATGCAAGACACCACCTTGGTTTATAACACTGCCAAGTGGAAAACTAGTATGGAGATCAAAATAGCTCTCTGAATCAGCTGAAACCACTTGTGGTGAACCAGCATTATATTCAAAGCCTATATATTTAATTGAGTCAGTCGGAATTGCAAACCCAGTTGTTTCATTAAAATCAAGAGATACTAATCCAGCAGTATCACTATCTGCATCCCTGACAAACCCTGTCCCTGCTGTGACATCTACTGTCGTACCTCCTCCATCTGTAATTAATCCACCCGTAACCCTACCGGGAGAACCCAAAACATTATTGAAGTCTGCTTGACTTGTCCAAGTTGGAGTACCGATTGTCGGAATATCAACATAAGAACTATCTATGTTTCCTTCAAAACGGGATGCTGTGGTAATCCCTGTATCACTCACGTTAAATTTACTAACTCCGCTAACTTGAACATCTATGGGATAACTAGTCCCAGGACTTAAAGTATCTGTCATATTTATCAACAATCCAGTATCATTTCCAGCAATTTTATTTGTTGTATAATTTAGAGTGAAAGCTGATTCATCCTCAGAGGTTTCAGAAAGTAGGCTAAAAACTATAGACTTACCAGCATAATCTACACTGAATTTACTATTATTATTTACTTGTAGATCTAATAAATTACCACTAGTTTTTGTATCAGGATTGATGAGCAAATTGGCAAAACCAGACGAGTCCGACCCGCCAAGAGATAACGGAATATCATACAGGCTGAATTCGTTATCCGATGGAGAGGCAGCATACATATCCATAGATAGATAAACACCAGCGCCAGAGCCGTTAGTATACTCAGAATACAGATAATCCGGTGTCAAACCAATATCATATGCTGTCCATGAACCAGCACCGTCATCAGCATACCATTTAGAATCGACCGTTGTATACGTCTCATTTACCTCAGTTCTGTAATAGGCGGTTTTGGCTTTATCTAGGGTGTCCTCCGTGATTACCTTAAAACTACTCGCTCGAGTTGGCGTAGTATGAAGATTGCCTTCATCAAAAGTAGTATCAATATGGATTCCATTGTAAGAATTAACTCCAGGCGTGAGATGTCCCCATCTACCTTCAATATTATAATTATTGACGTATTCTATAGCTGGACCCCCGCCAGGACCAGGAAAACCACGACCACCGCCAGATAAATACGCGCGCCCAGCTTGTTTAGCTGTGGAATAAATATAGTTATAAAGCTCAGAATTCAGACTATCTGAGTTAGTCCATATCGAATAAAAACCAGAATGGCCGCCCAAAGAGTTATAAGGTAACATACCTGACCGTTCTACATGTACACCAGTGTCAACTATACTAAGAGGGTCAGCTCCACTTACAAAAGTATTCGCGACAATCTTACCAGGAAATACCACGTTGTGCAAGGCGTCCAGCGATGACCCAGGCACACCCGCAAATGCTCCAGCATTGTTATACTGGATTTCCCCTGAACTACCACCAGGATTGCTACCACCGCC
>Ga0114934_10002277_pt1 | contig 12287 bp, 13 predicted proteins | sample 4SBtaG_2_FD_99695 | JGI IMG/M metagenome (GOLD analysis project Ga0114934, IMG submission 99695) | Deep subsurface microbial communities from Kolumbo volcano to uncover new lineages of life (NeLLi) - 4SBTROV10_white metaG | ecosystem: Environmental > Aquatic > Marine > Volcanic ...
ACTGGATAGCTAAACTCATAAATAATCTTACCCAGTATGAGGATTTTACACTATTACCAGCAGTATGGATTCCATCTAAAACATTTATAAATCAGCTTTACAGGTTATACCAGACCTCTAATCAAATTACGGCTTAGTTTCAAAATACCTAAGTGCATGTTGTATTTCGAATATCAACCATCCATAATGAAGTTCGTTTCTTAATTTCTGGTTAACATCATAACCTAATTTCTTAATGTTATCACCGAACTTACGACTCTTATTGTCTATAAACCATTCTGGGAATACTGTACAAATATGGATGTAGAGATCTTGTATACGACTGATTGTATAATCTTTCATCTTATTATCAGCATCAGCTGGTTTCTTAAACAAGAAATTACGCATATCCTTCCCATAGTCACTGTCAGAGAATAGCAACTTAATATTAAGTACGACGATCTCAGCTAACTTAGTGTTGGCTGGGATCTTCTTTTTACCATGAGTTTCTCGATTCACCCACGCTTTTATAGTAGTAGCCAAACTAGATTCTATTTCAACTAATTCATCTACAGTCATATTTTTAGCCTTCATTATCATTCCCCTTTATTTCGATGCATTATGGCATCATTACATAAACTCACTAGAGTATTCCAGGCAGTACCTACACCATGAGCATTATCAGATTCAGCAATACTGTCTTGGATTATTTGCATCATGTTCACCATATCCTCCCAAGCAACACAATGTCTATTTGAACTAGAATCGATGGAACTATCAGAACTAGGACTATTTACAGTACCAGTACCTGATGCAGGATTAGTATCAGTAGGTGGATAACCACTAGGCCCACCAGTATTATAGGTATTAGCATTCATATTGTCAGTTTTGAGTGTCTGCATAATATCAACTGAACCACTAATACCCATCGTTTTTGTTTCAAACGATGTATGATTAGTTGATACGCCAAAGTTAGCACAGTTGTTCTTTATGACCTGTTCAGCTTTAGTAGTGATGTTCTTAGATTCTACTACGATCTGACGTTCTGCACGTATCAAAAGATCATTTGGAGCAATGATTATCGCATTCCCTTTATTAAGATCCAGAATAGATCCATCACGATTATGCATTTTTATTCTGGGTATTTCGGATTCTATAATGATACGATTATCAGCATCATCAGCCATACTGATATAATTGTGTTTGGCATCGATTATAAACTCGTACTTGAAATCTTCACCATCTGATTTATTAGTAACTATTCTGATTCGCTTATTGATCTTAGTATCCAACTCGATGAAATAAGTATTGGTATCGTCCAATTCTTTATCAACACGCATATCATCAGATACAGCATGTCTTAGAATCTCACCTCTCCTCAACTTATCATCTCTCCCCATCGATATCCAATAATAGATGTCATTATCTTGATACCTGAATAAAAATACTTGTTCACCTTTAACTACATCAGGTGGAAAGACTCGGTTAGTATCTAAACTGAACCACTCAGCAGTCACATGGTTAGTTGTAGTAACTGTACCATCAACTTCTGCGTCTAAGATATCATCTTCTATTGTGAAAGTCTCTTCACTAGATAGGTCATCTAATCCACCCTCCATAAATGGTAGTAATTCTTTACAATAAACTTTCAGTATTCTAGAATTGAGTACTTTATCCTCAATAGCAATACCGACATATAAGCTGAAGTTATTCTGTTTATCCACGACTCTCTCCAAAAAATTATCATCTGAGCCTGATGGTGAGTTAGATACTAACCTCACCATCAGACTACAGTAAATTTACCAGATATTATTACCTATAGGTATATTACTCATACTGTTTCCTATTGGTATGCCACTTGGCTGATTGAAATTATTAATAGGTTGTTGAAACTGATTGTACATTGGCTGCTGTATCCCTAATACACTTGCCATTCCTGGATTCATCATTGGCCGGGGAGGTGCGTTAGTATATCCCATGCCACCACCGCAAGTTCCTAGCGGTATTTTACTAGATGTATCTACTGGATTTATTGGAATATTGTTCAGTGGTACTCCACTTACAGGTATTCTACTCTCCTCTTTTGGTTTTGTTACAGAGCTATCAGTGGTATCTACAGCACCACTAAACCATTTCACTTTATCATAATACTTATCGATGTTGGACAGGTGTATTCCGAATGAAGTCATGTCTACTACAAAATCTGGATCTTCCATCTCAGTCATATCAAGATACTTATTCAATTTAGAATATATCTTGTAATAAGTCTTTAGGATAGCATCCATCTTGGGAGTAGTCAATAGTTCAGAACTAGATTCAAATTCTTCACTACAAGCTTTGGCATAGTCACCTGTTTTAGATTCCAGTCCAAGTATTTCAGTCATTACATCAGTAATTATACCTATACTCTTTTTGGTAACTTTCGGATATTCTTCACGTATTCCTTCTTCGAATATTTTACATCTGAACTTAGCTCTCTTGAACTTACGTTGATAGAATACATTCAAGAATTCAGTTCTATCTTTTGCGATTATGTAAAGGTGATCTAATGTATGTTGATCTATACGTTTGGCATATTTAGAAACAAATTCGATAACTTCAGTTGGCCACTCGATATCAGGTGAATCTACAGCCAGTTTGATGAATTTGAATATCTCTAATATCCTCCTAGTTAAACCGAATGACAAGTTAGTATAAACCCATCTAGCATCGGGAGCCTCTCTGAGATTTTCATTGAGAGGATTGATAATACAAGCATCGTTATCTTTTATCTTCTCCTGAATAACCATCAGTGATTTATACTTATTCTTTATCTTTATTAAAGCTGGGTCAGCCTCATCATTCTTATTAATAACATATCCTTCGCCATCTACGTCGTATATACCACCTAAATGGACGATGAATTCCATGAAATCAGTTACATCTGAGAATTTTACAGACATTTAAACAGTACCTCCGTATAGATTATTTTTGTAGAAAGAACTAGCTGATATGCTCTTTATTAAATCGTTCAATTGCAAACTGTTCTGTTGCATATGAGCTTTTGTTCCAATTAATGGTGATACAATTCCTCCCAATACTGAGTTTTCTTCATAGACAGATCCAGCTGGTAGTGGACTAAAATCTAGGAAATTTAATATGACGTTAGTGGTACTATTAACACTACAATTAGCCTGAATATCAAAATTCCCATTCTGTATGAGAATAGGGAAAAGTTCTGTCTGTAATATATACAGGAATGCGCCCCATTTGAAATGAAGATCTTGTTGAGTAGATGCTACTACTGATTCTATGTTAAGAACCTGAGTAGCATCAGCCGCTGAATTATACATGAAACTAATAGCTGACAATCCAACTGAATTAAGATAAGTAGGTAGACAAGCACATACTAATGATGAAAATACATTATTTATACTCGTCTCATACTGTGGAATTATTTCAGCTGGAGTATGTGTTGGAGTCTGTATGACTAATACCTTTGGACAATACTGACTATTAATCATACCGATACTGAGATAACCTGTGGATATTAAACCGTCTATACCTCCTTGATTATAGTACACTGCTTTACCCAGTGTATCAGTTGCTGCTATACTTGACTTAGCATATTCTTCGAAGTTTTCATCTTGATCTCCTAATAAACCAGATGAATCCCCAAACTCACCAATCTGACTACTATACAACGATTTACTATTAGCATCATCTAACCCATTTAATATACATTTGAGATGTCTCCTTGGACTTTCCATAGGAGCAGATACTTGTAATGATTGCTTAACATTCAGGCTATCACTACTATCGACGATACTAGTATATCCTTCGTTATCAGCTACTGTTGATTTAATAGTACACTCTGGTGACATGCTGTAATATTCATTGGCTGGATTCCACACACTAGTGTGATAATCAGCAGTGGATGTATCAGTTATTGTCTTAAGATTGTGCTGAACACCATTGACACCCGCTGTAGAATAACGATTGATCATCAGTTTCCTAGTTACAATCAACTGACAATTAGGATTTAGAAATTGTTCTGGTGTAGCTGAACTCAAACCATTTTGAGCTATAGGTTCTGTCCCACATATACCTATGAGAATATGTCTATTCACAATAGCATTACTGGCGAAATGATCATCTATCGATTCATCTACTATAGCGACGAATGTCCAATGATCTGAATATTGAGATGTAGCTAAGCCTATACCATTCCTAGAATCAGGAATAATAGCTGAATTAACACTAGGTGATTTCAGTACTTTATCAATCCCATGCATACTAGGATTTTCAACAATATTTTCAGCAATTGATGTAGCTACTTCATTATTGAAGTTATACATCAACGGTCTTTTATAATGATCTACGATCTGTCTTGGAGTGAATAGGAATAATGCTGCTTTCCCCTGATTTATACCGCCGAGATTAATCATCGTCGGTACACTATTATCCGGCATGTTGTCTATCATTTACTACCTCCGTTTTGAAATGAGTTTAACAGTTAGGTCTACACTCTGATAATATATACCTAAAATCTTCTTCAATTACAAAAATATCGATGGCGTCAATACCGATAACATGATGAGATCATAATCGAATACAGCTACTCTCGTTTGGAGTTTTATACTGATACGGATTTCATCATCTATAGTTTTGAGTATGCATACTGAATCTATACGCTCTTTTGAATTACCATTGATCAGATAATACACTAATCCTTCATGACGTATCGATTGCCTGTCAGAACCAAATGCTTCGATCAACTGCATAGCTGATGTACATAATGTTTTAAAACTGTTTTCTCCTATAGCTGGGTTAACATAACGACCTGAAGTACTAATGACGTTACTTGCATTGAATTCGATAGTATTATCGACGAACTTTACTGTAAGTTCAAATCCATCATAAATCATATTAGCGAATATTCTGATCTTGTCAATAAAATGTATACTACCTAACACAGTACGTGAACCACATATTCGACCTTCAGAATTAAAGATGTTGATCTCATTATGATGTAAACTTACACCAGATGGGATATAGTCATCATAAGTACGATAAGGTATTTTACCATCAACAATTCCTCCTAGCATTAATATGTTTTCAGCATGAGCATTAGGGAAGAATATCTTACTAATAAACTCTTCAACCAATGTGTAATTATCACGTGTGTCATCGAATGATATCGGTGAATTCATTAGTAATCTATCACTACTGGTGTTAGGAATTAATGTTAAGAAATCATAACCATCTCCTAATGCTGCAGCTTGTAAATAATGTAGATCGTCACAGGATCTGAAAGCTACGATTTGTGCTACTGAATGAAATAAAGATATCGTATCTGCCGATTTACCGAATAAGTAATTTCTCAACATAACGATGTTGCTATAAACTAAATATTCACTATAACAACAGTCATCACCATAGTCAGCTAATCTAACGATTATCGGTAATCGTGATTTGTTGAATGTTGCGAATACTATTTCGATAGGTAAGGCATTACCATGAATAGTAAAGTAACCTCTTACCTTGTCAAATTTAAGTCCGTCATACCTTACGGTGTAACTTCCTCTGGATAATCTACTGACACAATTAGTAAGTTGTCGATATACATCTCGTGAGACGAAATCTTCAACTGGACTTAGATTCAAACTCATGTAGATATGATCTGGAACATCGATCACACCTACAGATTGAGTTCGGTTAAGGTTATATTTTGAATGTACATGCACAGTTGCCATCATTCTAGTCCTCTGCCAGGTGACACCATCAGGTGATATATGAACCGATAAATCTCAGAGATAACATCTTTGTCATATTTCATTAATCCTTCTGGAGTATTACAATCTATCTTAATGATACTATCAATGCATGGTGCAACATTGTATTTATGTGTTTGGTTAATGATGAATTCCGTTATTACTCTAAAGTGATCCTCCCATTTAAAGAAATCATCCAGATGCTTAGTCATCTCTTTAACGTTACGATAATGATGACCAACACCTTCTTTTATTTTGATATTATTATCCACTTCATCAGGTACTGTTTTGATATTACCAGTAGGGATAAATGACATAAGTGGAATCAATGTTTCGAATCCAGTTCTAGACATATACAGCTGAATTAATACGATTAACTTAATGTAGGTAGTCGCATTGACATACTTAATTCCATAAGATCCTCCGATGTGGTCATCGATAAATATAGCCGCTAGAATCTCATTTACAGGTGTAGGTGGAATGGCATGACGCATGTAATAATTATACGCTTCGTCAAATATATCCTGTCTGATATTATTAGCTAGAATATATTCCCTGATGAATCTCTCTACGGCAAATTTAACTATAACTGGAATATCGAGAGTCTCTTTGTACATATGACCCTCATTCTCCATAGTACTAGTATTGCTCTCTTCATCATCACCAGCATCAGAAGAATACCTCGCTTTATAAGTAATCCTCTTGTTGGAGCCAGTATCTGACTTAGTCGATTTGCGAATAGAAACAGAAATGTACCGCATCACATCACTACCTGGCTGATACAGATCAAAGTTTATTAGATTCTTGACTAAGATCTTAGCTAATTTATCATCAGCCATACAATTCTTAGTCAGCCCATCGAATACTAACAGATCATTATCAGGTAAAGCATTCCCTACAATTACAGATGTATAATTCTGTAGTTTGTTAGCTATCTCAAAGAAATCACTAACTAGAAGTTTGTTCAATATACCGAATGCAAATATCTCCTTTACTTTACTGTTAATCTTGAAGTTTACAGAAGCTTTGAATATTATCTCACCGAAGATAGGAAACAACAACTTATTAACTACGATGATAGTATTAACTGCATGATAATGTCTCTCATAGAAAGTCATCGCATCAGTATCCTGAGGACGTGTACCTACTTTACTCAAATCTGGAATACATATCTTAGTATTATTACTAACATAATCATGTAGTCTTTCTGATAAATTAAGCTTATGGAAAGTCTTAACTACTCGATCACCGATAGCATTAACTGCTGCAATTATTGTATCAGTATCATGTACATTAGCTAGCTCCCGTTTAGCTATGATGAATAGTTTAACTAAAATGCTATATTCATCATTATCTAGTGTTTCTAAGAATTCGTTTATGGGATTAAGTACTTTCCAATGTTCTGGATATTTTCTAAAGTTGTTATAAGTTCTTATATTGAAAGTTCTACGTTCAGGTCTTATCTCGTTATCGTCATATGCAATCGACGCATATAGATATTTCTGATCTTCCTCTTTCCGTATATATCTAATTGCATTTTTCACTCATTACCTCCCAGTAATTTACATTTCAAACCATGTACTTAAAATACGATAATAGACTCTGTTAGGGTGATCAGCTGGAGTATCTCCCTGTTGAGTAGATTTAGTGAAAGGTCCTTTTCCGGTACTATTGCTGAATCTATCACGATGTTCCCAGATAGTCTTATCACAGATCTTCTCATCATCACGTAAAGGTTCAACCTTCACCTTCACTCCACGAATCTTTACTTTCTTTGCAGCATATCTGTTTTCATCTTCTGACATTTTAAACCTCCATTAAATTTACGATTAATAACCTATTCAACTAGATAATATATATCTAAAATGTAGTCGGAAAATGAAATGTAGCTTACCCTGAAATTGGATATGAGGACTAAGAGGCTACCAACCTCTTAGTCCTCTCAACTTAATTATCTATTTTTGTCAGAATGGAATATCCTCAGCTTTGGTATCAAGTGGTACATCACTTCCCATACTAGAAGGTGTCGCAGTTGGATCTGGAGCTTGATAACCATTGGGATTACGTGTATTCGTTATAACACATCCAGTACTTATCAAGTCGTTGATTGCTCTAATTACCGTCTTTGCACCAAATTCAGTAGCCATCTTCTTGGGTATTTCTTTACCGTTAATATGAGTGGATACATCAGTGATGAGTTTGAATCTCAGAGGTGCTTTATGCTTTTCACCTACCATTTCGAAATAAATAGATTTCTTATCATCACGACCGATACTTAAACTACTACGAAATTCTTTTTGACGAGTATCTCGATTATACGGGTGTGAACTCATTTCGATCGGTTTCATATTGTCATCACTGATTATCTTCTCAAGTAACTCTTTGAGAATACATAATGATGTTTCAGTAAACAGGTATTTGATCACAGGCCCTTGTCCTTTCACGTTATTATCGAATACTGTAAAACTAGCCCTACCTCTATATACTCCGATGTTCATTGTGTGTGAAAAATCATCTGTACTTAACCGTACTAGCCGTCCTAAATCTAAATCTAATTCTGACATGTTTCATTCCTCCTAAAGAGATTAGCGTTTCATATTATACTTAGTTTCTATATTTAATTACTTGTTTCAGGCTTCTTTTCACGCTTAGATTTCAAATCGTCGATCAAACGTTCTATCCTATCGAACGTACCAGGAATAATTTCTACTACATATGCTTTCCGTGGCCCTGTAAATAATTTACGTCCCGTATTTATCATGCTTATTTCCTTTAGACTCATAAGTCCCATTTTAATGATTTAGGGTTTACACCCAGTTTAGTTTTAGCGATTGATAATATTTCTTTTTCAGTCTTTGTACGTAAATTAACTTTAGCTAGTATCTCTCTAGTCTTTTTCGTTTTACGTATTTGTGCTTTGATCAAGTCTTTGTCTCCAAATAACTTTAGAGTTACTCTGTTAAATGGAATACTGGGATCTTTAAACACTTTCTTAGAAAAACCATTTCGGTCAAAAGTTCTACCAGTGTGACTCTCTAATACTTCAATAGCTGGCATCTTTTCAGCTATAAAGAAATCTACTGGAGAATGCGTCAACATCCAAACACGTTGCATAGATCTCAAAGGCAAACCTGTACGCAAAATGTTGTATAATTGACGATATGCATAACCACTACTAACATACAAACAATATTCATCAGCATTACCAGATTTAGGCTGTATCTCACCTAATCGATTACCACTGAAATGTTCAGTCTTAGCTATGTAATCAAGTAATTCATCCTGACTTAGTCTAGATGGAGTATCAGCTTTTCTAGCATCGTCAGGTATAGCTTTCCTTAAGCTAGGGTGATAGTAAATGATGATAATCACATGTTGGTTAGGGTTATACTGATTGATATATTGTTTGAGATGTTGTATGTCTACTGATACATTGTTTAGTATATGATTGCGATTCGAACTTTTATCATAACAGTTACGAACTACAGTGGCCATATTGATTAGGAACACATTACGTTTGATACCATCAGGATCTGAAGCTCTCTTTACTAGAGTATTCAAGATCCCGAGAGTACCATAACTCACTACATTTTCAAGATTCTGTATTCGTTTATCGAATTCCATTGATTATCTCCTCAACAGTACTTAGTTTCATTCGTACATCACGTGTCGATGATAAGTATCGACATACGATGGATGCGATATTTTTAACTGAAGGTACTTCAAGTATCTCAGTAGAAGTAGATTTTAATTTACACTCTAAGAATTTAGATTCTTCACTAGTTTTCTTAGCATGTTTGAATGTTAGCTTAATATTAGGGTAATGTTTATCGTGGAATCCTCTAACAGCTTGACGTAAATGTACATCTTCAATAATGAGTCTCAAGTACCCTATCCTCTTAGGGTCAAATCTCTGCTTAATCAATTCATCATGATGTGTTAATAAGGCTTCTAGATCATCACTCGAATAAACTTTAGTAATGAACCTAGTTGCATCTTTATTCTTAATGAACTTAGGTTTATCACGTATGACCCAAAAACCTTTAGATTCTTCCTCATTATGTGCTAGTCTATTAAAACTTCCAGAGTAAATAACTTTACCCTTTTTGCTAGGTTTGTGTATATGGCTGGACAATACCCAGTATTTACAGATAGTGTTAAAGTCTGTGATCTCATAAGCATTAGGATTCTGATAACCACATGTAGCATGTGTGAATTCACCATGTGTTACTACATAATCCACTTCAGATATACCTTCACCGACCATGAGTTTATTTACCTGTCTAAGTACATCAGCTTTGTACTTATAAGGTAAATTATCAGGGAGAAATAATATCCGACTATCGATATCTTTTATATACTCTATCTCGATATTAGTCTTCAATCTGAAATTGAGAGGAATACCAAGCTTAGCGTGAAGTCTATAAAGAATTCGAAGCTGATTTCTATCATGGGTGAAAGTACCCTGCATAATCCTTAAGATTACATTATGCTTATAGCAAGTATTGAAAAGATCAACAAATAACGCTAACACTTCTGGGGCGTCATCACTATTCATACTGACACTAGTGTCGAATATATCTCCAGCTATAATGAGTATATCCATCTCTGGAATAGCTGGAAACAAATACTCCTTTATATCATGTATGGTATCAGATGATGGTACACGGTTATGACCTAAATGCCAGTCACCTGTATGCCCGATTACTGGTACATTATCTATCCCCAATTCAACCCCTCCATATCATCAATAGATTCATCGGGTGAGTCAGAAGAATCATCTTCATCATATTCGGGTGGATCGTCCCCTTTCTTAGCATAATCAAGACTATGAGCATCTTTAGCATATGCTTTAGCTATAGCATTTATATACTCAGTATATCTACCATCAGTAACATCAATCTGTGATTTGACAATAGCATCTATTACTCCATGAGTAGCTTCAGCAGCATATCTCGGAATATCACTACCGCCATCTTTATGGAATTTGTTCAGGAGAGTATTGTACTCTCTTGATATGTCATGAACTGGTACAAATAATTGAGGTATTTTGAACAGGATTTCATTCTTGAAATTAACGATAGTGATTGGTGCATATGGATTAAATCGTATGACGAATTGAGAAGTAAGATCAACTATAGCATCTATCTCCATTCTATCTTTAGTTAAATTCTTAATCAGTGGAATAAACTTCGCAAACTCACTATCTTGAACGACGTTGTTTTTAGCCTCAATCTCATTTAGAGCATCATTGAGTTTCTCGATATTACGTAGCTCATTGGGAGCTAAAGGTGGTGTTTTAATTTCAGCATTGGGCATAACTTCCTCCTTTTTTAATAGTATTGACTATCTAATCGTCAGCTAAAATAGAAAAAAATACTAAGGCACCTAACACTAGATGCCTTAATATTTTACCTATTATTTCTTCTGCTCATTCTGGCACGCTTATTCTTCTTGCGGTTCTTTTTTGTAGTCTTGGAGTAAGTTTTCCTAGATGGATGTTTAACTGGATCATGAGATACAGGTACTCCGAAAATATTAAGTTTTCTGTCAGTTACTTCTTCATCTCGAAAATCAGGAAGTAGTGGTTTACTAGTCATTAGATTATCTCCTTTAAATATTCGGGATATTGAGTAGTTCATCTTCACTCAATATTTTTATTCCCAGTTTGTTAGCTACTTCTACTTTTGATCCTGGTTTTTCACCTCGCACAAGATAAGTAGTTTTCTTAGTAACTCGTTTGTCTACATTTCCTATATTCTCCCTCACGAATCTTTCTAAATCAGCACGTGATCTTTTGAATTTACCAGTAAATACTACTCTGTTTTTCGATTTATCAACTGCAACATAATCTTGGCAAATAACACCATGCTTAAATAGTCGATCGATTATATCTAACTTTTCAGGATCATTGAAAAAATCAACGATATCATTGACAGTATCACTGCTAATATTCGATATAGCACTGAGTTTAGAATGCAACATATCATCAGATAGTAATCCTTCTAGATTACCAAATCTTTCAGCTATGTGGTTAGCTATTCCATCTGATACATTATTAATACCAAGACATTTAATCAATTTAGGAAAGGTAATTGTTCGTGCATCATCGATAGCTTTACATAGATTATCTACAGTTTTCTGACCCATCTTCAGAGTCTCAACCATATACTCTCTAGTAGTAGCATCAGTATCAATCGAAAACACATCAGCTATATCAAGAGCTATGTTGTTATTAACCAAAATATCAGCAGTAGTTAATCCAAGACCTTTTATATTCAGAGCTTTTCTACCAGCAGCATAAGCTAGTTGTTTGATTATCTGATCTTTACAATCCAAATGATTATTACAATAATGGTAAGTACCATCAAAAGTTAATTCACCATGACAGCTAGGACACTCAGATGGAAATATTATTTCTTTAGCATCCTTAGTCCTTTTCTCCAGTATAGGTTTGATGATAGCTGGAATAACATCACCGGCTCTTTCCAGTAATACAGTATCACCTATCATGATCTGCTTTTCTCTAATAACGTTGATATTACTCAGGGTAGC
>Ga0114934_10002278_pt1 | contig 12285 bp, 13 predicted proteins | sample 4SBtaG_2_FD_99695 | JGI IMG/M metagenome (GOLD analysis project Ga0114934, IMG submission 99695) | Deep subsurface microbial communities from Kolumbo volcano to uncover new lineages of life (NeLLi) - 4SBTROV10_white metaG | ecosystem: Environmental > Aquatic > Marine > Volcanic ...
ACAATCGAAGAATGGAAACCCCTGATTTATAATAAAATAAAATATCCATATTATCAAGTATCTAATCAGGGGAGAATAAGGTCTGTCGGGCATTACGAAGAATATTTGTATCACGGGAAACCGTGTCGCAGGTATCGTAATGGTCGATTGATAAAATTAAGGCATTCTAAATTAGAAAATTATTATTTCACATCACTTAAAAATTCCAATAAAAAAATCAAAACAGTTTATATTCATAAAGCTGTTTATGAAACCTTTATTGGGCCCGTAAAAGATTATGTTACACATATCGATGGAAATATACAACATAATTATATATTAAATTTAAAAACAATAACTCATTCAGAACTTCAGAAAATGAATATGAAAAAATATCCTGAAACAAGAATGAGGTTAGCCATAATAAATAAAAAAAATAATTACATTCCAAAAACAAAACTCTCAGAAGAAAAAATTAAAATCATTAGAGAAAATCAAAACAAATTAGACCCAAAAGAAATAGCAAAAAAAGCAAATTGCAGTCTTTCATCGGTTTATAAATATTCAAAAACTATTTAAAAAAAAAGAACAAAATGAAAAAAATTGCATTTATTATTATACTGTTTTTTACAGCAACAATTTTAGAAGCACAAGAAGTTATTAAATTTAATTCCAATGCCGTTTCTTATAATACACTAAATAAAGAAACAAAAAAATGGAAAGAATGGTCAGACTGGATCCCATCCGATTTTTTAATCCTTTTTAATTTAAACAATTTAAGATTAAAATTTTTTAACCGTGAAAAAAACGGAGAAGAAATGTCAATTGATATTGTAAAAATAATACAAAAAGAATTCAATGAAAAAATACAAAGTACAACTATTAAATTTAAAGGAATCGATGATAACGGTAAAGAAGTGATAGTTGAATTTATAACAAAATCCGATTTGAAAAATTCGTTTCAATTATATCTGGGTTCAGGCCCGTCACTTGTTGGATTTTCTTTAAAAAATTTGGATTGACCTTAATTTAAAAATATTATATTTGCATTATTAAAATAAACAAATAAAATATTATTTAAAATATGAGTCATAAAAAATTAAAAGAAAAAGCCATCCGACAAATGATTTCAAAAGCTCCTATGTCAGTAAAAAAAGCTACAGAGCTTTTAAATAAAATGGAAGAAAGTTTATTAAAAGAAGTAGGAGCTGCCACTGAATATTTCACAACGATTATACCAGACCTGGAAGCAAAAATCCAGGTCTATGAAAATTTTATTGGTGGACTTCAGGGAAAATTTATCACAGACAAAAATCCTGAAATTTCAACCCTTAATGAAATTAAAAATAACTACATGAAAATCAATTTAAATGATTATATATTTAGCCTAAAACCAACCAATAAATCCAGTTAACTGATTTTAATGAATAGATAAAAAAAATTAAAATCAATTAAAATATCTAATTTAATAATCAGTATAAATTACGATGTGAAATTTGTTAATTAAATCAATTAATTTAATTGACAATTAATGTTTTATCGTATAAAAAATATTATTAACTACTTGTTAATATTGGATTTGTAAATATAAAAATTTGTTATTTATTTTAAATAATAACAATTTTGCATTAAAACTTTAACAAAAAATTAACAACTAAAAGGATGATAAAACAATTATTAGATTTGGTTGGAGGGATTGAAAATCAAGCAGATAAATTTGCAGGAGAAGAAGATTTTGATTTAGCAGCTGCATCTTTGAAGTCAGCAGAATTAGTCAATAAATTAATAAATGTTCAAAAAGCAATACAAATGAAAGACCAAAAATATTTAGAGAAATTTTTAAATGATGTTTAACAAAATAAGTAAAAAATTAAAAAGCCAAAATGAATTAGTAAATAAAATAGAAATTCCGGAACAAATTCAAACCATAAAATACGGTAAAAAATTTGAAAAGGTTAATGCTAATCTTATAGCTCCAAGATTTAAAGAGGTAAAAGGAGAAAGGTTTAATATTTATTATGATGATAAACCCCACCTATATTTTCTTCAAATTCAGGATAAACGTACACCATTAATTAGTGTTACGACATTAATCGAATTGTTTGGCACTGAATTTAATGAAGATGAGATGTCCACACATTGTGCCCGTAAAGAGGATTACAATTGTGATTACTTAGATAAAAGGAATTGGGAATATCAATCAATTTGGCAACGTAAAAACCAGATATTAAAAGCCTGGAAAACCAATAACCAAATTGCAAATTATTATGGAACAGTAGTTCATGCAGCGATGGAAACAACTGTTACCTATTTAAATGTTCCTACATGGGAAATTTATAAATACATTACACAACGCTATCAGTATCAACTGGAAATTATTAAATCCTATATTGATGAATTAAAATCTTTTTTAAGAATTCATTATACAGGAAAACATTTTCAATTGATTGCAGAACCGATTGTGTTTTGTCTGGAAATAATGGCAGTGGGGCAAAGCGATTTGGTTATCATTGATCACCTCCACAAAAAGATTCATATTCTCGATTACAAAACAAACAAAAATAAACCGGGAACCGAAAGAGTCTTTAATAAAATGAATTATCCATTTCAAAAAATGGATGATGTGAACCTTTCCCATTATAAAATACAACTTCGCTTGTATCAAAGATTTTTATTAAAACAATATCCGGATTATACGGCAGGAGATTTAATTATTCTTTGGATGAACAGAGAGACGGGAAAGATTGAATCCATTCATATTGATTTTATGGAATACGATTCTTACATCGATATTCTGTATAATCAAATGAAAAAAATTAAAAACAAAATTTTTTATAGTAATAACATTATTTAATAAAACAAAAAAATTAAACATGAAAAAAATAGAAGTTAAAGTACTTGATTACAAGGTATTTCCAAGTGATGAAAAATCAATAGCAGTAATTGATGATGAACTTTATCACGGAGCCCATACATATTATACCCGATTATCAAAAGGTTATGAAAATGGAAAAGCCCAATATGTTAAGGATAGTATAGAATTGCAATTTGTACAAAAAAATGATGATGGGACGATTATTCCTGGTTTGCAAAATGAGCAGCTTGCATATATCCTTTTAGACCGAACCAAAAAATTAAATGCACGCTTTCCTTCAAAATATAATGAAAAGATGATAAAAGGTCTTGAAATGTTTCTTGAAGCTTGTAAAGAACGTGTTGAAGACCGTATTAACCGTGGAGTTATGGGCAAATTAAAAAAATAAAAAAGATGAATAAAAAATCAAAAGAAGAAGAATTTCGAGACAGATTCATATGGGAATTTATTGAAAATAAAAACCCGGAGTGGCCGACCGATAAGTATGATTTAGAAGAAAAAAAACTGATTGTATCAGCCATTCAATGGATGGGTTCCCCGGCTGGAGAAAAATTTCTTAACAGATGTGGGTTTTTTCGTGTTGATGATTTATTAGAAGAGAAAATAAAAGAAGAAAAAAATCAATTGATAAAAAAATTCCAAAACGGTGGTACATTGTATAACACCAATACCATTTTTCATTATGTTATTCATAAACTTTTAAGTGGGGCAACTTTTTATTCAATTATTGAAAGTCTGATTGTGATGATCCAAAAAATGTCTAAAATAAATACTGATCTGATACTTAAAAATCATATTAATTTAAAACGGCATCTAATTACACCGGAAGAAGCTTATCAATTAAAGAGTATTTTGGGAATTAAAATTAATAACCGGGATGTTTTATTTTCAGAAAATGAATAAAATGAAAATATAAAAAATGATAAGTGCATTTTAGTCTATTTATAATAATAAAAATTAAATTATAATTAAAATGAAAAGAACAAAATTATTTTTTGACACGGAGTTCACCGGACTTCATCAACATACTACACTCATTTCAATTGGAATTATTTCAGAATGTGGGAAGACCTTTTATGCCGAACTTAATGATTTCAAAGAGAATCAATTAAACCAATGGCTCAAAGAAAATGTTATAAAAAACCTGTTATTTAGTGAACCACCTGAAGGAGAAGATGAACATTATTCTGCCACCCGTTTTAAAACAAAACCGGGGACAGACCTTTATGATTCTTATTCCATTGAATTACGGTGTGACCGGTTTGAACTTGCCGGAGAATTAAAGAAATGGCTGGCACAATTTGATGAAGTTGAAATCTGGTCTGATACATTGGCATATGACTGGGTATTATTTAATCAAATTTTTGAGCACGCTTTTAACATCCCTAAAAATGTTTATTACATTCCCTTTGATATTGCTACTTTAATGAGAATGAAAGGGATTGACCCGGATATTAATAGAGAAGAATTCATCTCCAATATGGCTATGGAGATTCCAAAAAATTTAAAAATGCGTAAACATAATGCATTATGGGATGCTTTTGTAATCAGGGCTTGTTTTAATAAATTAAATATTTAACTCTTTAAAAATAGATACAAACACATTAATTGAACACGCATCCCAATTTAATGAAGCTGTTATGGCTTTAATAGAAATGGAAGCAATGAAAGCCGAAAATGAAAAAAGAAAAACAGAAGGATTATCATTGGCTTATGAAGAAAAAGATTTCATGGAAATATTGAACAGAAACGGATTGGATTATAATTCGATGATTGAAAAAAAAAGAGCTTTTTTTAAATAAAAAAACATAAATGAAAGAACACAATAAAAAACATAAAAAAACATTAAGCACATTATATGGATATGAAAAAATCCCGGGACGGATGACCGGTAATTCCACCAGGCAAATTGACCTGGCCATTCAATTATTCTATACCCATCAAATTGTAGAAATAAGAGACCATTATAAATGGGGAGAATCAAAAAGAGTAAATAAATTTTTATTCAACAGAGTAATTAAAAGACTCTATGCCGAACACAGGCTTAAATACCTTTTAAAAGAAAAAAGAGTGATCATAGATTACAATAATTTATCCATAGAATTGATTTAAAGATAAAAAAGTGGATTAACCAAATTGAAAACCATGGTGAATTTTCATTATTTCACCATGGTTTTTTGTTGTGGGGCCGGAGAGATTCGAACTCCCATAGTCAAAAGACGAGGGTTTTACAGACCCCTGATTTCGCCCGCTTACCATCGACCCCATCATGCGGAAGGTAAAGGAATCGAACCCTTATCACGAATGATAGCCCGGTGTTCAAAACCGGTTAAGCACCATTGCTTACTACCTTCCAAAATTTGCATGAGAGAAAGGATTCGAACCCTTATAACTGGTTTTGGAGACCAGCATGTTACCATTACATCACTCTCACAAAAAACCCCCTAATTTCTTAGGGGGCTCTTGATTACTTTATGAAAAAAATTTAACTACTTTATTTCTTAAAAAACATAACCCCCCATTTAAGTTTTGAATAAAACCAATACGAAAATGAATAGTATATGTTCTTTTTAAATTTCATAATGTAAATATACAAAAAATAGTTTAATTAAATTACTTATTTTTGCAAAAAATTTAAAAAAAAATTAAAAAAAATACACCTTATTATATAGATAGAAAAAAACGAACCCCTCCCCTATTTTTGCTCAACTTAACACAACTAACAATTGTGTTAAGTAAAAATAGTATCATTTTGTTTGGTTATGTCAATTATGTTAATTATTTTTGCTTCTGTTAAGTTAATTTAATTTTAGTTAAGTATGAACGCTGCAAAAAGACTTCCTTTTGAAAAAGGAACTGAAATTATTCAGGGACTTATTTCAATGGGAAAATATAAGGATGCAATGATTTTTGTAATCGGATTGGGAACCGGTCTTCGGGTTAGTGATATGGTCCGAGTTAAATGGGAAGATTTGCGGCTGCCGGAATTTAAAATTGTGGAATACAAAACCAGAAATACAAAAAAGAAAAAAAGAGAAGTGACCATTCATGTTTCAAGTTCTATCCGGCATATCGTATCCAGACTTGGAACATATAATGATAGCAGCTTAAGAACCGGAATTGTTTTAATTAATAAACAAGGCAATCCCATGTCCCGGATAAATGTTTATGACAGAATATCCAAATGGACAGAATATTTTTTAAATGATAGAGGATATTCTTCTCATTCTTTAAGAAAAGGATTCGGATACCATTTTTATAAAAATCATCCTTACCCACAAGTAGCTTTGCAAAAATTAACGGAACGATTTAATCATTCGAATCAAAGTGTAACACTACGATACCTTGGCCTTGACCAGGAAGAAACAAAAGAAATTATTGAAAATAATTTTCAATTTGAAATTAATTTATAATAATTTGCATTTTATTTAGATTATTTACCTATTTTTACACATAATTTATTAAAATAATTGAGTTATGAAAATTAATCTCAACCGTACTACCAAAACCGAAACCTCTGATCTTCTAAAAATTTACAATGATTTAATTGAAAAAGGTTTCAAACCCGCAGCAAATCTTTTTCACATTAAGACAAAACTTGATTCGGGAAAAGAAATTCCTGCCTTTTTAGTAAATAAGAAAGGCAAAATTTTTAGTATCCGGCCTCCAAGTAAAGTTAAATTTTTGAAATATTTGTTTGTTGATAAAGCACACAAAACAAATCCTTTTATCAGAATTATTGATAATGGGAAAATGAAAAACATTTCAGTTAAATCGATTGTATATTTAACTTTCGGAACAAAATTTTTAGATGAAGTAGAAGAGGGTTCCTATTTATTGAAATATAAAAATGGGGACACCAATGATAACAGAATTGAAAATATTTACGCCTACTCCAAGAAAGACGTTCCATCCGGGAGAAAACCATGGAATAAATTCCGTGCTGAGGAAGATTTACCCAAAGGAGCATTAGTATATCATCCTGGTATGACAAAGGAAGAAATAGAAAAATCCTATTTTTTCTTTAACGACTTTTATCATAAAGTTTCCATTATGTCCGGGAATGTTCATTCACCGGATTATGGCATTTTAGGAATTAATATTAATGTAGCAGATATTCCGGAATATTATATTGAAACCCTTAATGAACGGCTTAAAAATTCAACAAAAGGTAAATTCTCTAAATGGATTGATACCAAAAAAAACAGGAAAAGACAAACGGTACCCATCAGTATTATCATAATGACTGAACATTATAATAAACCTCGTCCGACCTATCGGCATAACATTGGTTATAAAGACGGGAACCCATGGAACCTTAAAGAAGAAAACCTGTTTTGGGAATTGCCTTCGGAACGTTTTGCACGAATTAACAAGACTAATAAGGATTTTCTGAATAAGAATATTAACAGAAAGAAAAACAAAAAACATTACAGTTTTGTTGAACAACAATATTTTTTTCACGATAAAGAAATTTTGAAAACAGTTAGAGATTTGGGTCTGGATATGAAAGCCTATTACGAGATTTATAATCATTTAAAAAATGTAAAGGCTGATCCGACAAAAGCTGAATCCAAAAAAGTACGAGACTTTTTGTTGTCCATAAAATAAAACTTGTATTTTAATTAAAAAAATATTCAGGCTATCATTTAACCTGGATATTTTTTTGCCGGTTTTATCTGCGGTAATTAATTTAACATATCTTTCTCTTTTCCAATTCTGCCGGCATCATAAATAATTTTTAACGGGCCTGCAAATCTGGTAGCACTATAAATTTGCCTTTCAGGATTAGAACTAAAAAGACCCGATAAGATATTATTATAAATTCCAATAGCCGGGAATGGAGATGAAATCATAGAAGATGCAGAGGTGAGGAAATTAATAGTACTTATTTCACTTAATGACCCCAACATCAAATAATAAGAAATTGATTTCTTTTTCTTTTTATTATTAAATAACCAACTTTTTAAAATTTCACCAATCAAGGTAGCTACACCCAATTCAAAAAATGTTCTTGTCAAATTACTTTTTTGATTAGATGTTAAATCATTAAAAACATCTTTCATACTGCCTTTTTCATTACCAACCATATGGTTCCATGCAGATCGGGCAATATCAGAAATTGTTTGGACCTGGCCCTCAAAATAATGCCCATTCCATTTGAATTCACCGGTAAGGTTTCCATTAGCATCTGTTTCAGGAACATAGTCTCCCATGATTTCATAATTTCCACCGGTTTTATAAAAACGCTCTCTTTTTGAAAAAGCCCATCCGCCTAATACCATAGCAACACGACCTAAAATCCAATTTTCAAGAATGGGTTTCCCACCTTCATTATGAGTTTCATAAGTCAAATTGGATAGTTTACGAATCGATTCAATTTTTCTTTGAGTATACGGTGAAATCATTCGTCCAAATTCATCCAATGTATCTTCACCATCCATTTCCATTTTAAGTCTTTTTTTAAATGCTTCACCTTGCTCTCCTTTAAAACGTGGGTCTAAATCTTCATTATAAACCCAACGACCTGTTTTTTCATTAAATTTCCAAGCATCCCAGGTTCCGTCTTTTATCATTTGAGCAACACTGATCCAGGCACGATGATAATAATCTCCTGCACTATTTAATAAATTGGCTTTACGTTTTCCGAAAATATAATGCCCACCTTCCTGAAATCGTTTATCACGTGCAAGAAATTCAACGTCAACATTTGTCAGACCCAGAGAATACATTATGTCATGAACTTTTGATTCTGCTTTAATATCTTTGGAATTTAAAATATTTTTCCAAACATAACGAAAGGCTTTTTCATTAGCTTTTACATCAGCCCAATCACCACCGCCTAAAGAAGCTACCGAATTACTTAATTGATGAATATGACCTGCTATAGCATTTTTCAATTGTGAAAACATATTCCATCCGACAACAGCTTGCGATGCTTTTCCTGAAGCAGTCGAAATAAACGCCTCTAAAGCATCAGATTTAAAATTCTTTTGCCGAATATTTTTTAATGTACTCAAAGCATACACTTCAAGATATTCACGCATATTTTTAAAATTCTTATTATGCATTATTTCGGCACGATCAATAATATTTTTCACAGCATAATATAAAGGAATAAGCGGTTCCAGGTATTTCTTTTTCTTTGAACCCACCGCAGCAAAATTTAAAATGGTTTCAAGATTAGTTTCCCAGTGATCCATTGCTGTTTCATCAACCTCATCATTTTCATCAATACCCAAAGATCTATTCCGGTCATAATGACCGGTTAATTGATTCTTAAAAAAGGTATTTACCTCATCAATGGTTCTGTCTTCATCACCATTTTGATTAGTCCCCAAATAATTCGGGTCCGTACGATCTTTATATTTATCTGTTGTACGTTTAAAAATTGTTTTAAAAACATTTTCATATCCACCGTCTTCACCATTTAATTTTCTATTTAAAGCTTTATAAATAATATTAGATGAAGAAGCTTTAACAAGAGGAATATCTCCACGGTCCCAGTACTTACGAATATCATATTCACCTTCCGGGAGCAAAGTAGTTAAATATTCATCTACCTGATCATTATACCATTCAATAAATTCTTTTTGAGTATCCGATAAGGCTTTATATTGTTCACTGTCTTTAGGCCAAAAACGCATAGTTTTTCTTAATACGGTTTTACCTCCGCCATTTTTAACTTTAAATTCTTTTTCTTCCAATAAAGGCTCAAAATATTTGGAAGTTAATCCCAAAGCCTGGTCACCGGCTTTTTCAAAAAAAGTCTGTCCAAATAATTTTCTAAAATGTTTCCTTTTTGTACGTACGTAATTATTATACAAATCCCTTACTAATAAACCATTGGCATATTGAACCTCATTAGCAAATTTATCAACGATTTCAATTCCGGTCATTCCGCCAGATGAAGTAAATTTTTCAAACGAACTCATATCTTCAGTAATCCGGTCAATGGAAGGAATCATATCATATAAATAAACAGTTAAATCAGATAACATTTCATACTCTTTATTCAGTTGATATTCCATTTTAGCTGAATTTTCAGAGAATCGAATAGTGGATTTTAAATGACGAATTTCATCCATTCTTTGTTTAAGAAATTTTAAAAGCTCTTTACGTTTTCTAAAACTTTTTAATATATCCTTACTGATTTTTCGTAATTGTTCCGAATTACTATTTGACGGAATCATATCTTTTAAATTCATTTCATACCATTGTATTAATCCCGGTGGAACGTCTTCTTCGGTTTTCTTTAAACCGGAAATAATATAATGAAATAAATTTTCAAGGTAGTTATGTGCATAATTCCGGGTATCACGAAAGTAGGGGTCTTTTATAATTTCCTGAATATCATCCGGTAATCGTTTAATCAAAGGTTCTCCATTTTCATCTTTTAATACCTCCATAATTTTAAGGTGATTTAAAATCCGGTCCATGGAATGGATAGTATGCATCCCGTCTGAAAATTTAGGAAAAGAATCAACGTAGATACTACCAATCTTAACATCAGGATTTAATTTAACCATTTTAAGGGCCAACATTCCCATAACCATGGCTTTATTTGAATGGTTATTATTATAATAAAGTTCTAATCCGTTTGCATTAACCCGCTTTGCAAGTGCATTTACTTTCCTGTCTGAAGCAAATTGTCCGAATATGGTTCTATGGGCATTATCCACCGATTGTACTTTATTTTCATAATTTAAATCAATATAAGCCATATCCAAATAGGTAAAAGAAGCAGTATCCGGATCATAATTTTTTAAGATAAAAATAATATTCGGGTCCACATTTTCAAAACCGGGAAAAGAATTGGCTACCACCATTTTATCATTTTTCGGATCAAACCGGTTAAAAAAAGCAGCCACCTGTGCACTTTGTTTAAAATTCGAGCCTTTCGGTTCATTAAAGATTTGATAATTTTCCTGAAAAGCATGAGTAAATTTATAAGCCAATCCCATATCAGTTCTGTCTCCAAAATCAGAAGGATCATAAGGTTCTTCTTCAGATTCAAACCCGGAAATCTTTTCGGAAAAATTTTGAGAAGTGGGGGCATCTTTCATTTTTAATGATTTCACTTTAATCCCGTTATCGGGGTTAAATACGGATAATATAATACTTTTAATCTTGTCTTTATTTTTAAAAAAAGATTTATCATTTGTATCATGAAGTCCTTCAAAATTAATTCCCATTAACTTAAATTTTTCTCCCGTATTTGCATCTACAAAATCACCATCCGGATGACTTTCAATATCGGAAAAGAAAGGAATAATAGCTGTTTTATTGATTTTAAGAGGTAACATTCCAAGCTTTTCATCACCTTTTTCAAGCATGGTTTTATAAATTTCCAATTGTGCTGCATTAGAATCCAGTTTTTGAACATGTTCTCCATATTCAAACCGGCTGCCTTTTGCATCGTAAAGGTCTAAACTACCATCCGGATGAATAACTGCCACATCAATTGTACCGGCTATTTTTGCTTTTGTATTGGCAATTTTAAATTCACTCTTAACAATATTTCCATTCGGTTTCCCATTCGTAGTTGTCCAATCATTATAAAGTGAATTCACCATCTCTCCCAAATCATTAAATTCTTTTTGGGTAAAAATTTGTGGATTTTTTTTAATAATTTCATTTAAAGTTAATCCGGCATTCCTTCCTTTAATCACATGTTCAAAAATACTATGATAACGTTCACCAATCAATCTTGAAGCTTCTCCAATTGGCGTATTGTGAATTTCATTAAGTCCGACAATCGATTCATTAATGTAAGTTGTAGTAGAAGTAAAATGAATTTTACCAAATGAATAAGCATGTTTTGCTTCGTCAAAATGAATTTTTTTACCGACTTCATCCAGCTCTTCACTAACAGTTTTTGCATCAACCACCCTTTTAAATCGTACTCCAAGGAATTGAGACATGAGATAACTCTCAAATTCTTCTTCGGATTTAAATTTTAAGTTTTTAAATTTTATACACTTACCCATTCTATTAATTTTTTCTGATTAACATTTAACGTTTCGTTTTATAAATTGAGAATTTTCTTTTTGAAAATCCCTGACTTTCTGCGTTATATTTTCAAGTTCACCATAAACTTCTTCCAATTTGGCTTTTGCAAAACCTTTAAGATGTTTGAAAACATTTCCTTCTTCCTTTATTCCCTTTAAAATAGCTTCTCCAAATAAATTGTTTTTACCACCAATAAGCTCAATCTCATCGCCAATTGATTTTGTAAATAATCTATTTACAATATCATTAACATTGTTAATATAAGCATTAACATCACCATCCTGAACATTACTTAATCCGCTGTCTTTATAGATTTTATTCCCAATTGCTTCAGCAAAAATTTCTTCTTGCAAAGCATCTCCGCTTAATCCCGGATGATTTGTCATTACCTCTTTTGCAATAGGATGATTACTAAAAGT
>Ga0114934_10002279_pt1 | contig 12285 bp, 13 predicted proteins | sample 4SBtaG_2_FD_99695 | JGI IMG/M metagenome (GOLD analysis project Ga0114934, IMG submission 99695) | Deep subsurface microbial communities from Kolumbo volcano to uncover new lineages of life (NeLLi) - 4SBTROV10_white metaG | ecosystem: Environmental > Aquatic > Marine > Volcanic ...
TGTTTTCTTTTTTTTCTCCAGTATATCTTGTCCAGCTTTTACCTCCGTGTCAACAAATTTATCCTTCTCTGGGGGCTTATAATAAAATTCCTTATGTTTTTTACTTAAATATTCTCTTCCCTCTTGGGTTAAAAAATTTTTAATAGTGCCTTTTAATTGGAAGGGGGGCTTTACCTTGCTTAAAAACTCTAGATCGTTATTAAACTGAGTAAAAATCTTTGTCACAGTGGACATTTCAAAAACGTAATTTATAGGCTTTAGACCGCCTAACATACGTTTTAAAAACTCTTTTCTCTCTTTAAAAAAGGGCTTGGGCTGCTTTTTGGCCTTCGCCAAAAACTCATGACCACAATCACAGATCTTAACTCTTGCTCCAAGCAGAGCATCGCAGGAAGGGCATGACTTTTTACCTCTCGGCATACAGCCAATATAAATGCACAACTGGCTAAGTCAATAGCTCTATGTCATGTTTTACCATTTTGTTGACTAGCTGAATAAAATTGGTTTTAGGATTCCACCCAAGGTCTTTTCGCGCTCTTGTAGAATCCCCTAAGAGCAGGTCTACTTCTGCGGGGCGGTAAAACTGAATATCGACTTCCATTAGTAAATCATTTCCGTGATAATATTTTGTTTCATCTTCAACCCCCTCCCATCGACACATTGATCTGTGAAAACCAGCAAAGTTAAAAGCCTCTTCCACAAACTCTCTAATTGTATGTGTCTCGTCCGAAGATAAAACATAATCTTCCACTTGTTCTCTATCTTGATTCAACATTAACCAAACACCGTTTATAAAATCCTCTGCGTCACTCCAGTCTCTTTTGGAATCCACGTTGCCTAATTTTAAAGGCTCAAAAGATTCTTGGTTTGCGTATTCCTGAGCTATGCGAGCGACATTTTGAGTAATTTTTCTGGTTACAAACTCAGTTCCTCTTCTTGTCCCTTCGTGATTAAAAAGCCAACCCTGAACGGCATACAAATCATATGAATCCCTGTATACTTTGACTAAGTGCCTCGCAGCGCACTTTGATGCTCCATATGGGCTTCTAGGGCGCAGGGGGTGTTGTTCTGATTGGGGCTGTGTAATTACATCCCCAAACTCTTCGGAACTTCCCGCGTTATAATATCTGCAATGGGGAGCGTGTTTTCTGATCGCCTCTAATTGATGGAGAACCGCCATACAATTGGTTTGCATGTGATTGACGGGCATTTTCCAGCTTGTCCCCACAAATGAGTTGGCGGCAAAGTTTATAAAATAGTCGGGCTTGTGTTCAGAAATAACTCTGTCAATGTTTTCAGCGTCTGTTACGTCCAAATCAATTAAAAAAAATCTCGGGTTGTCCAATAAGTGCTCGATGTTTTGATGGTTTTTAACACTGAGTCTTCGAACCCCGCCAACAATTGTGTGTTCCGTATTGTTGATTAGATAGTCTGCCATATGACTACCATCTTGACCAGTAACTCCTGTAATGATAATTTTTTTCATTTTGGTTTATTATACAAAAATTTCAAGGATTCTTCAACTTGTTGTAAATCTATATTTTCCATTGTGTCTGCCTGTATTGTTTTCTGCTCTTTGTTTTTTGGAGTCCAGTTCTTGCAGGATTGGGCTAAGGGATAGTAAGATAAGTCATAAAGACCAACCACAGGATGTGAGAAGGCAGAGGCCGCCCAAATCATACCTGTGTCGCAAGACACTAGTAATTTGCTCCGCAAAACCTTAATAACAGAGTCGCTGTAGTTTCCTTGGAAACACTCAACCCCCTCTATTTTTTCTTCTTCTGGGCCAGCTATTTGTATAACTTTTAAATTATTTTTTTTAGCAAACCTCTTAACTAGTTCTATTTGATTTTGCGTTAATGCTTTACTGTTTTTTCTTCCGTCAGTTTCTCTCCTTATACCAGCACACATTGTTATGGTTTCCTCTTCTTCTAATTTTGGTTTGCTTATTTGAAAATCCATTTCTTCTTCTGTCGGTCTGAGTAGGCCATGCATCACACAAGCCTCCTCTGTTTGGTGCCAGTAATTATACCAATCCTCAACAGTATGGACTTGCATGGGTGGAAAAACATGATGAGGGGTGGCTGGATTTTTTTCAGCAAGATTTATTAGTTTTTTATTATCTTTCTCAGAGGGCCAGTTATCATAAGCATCCCATACTATAAACCCATCTATATCTTTGCTCATTTTTAAGACAGGAATGCTGTCTTCAAATTTTTCATTAACCGAATAGACAATGCTGCATTCAGGCTCTATTTCTTTAAGCTTTCTGCAAGCAGTTAAGCCTATAAAAAGATCACCATACTGCCCTTGATTAAATCCAATGTAAATAGTGCTCATGTGTTTATCGAAATATGTGGGGGGATGTTTCTAAATTTTTCTTCCTCTTTGTGCCAAAGCATTTTGCATGAATCCCAACCTTTATTCCGCAAACCGTAAACCACTTGAACAAAATCTTTATCGTGTATGGTTTTGAGAGTTATTTCAAAAGCCATCTGAAAAAGAAAAACATCAAAGTTATGACTAGGATATATTAAAGATGGATAAATAGTGTTGTGAGTTGTTTTTTCATGAGGGATTGTAAGATAAAGTATCCCATTCGGCTTTAAAATCTTTTTTATTTCATAAAGCATATTATATGGGTTTTGGACATGCTCTATTGTTTCAAAACAAAAGGCAGTGTCTACTTGTTCATTCTCTTTAAGAAAGTCATCGGCAAACTTGTTATCAAAATTGACAACCCTGTAATCGCAATACGCTGCTGCCGCTTTGTTTTCATATCCGTCCCATCCAAAATATAAGTTATTCTTATCTTTGGACATTCTTTTAAACGTGCAACCATAGCCGCATCCAAAATCAGCAATCCTACTGTCGGACAGTTTATATAGTTCTAAATCTTCTACCAAAAAATCAAGACGATTATGGTGAGACTTCTCATAGACTTCCTCAGATTGTCTGTCGAAAAAATCACAAAAATTATTTTCCTTTATATTTTTCATAGAGATCAATTATGTTTTTAGCTACAGAAAATTTAGAGAATTTATTCTCTGCCCAAGAAGACCATTCATCTAATATAACCGATTGATAATGGGTAAAATGATTAAGTAAATAGGCATAAGTTTGGGATACAGACTCTACGGTGGGTTCTGCTACACAAAAATCGGGACAGAGGCTTGAATTTGGATTGTCTTTGCACACAAGGGGAACTGCACCACATACCATAGCCTCTAATGCGGGTAATCCTAGTCCCTCAAACTTTGAAGGCAGCGCAACTATCTTAGCTGAGTTGTAAAGTTGATTCAGTGAGATATCATTAACTAAGCCTAAATATTTCCCACTAGGAGAATCCCCTGTTGGGCCTACAACATATTTTTCTATGTTCTCCAATAAGTTAAATCTCTTGTTAGGATCGTTCCATCTACCAACATATAAACAATTAATTTCCCTCTTCATTTGTGAATCAAAGAAGACATCCTTTATTGGGTTGCCTATTACATGGGATTCTATTCCTATGTCTTTCAGTTGTTGTTTTACTGGTTCACTTATACAAGTAACAACATCTGCCATAGAAAGTTGATCCTTTAGCTTGTCAGTGGGAAAATTAGGTATGTGAGGAGGTATATCCAGAACATTTAACATTTTGAAGCCTTTTTTGGGCAAGCTAGAATTTTTATAGTAAAGAGCAGAGTCCCTGTGTTCTAGATCCTCTTCACTAAAATCAAAATTATTTGCATAAATAAAATCATAATCGTCGCCCGTTACCACTTCGTGGCCTAGTCCCAAGAAACCCTGCTCTATTCTGGGGACTTGGCACCAATACTCTTTGGCTCCATATATTTTAACTTTGGCCATCTTTTATTTTAGATCTTGTATTAATGCTTTTTACGGTGGGGAGACTTATATTATGAGTTTGGTGAAATTGTTTATCAAACTCTAAACAGGAATTTTCTTCATTCCATTTAAATCCACAATGACCAAAATGTTTTTGTTGATATTCCACTTTCCTCTTCCCTATGTTATTATTAAACCAAGTATAATGCCTTACCCGTGCTACACTGCTGGGTATAGTTATTATGTCTGATATCTCGGTATATTTAGCGGATAATTCGTTGTAGCTGTAAACAATATCGTTATCCCAATAAAACTTTTCCAAATTTAAAAATTCTCTCTTTTGAGATGGATTCCATGTTAGCCTACCTCGGAGGCAGCAGTGGGGAGAAGAGCACGATGGAAGGGGAATTTTAGTGGAAAAAATGCGCGGAGGGCAAAAAGGCTCTTCTAAATAATGGTTTTCATCAAAAACAAAATTTCTAAAAGAAACTTTGAATAAGTGCTTTTCAGATTGTTCTACATAGTCTTCTATGGCGGCTATGTCATCTTCAGTATAAAACTCATCAGAGTCAACTATCCATATATAATCTAAGTTATATTTTTTTAGATGGTCTAGAGCTAAATTTCTAGCTTCGGCCTCGCTTATATATTTAGGACTATCAACTAAATATTTTAGTTTTTTTTGGTTAACAAGTTCTCGTAAAATTTCTGTAGTATTGTCATGGATGTTATCAATTTCCTTATATTCTGCGAAAGGAACAGATACGGCAGAAACTACATGGTTTTTTTGTTTTAAGAATGGTTCTATGGAATCAAGGACATATTCCTCCGTATTATAGCCACAATAAATTATACCGAAGTTTTTCATGCTTTTTTATTATTTTTAATTATTCTTTTCCTTAAATTCGATGAAGAAAATGAATGTTCTCTCTTGTTATATATAATTTTGTGCATTTCTCCTATTAATTCTTTGCCTGTAAAATTCTTTCCTTCCCAATCAGAGCCAATAATCCTAACATCTATTTTCACGGTTCTTAATATTTCTTCAAGTTCGCTCTCATATTGATAAGGTATAATTTCATCCACAAATTTTACTGCCTTTAATTGTATATATCTTTCAACTACCGATTGTATGGGTTTATTTTTTGTGGGTCTATCTATAGAGGGGTCTACCTGTAAACCAATGATCAGCTTGTCGCAAAAGGACGCGCATTCCTCCAACATGGCAACGTGACCTGCGTGAAGCAGATCAAAAGAACCACATGTAAAGCCAATTTTCATTGTATCTTGGGCCATAATGGATGGGGTAGATTGTGGATTTTTTTTCTAGAATCTCCAGACTCTACTTTTTCTGGTTCGTATGCGTCATTAAATTCTCCCGTCTGTCTGTGGTTCCAAATCTTACCCCAAAACTCATTAACCTTGTTTCTTTCTTTTAAATCAAGATATCCTAAGTGAATTATCTTGGGATGTTGGGGGGAGTAAGCAATTTTACCTATACACGGAATTAAATCTCCATTACTGCTTATTAATTCACATGTGTCGCTTTTTTTGTGATCCAAGGTTCCGTCTTCTTTTTTGGCAAAATTAACTGAACCCCTAAAGGTTCCTTGTCTTTTGTGAAGATACCATTTATATCCTATATTTATATAGTGGTCTAAGTCTTCGTAAAGATCAAGGGTAGATAGCATCACGCTACAAGGGGAATCGTGTTTAAGAATTTCCTTCCCTATATATTTAAGCGTCTTAGGGTCTCCACTTATTCTTTCATCTAAATCACACTGAAGGGCAATATCATTTTTGCAAGCTTCTAGTGCTGCATTTTTGAGTTTACCCTCCCAATAAACATCTGTTTTTATCTCTACATGCTTAGAAACAACTCCTATTTTTTTAGAATCGTAAAATTTACTTTTTGCAATCCTATCTCTAACTTTTCCATGTTCCCACTTAAAAGTGGCTATAACGATTTCGTCCACATAATATAACCAATTAGAAAATACTTCATCAAAGTCTACATCTAGTTTTTCTATATTAAAAACTGTTGTATATAAAGAAATCATTGAAATATGGGTTTAAATACCGAAAAATCATGCTTGTCTACCAAGCCTTCTTTTTGTTTTAAGATTTTATATCTATACCAGTCATTTAAAAATTTATCAAAGTCTATCTGTTCTTTCATTTCATCTGTAAGATTAGATTTTAAACACTCTTCCACAGAATTTATATCATAAGGATTAAAACCCTCGTTGCGAACAGAGCGTAAAAATTTAGCCCTGTTTTTATACCGTTTCTTTACTAAATCTTGATCGTTTTCAAACCCTAATAAAAGATGATTAGTGTTTGGAAAAAGATAATATTTAAAATTGTGTTCAACAAAATAAAAGGGATCTTTCCTTTTTTCTGATCTCACGTTTTTTTGATACTCTTTTTTCCAGAAATCAAGGTTTGAGAGTTCTGTCGTTTTTATAGCGCCCGTTATACCTTCGTGTGGATTGTTTACAAAGGCCGTGTGTTCTTTTAGTCTAAAAAGAATTCTTTTATTATAAAGATAACATCCATCGACTCCGTGCTGATTAAACTGATTACATAGGGCTTTTAGGTTTTTAGTGAAATCGGGAGAGAGTCTCTCCAGCGTGTCTATCGTTAAAAACCAATCACCTATTTCCATCGGACCTTGGTAGAGGCTGTGATTTCGACTAAAATCTAACCTATTACACCATTTAGTTTTAATTATCTCTCCATCACCCTTAACTGTATTTAGGTAATCATAGCCGCTATCCAAGGGATAATGAAATGTCCAAATTAACCCGTCAAAATGATCTTTTATTGGTTCGATTAATTCTCTCAGGTCTTCTTCGTTGCCCCGTGACGTTATTCCTATAAGCCATAATTTCATCCTATGTGTTCGGCGTAAATTTTATTAGTATTAAAAAAGGAAAATGGTGTCTTTGAGTTTGTTGCCCCTTTTAATAAATCCCCAGACATAAGTTCACAGTGATAAGACCCAAGCTTATGTAAATAATTTTGTGCGGATTTCCAAGCAATAAAAATCTCAGTAGTTCTATTTATATTTGGTTGAAAGGTGAATGTAGGCCCATACTGAGTATAGTTAATTGCTTGAGTATATATATTTTCGCTCTCGCTTAAAAACTCTCCCTCGGGGTCGTCGAAATCTTTAGCTCCATTAAATCTTACGCAAAGTTGATCTGGGTTATCGTCAAGAAACTTTAGACACTCTTTGAAAGCCGTCTCTAGACAAAGTTTGGACTTAAATATCCAGTCGTCTTCCAACCACAGAGAATATTTTTGTTTCCTAATTTCTAAGTCCGAATATGCTGTATAAATATCTTTAAAATATCCTGCGGAATGAGAGAGGTGATTTTCGGAGTGGTGAACTATTTCTTCCCGTGTTTCTATAACTTTAATACCAAAGTCAGAACAAAAAGATTTTATTTCATCAGCTATCTTCTCTTCCCCTTGTCTGCTTTTGAGGTGAAGGGCTTTGTTAGCAAATAAACAACCATCAATTTGACCTAAAAGTCTGTCGATGACTTCTTTATAGGTGTGTTTACCACCATGACCCATAGTGGTGCTAAAAATAATAAGATTTAAAGGAAGTGCAGACATAAAACCTCTGGGCCTAAGAGTAAGACCCAGAGGTTACTATGACCTCAAGGAAACAAATCCTCGACCTGTCCTATTGTAGAATTAGGTGTTGTGTTTGTCAACTAATCCTCAATAATCTCTTCACTGATGCGCCCAAGTATATAGGCAAGTGTTTCATCAGTATCAAAATCAGGGTCAGGAATCTCGATTTCCTCGTCTGTGATGGTGCTTAGGTCAGTCATAGTATGACTGTCTACACCGAAAAAATATCAATGGGAACTACCCTTCACAAGAGGAACAGTTTAATATAGATCTGGCTAATTCTTGGCTAGGATTGGCACTTCTTTGATAGTAAAAGCTCTTAACTCCCTGCTCCCAACCGAAAATAAGCAATTCACTAACTTGTTTGGGGGGACATTTCGGTGAAATCATTACATTAAGGCTTTGTCCTTGATCAATATATTTTTGCCTTTGAGCCGCTTGAATCACAATTTCCTTTTGGGAAATTTCCCCGAAAGTTTTAAATACTGCTTTTTCGTGGTCAGAAAGGAAATCTAGGTGTTGCACTGAGCCTCCCTTTACTAAAATTGACTTCCAAGTGGTTGCGTTGTTTTTCCCCTTTTCTTCCAGAAGCTCCTCTAAATGCGGGTTTTTATATGTAAATTTACCTTTGGCTAAATCTTTGGTAAAATAATTACTATTTAATGGTTCAATAGACGGAGAAACTTGACCCAAAATAAACGAACTTGATGTGGTTGGCGCAATCGCCATCGTGGTCATATTTCGTCTCCCATATCCGCGAAGATGTTCTGGCTCCCCAAACTCTTCGGCAAGCTTGCTTGTGGCTCTATCACAACGCTCTCTTATAATGTTGTGTATTTCGGCATTAAGGAATTGAGCCTCTAAACCTTCGAAGGCAATCATCTTGGACTGAAGTAAGGAGTGCCAGCCAAGAACTCCAAGACCCAATGCTCTTTGTCTTTTTGCAAAATTATGACAAGATTTCATGAAGGGAATATCTTCTGTTTTATAGATATATTCCTCCATGACTGCATCAAGAAACCAAACAAGTGTTTCTACGGCATCAGTCTCCTTGATTTCGTCCCATTTGAGAAGGTTTAAAGAAGATAAGCAACACACAAAAGATTCATCTTCTGAGGAGTGCAATGCAATTTCACTACAAAGATTGGAAGCATGAATTTTAAGCTTCTTATCTTTATAGGCTTGAGGTGAGTTGTTATTGGCGTTGTCGGTAAAGAAAATATAAGGATAACCTGTTTCAAATCTTTTCTTTATGACTGATGCCCAAACTTTTCTCTTGTCTTTATCGCCATCAACCATTTCCTGCATCCACTTATCCTCAATGCAAACAGCAAAAGACATTTCTTGTATTGGGTTGCCTTCGCTTCTTATTCTTAAAAATTCCTCAATATCGGGATGATTAATAGGAAGATAGGCGGCGAATGAGCCTCTCCTAACATGTCCTTGAGAAACAATCGCAGCTACCTTATCAAAAAGTTCCATAAAATAGACCGCGCCAGCAGAAACTCCTCCTACACTAATCTGCACCCCTCTCCCTCTTAGATCCCCAAAGTAACCAGAAGTCCCTGAGCCGTGCTTAGTCTGCATCCCCACCTCTGCTTGTTTGCGAAGAATAGAATCCATTTTATCATCTATGTATACGCCATTGCAAGATATTGGAAGCCCTCTATCTTTACCAAAATTAGACCAAACAGGACTAGAGAGAGAGTAGAACCCCCTTTTCATGTAGTCCTCAAACTTATCCGCAAATCCACTTTGTCTGAGATATTTCTCAGCAGCCTCCGCTATAGCCCTAACTCTTTTTTTCGGACTCTCCCCTTTTTGGAGGTATCCTCTTTCAAGAAATTGTTTTGAATCTTCGTTTAACCAGTAATAGTCTTTCATTAGAATAAATCTTCTGCATCAAATGTTTGCGAGTTTTTCGCATATTCTACAGGACGGGTGTGGAAAAAATCTGTGGCGTTATTTCCAAGCAACTCCTCTTCAAACCAGATTGTATTCACTAAAAGCTGTTTGTCAATATTAAAAGCTTTGGAAAATCCGATTTGCTCTAATGATTCATTAATTCTATTCTTTATAAATTCTTTTAAAATAGGGGCGTTCATCCCCTTTTGATCATACCCATTAACCATCCAATCGACAATCTGCGATTCCGCTTTAAAAGCCGCCTCAGACTCTTGAGTCACCCTTTCCTCTAGTTCCTCATCGAACAATTCGGGATGTTCTTCTCTGATGGTATTAATTATTTTGATACCAGCTAGCGCATGGATATTTTCTTCATTCCTCGTATACTTTACCTGTTGCCCAGTATCTTTTAGCACATTCTTATACCGATTGAACCAGTTTATAACGTAAAACTGACTAAACAAAGACACATTCTCTACAAAAAGTGTAAATAATATTAGCGCATAAACATACTGTTTCTTTGAGTCTTTGTAGAAACGATGAGTATATTTTCTTAGGTAATTTACGCGCCCCTCAATAAAATCTAATTTTAAATTCTCCTCGAAAACGTCTTCTAATCCAAGAACTTTTAGTAGCCGCTCATAGGCATTATTGTGAATAACTTCCACATTGGCCATAACGTAGCCCAGATCGGTTAAGCTTGGGTGAGGGAGATTGTCTCCCAGTTTGCTCCAAAATTTCTTAACAGCTACTTCGATCTGCCCAATGGCTGAAAGAGTTCTGATTATTATCTCTTTTTCTGTTTCGTCTAAGTTTACATTAAAGTCTTGAACATCACTAGTAAAGCTAAATTCTTTGTCTGTCCAGAAGCCCTCATGCATTGCTTCGATAAATTCCTGCGCCCAAGGGTAGTGGTCTGGTTTTCTAGATACTTGTTCTTCAAAGATCATCTGGTAATTTTACACAATCCTAAAGGATATTAGAACTCAGTCAATCCCTTTTTATGGAAAAATTGTGGAACACATTATATTAATATGAACGTAGTGAATATTAATATAATTCGTATCCTATACGTTCGTATCCAATACGCTCTAAAATCAATTCTATTCTGAAAATTCACCCTGTCAAGGAAAAAAAATTTATTGAAATTTCTTACTTTTTTCTTATATTAATTATAACCATTTTGAGGGAAAGCCTTACAGATACCGATTTAACGGACTTAATTAAAGAAAACAATGATGAATTAGCTTTAAATGAGTTAATTTCTAGGCATTCTGGCATTTATGTGGATATGCTTAAAAAGTTTGGATTTAATTGTTTGACGCAGAATCAAGTCCAAGATATTATGAGCGACAAGGATTATGTTATTTACAAAGCAGCCTTAGAATATGACCACACCAAAGCTAAGTTTTCTACGCATTTGGCGAATAAGACCAAATACATGTGCCTGACCCAGAAAACGAAAAATAAAAATAGCAAAATTTCCACCAATTACGAGGATGTTCAATTTTCGCAGAAAGATAAAGCCTCGACTCCAGACCAATCCTGTAATATTAATGATTCTTTTGACAGAGTATTAAATCTAATCGAGAAACATAAAGATAAAAGATTGAAAGTTATTTTCCATGAAAGATATTTTTGTGGAAAAGGGGGAAAATTAAAACCTTGGAAAGAAGTTGCCAAAAAGATAAATCTCTCCGCTCAGGGCTGCATTAATATACACGACAAAGCCATAAAGGAACTTAACCACAAAATAGATAATGAAAAGATTAAATTTTGACGCTCCTATAAATGGTTTAAGTCTAGGCAACGTCTCAGTTAATTTTTTAAGAGAACTCAAGGAGAGGGAAGTGGATTTAGCTCTCTTTCCTATCGGAGAAAGAGGGGAATTTGAAGCTTACGACAAAATAAGTGACGAATTCAAAAAATGGATAGCCAATATATCAAACAGCAGACTAAAAAAACTTAACAAAGATACCCCCGCCCTCAAAGTTTGGCATATAAACGGATCTGAAAAATTATTACCAAACCAACACCTTTATACTTTTTACGAAGTAGGCTTCCCCACAGAAGAAGAGGTAAATATTGTAAAGTTACAAAAGCATGTTTTCTTTTCTTCTTCAGAATCAGCCGAACTGTTTAAGAACTGTGGATGCACAAATGTCTCATATGTTCCACTTGGGTTTGACCCTGACTTTTATGAAACAAACAAAGAACACTTAAGCGATGATGTTATTCATTTTGGTTTAATCGGAAAATTTGAGCGCAGAAAAAATACACAAGCCATAATTCAACTCTGGCTACAAAAATTTGGAAATAACCCCAAATATCAACTTAGTTGTTTGGTGACAAACCCCTTCTTAAACGAGGAGCAGATGGAAGGAGCCATTAGATCCTCTTTAAACGGTGCCACTTATTCAAATATAAACTTTCTGCCCAGATTAAGAACAAATTCTGAAGTAAACGACTTCATGAACGCGGTGGATATAGATCTATCTGGACTTTCCAATGGGGAGGGTTGGAATTTACCCTCTTTTAATTGCACCGCTCTGGGTAAATGGTCCGTGGTTAGCAACTGCTCGGCTCATAAAGACTGGGCTACAGAAGAAAATTCTATTTTAGTGAATCCCGTAGGAAAACAACCTTGTTACGATAACTTTTTCTTTAAAGAGGGCTTGCCGTTTAACCAAGGGGAATATTATAAACTAAATGGAGATGATATTCTGAAAGCCTTTGATAAAGCCGTAGAGAAGGCGGGACAGAAAAACACGGAAGGGACAAAATTACGGGACAAATTTACCTATTCTAAGACGATAGATTCAATTTTAGACCGTATTTATAGTGATTCTTGATTTGGCACGGATAATGATATATAATATAGTATTATGAACTATAAGCTAA
>Ga0114934_10002283_pt1 | contig 12278 bp, 15 predicted proteins | sample 4SBtaG_2_FD_99695 | JGI IMG/M metagenome (GOLD analysis project Ga0114934, IMG submission 99695) | Deep subsurface microbial communities from Kolumbo volcano to uncover new lineages of life (NeLLi) - 4SBTROV10_white metaG | ecosystem: Environmental > Aquatic > Marine > Volcanic ...
GGAAAATGAACTTATTTAAAATATTACATAAATAAAGAAATAGATAAATTTCATATAAGTTTTAAGAAAAAACAAGAAATTTCTAAAAAAGTTGTCGATAAATACATAAAATGGTATTGCTTTCTAAATCAAGATAGATACTGTAAAAATAAACTTGAGAAACTACCTGTTGGTTTTAAATTAGATATAACAAAAATACAAAAAATTATAAATGATAGTTTATAATTCTGTCCTCCCCTTCTTTTTTTATATTTAATTCTATGAAGTCCGTAGTTTTATAATATTCTTTAAATTTTGGCCATTCAATACAAACATATTCAAAATCTTCCATATATTCAAGTATTCAAAGATTTAAAAAATCTTCTTTTGTTTCCATCCTATAAAAATCTCAATGTAAAAGTTTATCATCATAATTATTTATGTAGGTATATGTTGGAGAAGTTATATTTTTTATTCATAATTTATTAGCAAGTTGTTTTGTAAATTCTGTTTTTCAAACTCATAGATCTCAAGATAATAAAAATTTTTTATATCATTTTTTTAATAATTTATCTATAAAATCTAATAATTCTTGAATAGATAATATTTTAACTTCCATAATAATTAACTTATCCAAATAAATTTTTTCCATTTAGTTTCAATATCCTCTTTAAAATAATCAACTCAATATTTAAGTATATAATCAAGTTCTTTATTATTTTTTAACCACAAACTATTTTTTTTCATTTTTATATTAAAATATTTGTTACAAAATATGCAATATTCAATTTTAAAGCTATATGTTCCGATTCTACATAATCTTGAAGTCTTGTATAATTATTCCATCTTATGATATTTAAACTTTTATAAGTTAAATTTATCAAATTTCAAAGCATTTTAAAAAATTATATATTAAATAACCTCAATATAACAAATTTTATAATAATATAAAGTAGAAATTTATTCTTATAATTTATTTTTTGACAAAAATAAAAGTTTGTTTATAATAAAACCAAGTTTTACTTAATAAAAATAAAAATTATGTCAATTGAAAATCCTATAGATAAATTTGATGAAACTGTTGATACAAATCGTAATGGTAAATTAGAGGAAACAGAAATTGAAAATTGAACATGAATAGAGCTTAGCTCATTAAAAGAAAATATTATAAATGAAAAATTAAATAAATTAGCTCCAAATTATGAAAAGGATTTTAAAAATATTTCTATTGAAGAAAAAAAAGGATATTTAATAATTTTTTCTTATGCAAGAAAAATATTATGAAAGAACTTTTATATTGAATTCTTAAAAAAAGGTTGAGAATATCCAGATATTCCATTAGATGAAATGACAAGTTTTATATCAGAAAACCTACTAAATGAACAAAATAAGGAATCACTTCAAACAAAAGAAATAATACTTACTACTGATGAACTTAAAGAACTTCATGAAATTTTAATAAAAAAAGAGAAAAAAAAACAACTTAAGTTTATAAAAGAACAATTAAATGAAGATAAAACTTCAGCTGAGATTATACAATGAACTTCATTTGCTAATAAAATAGAAAGTTTATGAAAAAATCCAACTGAATTTATGAAAAACATAGATACTGTTTGGTTTACCTATTTAAAAAGTAATTTACCAAATATTTCAAAGGATGTTCTTAGAAATATGGCAACTTGAATGACTTTTACTTTCATAAGATTGTTTGAAGAAAGAAAGTGAAAAGTTCCACAATTCTTAAAAGACATAAAAAAGCCTCAAAAAATCCTTAAACATATTAAAAATTATGAATGAAAACCATTTTTAATTAAAACAAATTTACTTATAAATGCTATAAAAGAAGCAGAAAACGATAAAAATTGAGAAAAAAATGTAATACTTATGGATCCACAAAAGTTTTCTAAACTTTATTATAATATTTTAACTTGAAATATAAATACAGAAGGAATTATTGAACAAAATTTAGAAAATGCATCATGAAAATATGAAGCAAAAAATAGAGAAACAGATGAACTTAAAGATATAGCAAACAACGCAAATAAATACATTACAAAAGAAAACTTAGAAAAAGCATGATGAATTGCATGATTAGGAGAAATGATAAATAATATAAAAAGATGAATTGAAAGTATTAAACAAAAAGGTAAAAAAGAAATTTTAGAACATGCTAGTAGTATACTTAAATTTAAAGATTCACTTCAAAGTATATGAGTTTTTAAGTATATAAAAAAATTCTTTAATGAAATTCTTAAATTGTTGTGATTTAGAAATGGTTGGAATGAATTTGAAAAAAAAGCAGAAAACAAAGACTTTCAAAAAATTACAGAATATTTTAAAAATCTAAAAAATAAATTAACACCTGATTTTTTAAAAACAGAAAATTGAAAAAAATCAATATTTTCTGCTTGATTTGAAAAAAACTTAAATTGAAATAAAAAAAATAATATTACAAAAATTAAAGTAAAATGAAAATTATCATATGAAAGTTTTAAATACTTACATAAAATATGATGAAATCATATTGAAAAAAATTTAAATAATTTTTTTACTAGCAAAAAATTTGACACACTTTTTGAAAATGATACAAAATCAAAAGATGATTTTTATAAAAAAGCCTTTACAATAGAAAAAGACACAAAAAATTGAAAGCCTTGAAAAAAAATTACAATAAATATATTAGTTGTAGATTTTGATGAAATAGATAAAGTTATACAAAAAGATAATAAAAAAGAAGAGGGGAAAGACAAAAAAAAAAGTATAACAACAACTAATATAACAGATATATATGCTGTAAATATTAAAAATTTAGATAGTATAAAAATAACAGAAAAAGATAGAAAATTACTAGATTTTATATGACAATATGAATCTTGAAATAATTATAATGCAATATATTGAAATTCATGACAAAATAAAACAAAATTTACACAAATAACAATAGCACAAGTTATAAAAAATAGAGAACATTGATCACCTTATAGTGCAGTTTGAAAATATCAATTTTTAGCAAAAACATTAAAAGATTTAATTAAAAGGTATAAAATAGATCCAACCACAAAATTTACTTCTGAAATACAAGATAAATTAGCAATACTAAAAGCTAAAGAAAGATGATGGGATAAATTTTTAAAATGAGAGATAAGTCAAACACAATTTATAAATAACTTATCTAAAGAATGGGCTTTTATTCCAAAAGATGCAAGCTGATTAAGCTTTTATAATAAAGATTGATTAAACAGAGCTTTAATTAGTTATAATAATATAAATAGTACATTAGATTCTATAAAAACAGCATAGTTTAATTATAAACACATAAAATATGAGTATAAAGACAAAAGCAACACTAATTGTATGATGAATAATCCTATTTTTTTGATGATGGGCTGTTTTTGTAATATCTTTAATGTGAAATAAAAAATCAAGTACTGACATCATAAATTCTCATATATCACAAAAAGAAAATCTACAAACAACAAATAAAAACCCTAACAAAACTTGAAATAAAATACCAAGGATAAAAGCACCATGAACTTGAAATACAAATATTACAACTTGAAATAAAATACCAAATACTACTACTTGAGTAAAAATAGGAAAAAAAACACATAAATTAAAAATATTAACATATAGTAAAATAACTAATGATAAGGCAGAAAAAATGTTTGCATTTAAGTATAAAAAAATATCTTGAGGAACTATAAGTTATGACAATTATGATAATTTAAATACATATAGTAAAGATCTTATCTATAAATTAGCTACTAAATCTAAAAATTTTGATCTTGCAATTATTCCATCAGAATGGTTTGATGATATATCAAATCTATCAAATGTATCTTTCAAGATAAAAGCACCTTGATTTGATATATCAAGTATATTTGATTACAATTTTTATAAGTATGTTAAAAACAATAACATAAAAGCTATACCTTTTGCTATAGATCCTATAGTTTGATATTCAGCTCAAAAAGTAAGTACATACCAAACTTTTAAAACTTGGAAAGATATTATACTTACATCTGATAGAATTTTACCAAATAGTAAAATAAAAAAAATGCCTATTTTCTTAGGTTATGATAATCTTTATCTTTCATACTTAAAAACACATAAAAGTTTATTACCTATTTTTGATTATATCTATAAATACTATATTCATAAAAATGGTAAAGAATGATTAAAATTACTAAAAGATTTTTGAACAAATATGGTAAATAAAACTTTTAATTTCAAATTATATAAAAAACTTGTAGTAAAATATAGAGTATATCAATTCTGTAAAAATAATGAAAAAATGTGTTTTATACTCAAATGAGATTCAACCATAGTATATGATTTTTTATCAAGTTCAGATTTTTATAAAAATAATGCTTTAAACATCTATAAAAATTTTAAAATTTTACCTAAAGATATAAAGAAGACTACTCTTGCATTAAACAACAGTACAGATGAATACCCTGCAAGATGATATATTATAATCATAAACCCAAACATAGAGCAAAAAAAATTATTGATATTTTTAAAAACATACATAAAAATGTGAAAAAATGACACATTACCTTTTTATAAAAATTTGATTTCCCCTTTTAACTGAATAAAAATACAAGAAGATAATAACTTTTTATCAAAATATATTGGAAGATTTATAACAGCTGAGAATTTTTGAATTTGATTAAAAAATAAACTATCAAACAAAGAAATTGAATATCTTAAATGAGATATAAATATAGATCTATTATTTTAATATTTTTTACTAGCTATATAAGCCATAGCAAGTGCATCAGCCGCATCATGAGGTTCAGGTACTTCTTCAAGCTCAAATATTTTTTTTACAGTTTTTTGCATATTTTCTTTTGAAGCAGTTCATATTCAAGTTGTTTGTTTTTTTATTTCATTTGGAGTTAATTCTATAATATCTATTTTTCTTTTAAATAGCTTACTCAAAAGTATTCATCTTACACCATAGACAAACTCTGCATTTGCTTGATTAAATTTTGTAAAAAAAAGCATTTCTATACAAACAGAGTTTATATCATATTTCTCTAATATATCATCAAAAAACTTAGATATATCAAACAATCTTCTAGCATTATCTTTTCTTCAACCTTCAAGTTCATTTATAATAGCTCAAAGTTCATAGATATTTTTATTGTCATCAATAACAGCAAATCATAACTTTCTTATTCAAGGATCTATTCAAAGAAACATTTGAAAAATAGTAAATAAAAATTAAAAATATCATTAAATATTTTATCTTTATATAAAAAAAATGACAAAAAACAATAAGAAACTATTATTACTACTGCCCTTGCTTATTTTTATTGATCAAATAAGTAAGTATTATCTCTATAATTTACAATATATGGAGTGAAATTATTTTTTTACAACTACTTTAAATAAATGAATAAGTTGGTGAATATCTATTTTTCATCTAGATGTATTATTGATAATAATACCAATTATATTAGCTATAATATCACATCTTTATTATAAAAAAGATATAAATTTTTATACATTCTTATTTATTTTTGCTGGTTGAATTTGAAATTATATAGATAGAATACTTTATTGAGGAGTTAGAGATTTTATAGATTTTCATTTTTTTCCTATATTTAATATTGCTGATGTTTTTATAAACATATGAGCTTTATTACTTTTAATAAGTATCATTAAGCAGCTTTATCAAAAACATTAGAAGAAGTTTGTTTCTTATATGTATTATTTGCAATTTCTCAAACCACAAATCCAGTTTTAACTCTTGTTCAAGCTATTTTAGAAGATATTTGTCTTAAAAAAATACTAAGTTGATTTTCTATTGATTTATCTGTAGAAAATGCTTCAAATAATATTTTGAACAAAACATTATCTTCAAGTGGAATCAAATTTTTATATTTATTCTCTTTATTTATTATATCTACAAGTTTTTCTTTAGCTTGGTTTGCTGTTTCAGGTTGTCATAAACTTTCAAGTGTTTGTCAAGCTTTTCACTTAAGTATAAGATATTCTACAAGCGATTTAAACTTTCAATTTTCTATATTTAATTTATTTATATTTTTCATTCTGTTATTTTTATTTTTTTAAATAATGTTTATTAAGATATTTTTATTTTTCCAATGATTTACAATATTGTTGGTTTAAATTAGTTATTTTATCAATGAAAAGATTAATATTATCTTGTATATTAGTAAGTTTATAATAATTTAAATAATGTAAAGAATAATTTACCTCTTCTATTATAAATGGCATAATATTAGCATTTTCTAAAGTATTTATTACACTTTCCCTTATTTTAACCAAATTTTGCTTTGACATTTTTGTTTTTATTTTTTAAATAAATTTTTTGTTTAATATATGTTTAAAGTGTGTTAATTATATAGTATATATTTTATAAGTCAATATAATTTTTATTTTTTTAACTTAAATCTACTTCTTTAATTCCTTTTGTTTTATTTTTAAGATAGCTTACTAAATTCATATCATGAGTTATAAACAAGACAGTATTTCAAGCATTGTTTAGATCTATAAATAAGTCTATAATTTGCTTAGCAGTATGAGGATCTAAATTTCAAGTTGGTTCATCTGCTATGATAAAGTTTGGTTCAGATATTAAAGCTCTTGCTATGGCTACCCTTTGTTTTTCTCATCAAGATAAATAGGGTATCTTTACATCTTTTTTATCAAATAATCAAACTTTATATAAAACCTCATTTACTTTTTTTTCAATTTTCTCATTTTCTTCTCATCTCATTTCTAAGTTATAAGATATATTTTCATAGACCGTTTTCCATTCTATAAGTTTAAAATCTTGGAATACAACTCATATATTTCTTCTATATTTTTGCACTTCAGTATTTGAAAACCTTGATATATCCTCTTTATTAAAGAAAATAGTTTTTCTCGGTGGTTTTAACTGCCTTATAAGAAATTTAACTAAAGTCGTCTTTCAACTACCAGATCTTCACAAAAGGACAACAAAATCTCTTTCAAAAAGTTTAAAACTAAACTTATCAAATATAAAATTGTATGCTTTTTTATATCACCATTTCAAATTTTCTATTTCTATCAAAGGAGTTCTCATAAGGAATAATAAGTTAGTAAAATATTATTTTATATGATTATATAATAACAATATTCTATTTTTTTAAAAATATTAGTATTTACATTTTAGAAAAAAATTACTTTTAATAAAATAAATTTTTAAGTTTGATTTTTAAACAAAATAATATATAAAAAAAAGGTTTAAATATGAAAAAATAGAATATGAAAAATGCAATAGCCTTAGAAAATATAAGAAGTGTGTATAATGTATGAAACATTATAAGAACTGCTGATACATTAGGTTTTGATGTTATACTTTTGGGATATACTCCTTGAAAAGAAAATAAAAAACTCTTAAAAACTTCACTTTGAGCTGAAGAAAATGTAAATCTAAAAAAGTTTTATAATGTAAAAAAATGATCAGATTATATAAAAAAAACTTATAAAACATTGATAGCTTGAGAGATTACAGATGATGCTATAAGTATATATGACATAAAAAAATATATACAAAAGCCAAGTTGTATAATATTTTGAAATGAAGTAAATGGAGTTAGTTTAGAAACATTAGCACTTGTGGATAAAGTAAGTTTTATACCTATGGAATGAATAAAAGAATCTTTAAATGTTTGTGAAGCTGCAAGTATATTTATGTATGAGATAAAAAGAAAATAAGCTTGAAAACACTAAGTTTTTATATAAATTATAACGAGTTTAATAATAAAAATAAATATATGTGAAAGAAAAAAAAAATAAATAAAATAATAGTCTGAATTTTCTTATGAACTGCTGTATGATGATTATGATTTTTTTCAAAAACTAAGAAATGAAAAAGTTTTTTTAATAAAATTACAGATGATGTAAAGTTATGAATAAATGAGATGGAAAAAACTTTTGAAAAGCTAACTAAAAAAGATGTTAAAAAGAAAAAGTAATATATATAAAAAGATAAAAAGAGCTAAAAAAAAACTATTACTTAAAATAAAAAAAAATAAAACAATAATAATAATTGCAATTATTGTAATTGTTTTTTTTATTTGAGTAAAAATAAGCTTTAATAAATACATAGATAACAAAAAAAATATAATAAATACAGTTTATTTTGATAAAAATATAATAAACAATAATCAATTAACTTGAGTAATAAATTTTATAGAAAATACTTTTTCTTGAACAAACAGTGTTGAAAATAAAGTTTTTAGACATAAGACAGAAAAAGAAAATATTTTAAACAAATATAAATATTTAAAAAAGATAAACATACAACTCATAGATAATAAAACTATAAAAGTATGATTAAATTTTAAAAAAACTATGATAAATCTCATCTGAAGTTGAAAAATATACTGAGTTTACAATGAAAACTTAATTAAAGAATTTAATATAAATAACATTTCTGGACTTAACTTATTATATAGTTGATCAAATAATTTATACCTTCCCAAATATTTAATTTGAAAAAAATTAGAAAACATATTTTTCAAAGTGAAACTTAAAACAATTATAGATTATACAAAAAAGATAAAACAGCTATTTAAAAATGCTAAACTTTACTATCTTGCTTGATGAGAAAGTATAAAAGTAGATATAAAACAGAAAATATACTTTTTTTCACTAACTAAAGATATTCAAAAGCAAATCAATCAACTTAATATAGTTAAACAACAACTCCCTTCAGAATTTGAAAAAGCAAAAGTTATTGATTTATGAAATTTAGATTATTGAATTTACCTTAAAAAAACTAATATATGAAAATAGCTTATGTACATGATTGGTTAGTATATCCTTGATGAGCAGAAAAAGTTTTTTTTGATATAGTTGAAAATAAAATGAAAGAAGTCTTCGATAAAACTAAAAATAACATAAAAGAAGAAAAAATATTTACAAATTTTTACAATACAAACTATAAGAATCCTACAAATATACCGATAGAAGCTGTAATTTCTTCAAATAAAATACAAAACTATTATAGAAATTTAATGCCTTTTTTTCCTATCATTACAAAAATACTTTCAAAAAAAATTGAAAAATACAATCCCGATGTAGTAGCTATATCATCTTTTGCAATATGAAAAAACATAGATATAAACTGCAACAAAATACTTTATCTACACTCACCTATGCAATATATTTGGTCTCATTATGATGAATATGTAATTAGATTTCCTTGACTAAAACAGCTTGTATATAAATTTTCATCTAAATATCTAAGAACTTGGGACAAAAAATATACAGATTTTGATAAGATGTATTTTAATTCAAGTTATACAAAACAGCTTTTTAATGATATTTACAATAAAAACTCAAATTGAAAAATAGTTCATCCTCTAGTTAAAATTCCAAAATTTAAAAAAATAGATATTTATAAAAAATATAAAATAGATAGTAAATATTATATTTATGTATGAAGATTAGTTAAATTTGTAAAGCATGTTGATAAAATTATTGAGATTTTTAACAAAACTTGAAAACAACTAATTATAGTATGAGATGGTCCTGATGAAAAATATCTTAAAAATATAGCTAAAAAAAATATAAAGTTTTTAGGTTATATACAAGACAATCAAGATGATTACTGGAATTTACTACAAAACAGCACAGCACTAGTGAACTTAACAAAAGAAAGTTTTTGAATAGTAAACTATCAAGCATGAAAAATATGAACAAAAATAATTAGCTTAAACCATGGAGCAATAAATGATATACCTTGAGAAAAAATTCTTATAAAAAAATTTGAAGATTTTGAAAAAGTTATTTGAAAATAATAAATAAAAAGTTAAAAATATAAAGTTTTATTTAAATTTTACAAAAATGAGAAAAAATATATTACTACCTTGAAATAAAGCACTTTCCTATATCATAAGAGAAATAGTTTCAACTGCTGATGAGATAAAAAAAGAGTGAAAAATTATCTATCGGGAAAATATATGAGACCCAGTTGCAAAATGAGAAAAAATACCTGAATGGTTAAAAGATATTGTAAAAAGAGCTTGTGATGAAGATGAAGTATATAGATATTCTCCAACAAGATGACTTGATAAAACTTTAGAATACATAATTTCTAAAAATCCAAAACTTAGAAAAAAAGATATAATTTTTTTTAATGGGATATGAGACGCTATAAGTAAAGTTTACAAAGTACTTTCTTTTGATTCTAGAATTATATGACCAAATCCTGCATATCCAACACATAGTTCTACAGAAGCTGCACATGCTGGATCTTTTTACATTACATACAATTTAAACCCTGAAAATAATTGGAATCCTGACTTACAAGAACTTAAAAATAAAGTAAAATATAACCCAAATATAGTTTGAATACTTGTTGTAAACCCTGATAATCCTACATGAAAAGTTTTTTCTAAAAATATACTTGAAAAGATAGTAGAAATAGCAAAAAAATATGAATTATTTTTAATATTTGACGAAATATATGAAAAACTTGTATATGAAGAAAAAGATAAAATAAAATTATCTGATATAATACAAGATGTTCCTTGATTAAGTATGAAATGAATATCTAAAGATATGCCTTGGCCAGGTGCAAGATGCTGACGGATAGAAGTTTATAATACTGATAAAGATAAAAATTTTAGAGAGTTTGTAGATTCATTGCTTTTATCAAAAATGGTTGAAGTATGTTCTACTACTTTGCCTCAATATGTTTTACCTAAAATATATGAAAATAAAAAATACAAAAAATCTCTTAAAAAAAGAATTGAAAAATATAAAAAAAGAGCTCAAATTGCTGAAGATATTTTAAAAGATAGTAAAGAATTAAAAGTTATAAAGCCAAAATGAGCTTTTTATCTTACTATACTTTTTGATAATATAGATAAAACTAAAAAATACAAAATAGAAAATAAAAAAATAGATGATATAGTAAAATCTGCTTTACAAAATAGGAAAAGATTTGATGAAAAGTTTTGTTATTATATGCTTGGAGAAACTTGAGTATGTTCAGTACCTTTAAGCTGATTTAATAGCACTTATGATGGATTTAGAATAACTTTATTAGAAGAAAATATAGAACAATTTAAATACATACTAGAAAAAGTAAAAGATTTTGCAAAAAAATGGAATAAATAATTATTTACTAAACAGAAGAAAAGATACCTTTGTTTTTTTTATTGAATATACTACAATAAACATTATTATAGAAAACAATTTTATTTTAATAAAAACAAAATATGTACATAATTATTTGAATACTTTGATTTTTAATACTTATTATACTTCATGAACTTTGACATTTTATTGCTTCAAGAATGTGTTGAGTAAAAGTTTATGAGTTTTGACTTTGAATACCACCTAAGATAAAAACTTTATATAAAGATAAAAAATGAACAGAATATACACTAAATGCATTACCTTTATGATGATTTATAAGACCAAAATGAGAGGATCTATCAAAAGATTCTGAAATATATGATAAAGATAGTTTTCACCCAAAACCTGTTTGGCAAAAATTTATCATACTTTCTGCATGAGTTATTATGAATCTTATTATAGCTTTTGTTATATTTGTTTTAGCTTTTTGGCATGGTATAAAACCAATTATTGTAATACCAGATAGTTCAAACAATTTTACAGCTGAAAGTTATCTTTTCCCTACAACATCATTCGCTAAAAAAGTTTGATACATAACTTGAAATACTACAAAACAGCTTAAAGTAGAATGAATTTTGAAAACTAAAAAAACACTTTCTTCACAAATTGATATACAAACTTGAGACATTATAAAAACTATAAATTTAAAAAATATAGATACATCAAATGTAGGAATTATACTTAAAAAAAATATATGAAAAAAAGTAAATATTTGAATATTAAGAAAAAATAAAAAAATACATTTTACTACTAAATGTCCTGAAGATTCTTGTTTGCTTTGAATATATTTTAATTCTGATAGAAAAATACAAGCAGATAAAATGAACTTTACAGAAAGTATATTCTGAAGTTTACATGAGATAAAAGCACAAACAATACTAACTTTTGAATGATTATGATTATTATACCATAAATTAACTCACTGACAGGTGAAACAAGCAATGCAAAAATTAACTTGACCAGTAGGTGCAGTTGCAATTTGAAAATACATACTTAAGATTTGAATATGGGAATACATAGCATTTATATGAGCTATAAGTTTTGCTCTTGCTATATTTAACATACTACCTATACCAGCACTTGATGGCTGAAGGATATTAACAACTGCAATAATGCATTTATTTAAACTAAATCCTAAAAAATATCTTGTA
>Ga0114934_10002286_pt1 | contig 12264 bp, 8 predicted proteins | sample 4SBtaG_2_FD_99695 | JGI IMG/M metagenome (GOLD analysis project Ga0114934, IMG submission 99695) | Deep subsurface microbial communities from Kolumbo volcano to uncover new lineages of life (NeLLi) - 4SBTROV10_white metaG | ecosystem: Environmental > Aquatic > Marine > Volcanic ...
GTCGCGGGGGTTTTTCAGCTTGCCTTCCAGCACCTCGCGCTTCAGTTCGAGGCCGATCAGAAAGAAAAATACCGCCATCAACCCGTCGTTGATCCACAACAGCAGCGGTTTGCCAAGGCCGACCCCTTCCAGCGTGATCGAAAAATTGGCGCCGAGGAAGCGGTCGTAATACGGGGCCAGCCCGGAATTGGCGGCCATCATTGCCGCAATTGCAGACAGGATCAGCAGAACACCTCCGGCGGAATCGTGGCGAAAAAAGCGGTTAATGGCAGTCAGCAGCATGTCTCTCCGATCTTCGGTTTCACAGCAGATGGGCGCAGCCGGTGTCATTTCAAGGTTGAAGGGTTGAATATTCGGGCGGGCGGGCAGTTTTCTTTTTGGGCCGCACATGGTAGTTCAATGCTAAACCACCCTGAAATTACCTCGGAAAGGCCCTGCCATGGCTGAAGATACCAGCAACGATTTGCGCGCTGCAGCGCTTGGCTATCACAGGGCACCGCGCCCCGGCAAACTGGAGATCCGCCCGACCAAACCCCTGGCCAATGGGCGCGATCTGGCGTTGGCCTACAGCCCGGGCGTGGCCGAGGCCTGTAACGAGATCGTCGCCGATCCGGCAAATGTGGCGAAATATACCGCGCGCAGCAATCTGGTGGCGGTGGTGACGAATGGCACGGCGGTGCTGGGCCTTGGCAATATCGGCGCGCTTGCGGCAAAGCCGGTGATGGAAGGCAAGGCGGTTCTGTTCAAGAAATTCGCCGGCATCGATTGCTTTGATATAGAGCTGAACGAACGCGATCCGCGTAAACTGGCCGATATCGTGACCGCGCTTGAACCCAGTTTCGGGGCGATCAACCTGGAAGACATCAAATCGCCGGAGTGTTTCGAGGTCGAGCGTCTGTGCCGCGAGCGCATGAACATCCCGGTTTTTCACGACGATCAGCACGGCACCGCTATTGTGGTCGGGGCGGCGGCGAGCAATGCGATGCTGATCGCCGGCAAGAAATTTTCGGAAATAAAGGTTGTCTCGACCGGCGGGGGCGCGGCGGGGATCGCCTGCCTCAACATGCTGCTGAAGCTTGGGGTGCGGCGCGAAAATGTCTGGCTCTGCGACATCGCCGGGCTGGTCTACAGCGGCCGCACAGCCGAGATGACGCCCCAAAAGGCGGCCTATGCACAGGACAGCGATCTGCGGACTTTGGGCGATGTGATCGACGGGGCTGATCTGTTTTTGGGCCTGTCGGCCAAGGGTGTTCTGCAGCCCGAACACGTCGCCAGAATGGCCGACCAGCCGGTGATTTTCGCGCTGGCCAATCCAGCGCCGGAAATTCTGCCCGATCAGGTAAAAGCAGTGCGCGATGACGCAATCATGGCGACGGGCCGATCGGATTTCCCAAATCAAGTCAATAACATACTGTGTTTTCCATTTATTTTCCGCGGCGCGCTGGACGTCGGTGCAACCAAAATAAACAGCGCGATGGAGCTGGCCTGTATCGAGGGCATCGCAGCACTTGCGCGCTCGACCACGAGCGCTGAGGCGGCGGCGGCCTATCAGGACGAGCGGATGAATTTTGGCCGGGATTACCTGATCCCCAAACCCTTCGATCCACGCCTGATGGGGATCGTTGCCAGTGCGGTTGCGCGGGCCGCGATGGACAGCGGTGTTGCCAGCCGCCCGATTGCCGATCTTGCCGCCTATCGGGCCGATCTGGATAGCGCAGTATTCAAATCCTCGCTGATCATGCGCCCGGTGTTCGAGGCGGCCCGCACCGCGCAGCGCCGGATCGTTTTTGCCGAGGGCGAGGACGAGCGCGTGCTGCGTGCGGCCAGCGCCATGGTTGATGAAACCCCCGACCGCCCAATCCTGATCGGGCGCCCCGATGTGGTGGCGCGCCGGATCGAACGCTTTGGCCTGACCATCAGCGAGGGTGTTCATTTCGACCTGGTCAACCCCCAGCACGATCCCCGGTTTCGCGAATATTGGGGCAGCTATCACGAAGTAATGCAGCGCCGCGGCGTGACCCCTGATCTGGCCAAGGCAATCATGCGCACGAATACCACGGCGATCGGCGCGGTCATGGTGCATCGCGGCGAGGCCGACAGTTTGATTTGCGGCACCTTCGGGCAATATCTGTGGCATTTGAACTATGTCACGCAGGTCTTGGCGGATCGGGATTTGCACCCGGTCGGCGCGCTCAGCCTGATGATTCTTGAAAGCGGGCCGCTGTTCATCGCAGACACGCAGGTCAATCCGGTGCCGACCCCCCAGCAGATTGCAGAAACGGTGATCGCGGCGGCGCGTCATGTCTGTCGTTTCGGGGTCAAGCCCAGGATTGCGCTCTGCTCGCATTCGCAATTTGGCAATCTTGGCTCCGACAGCGGCGAACGGACGCGCGCGGCGTTGGCCATTCTCGACAGTGCGCCGCGTGATTTCGAATACGAGGGGGAAATGCATGCAGACGCGGCGCTGGACCCACTGATCCGCGCGCGGACTTTCCCCAATGCGCGGTTTTCGAAGGCCGCCAATGTGCTGGTGTTTGCCTCGACCGACGCGGCTAGCGGGGTCAAGAACGTTTTGAAGATTTCGGCGCATGGGCTGGAGGTCGGGCCGATTCTGATGGGGATGGGGAACCGGGCGCATATCGTGACGCCCGCAATTACGGCGCGAGGTCTGCTGAATATCGCGGCCTTGGCGGGGACGCCGGTACAACATTACGGTTGAAAATCAAGGAGTAAGGCGATGGGTTATCAGGAAGTTTATCAGAGTTGGTAAAAGGACCCCGAGGGGTTCTGGATGGAGGCGGCCAAGGCGATTGACTGGGTGACGCCGCCAAGCAAGGCGTTATTCGACGAAAATCCACCGTTTTACGAATGGTTCAAGGATGCCGAGGTCAATACCTGTTTCAACGCGATCGATCGTCATGTAATTGCCGGAAATGGCGCACGGGTTGCGATCATCTACGACAGCCCGGTAACCGGCAAGAAGGAAAAGATCACTTACGGCGAACTTCTCGAGCGGGTGGCGCGGCTGGGTGGGGCCTTGCAGGAAAAGGGCGTAACCAAGGGCGATCGGGTCATCATCTATATGCCGATGGTGCCCGAGGCGCTGGTGGCGATGCTGGCCTGCGCGCGAATCGGGGCCATACATTCGGTTGTCTTCGGCGGGTTTGCCGCCAACGAGTTGGCGACACGGATCGACGATGCCGCGCCCAAGGCGATCATCGGCGCCTCTTGTGGGGTCGAACCGGGGCGCGTGATTGCCTACAAGCCCCTGCTCGATGGCGCGATCGATCTGGCCGTACACAAACCGGAATTCTGCGTGATCCTGCAACGCGAGATGGAGCGTGCCGCGCTGATCGAAGGGCGCGACGTTGATTGGGACACGTTTCAGGACGGCGCACCAATGGCGGATTGCGTGACCGTGCGCGGGGACGATCCGCTCTATATCCTCTACACGTCCGGCACGACCGGCCAGCCCAAGGGCGTAATCCGGCCCAACGCGGGCCATCTGGTGGCGCTGCTCTGGAGCATGAAGAACATTTATGGCATCAATCCGGGCGAGGTTTATTGGGCCGCCTCGGACGTGGGCTGGGTCGTGGGACACTCCTATATCTGTTATGCGCCGCTCATCCAGGGCAGCACGACAATCGTCTTCGAGGGCAAGCCGGTCGGCACACCCGATGCAGGCACTTTCTGGCGTGTCATCGCCGAACACGGGGTCAAGGCGCTGTTCACCGCCCCAACCGCCTTTCGCGCCATCAAGCGAGTCGATCCTGAAGGAGAATTGTTAAAAAACCATGACATTTCCTGCCTGAAAACGCTTTTTTTGGCCGGGGAGCGGACGGATCCGGACACGCTCTACTGGGCCGAGGAGAAACTGAAGGTTCCAGTGATCGATCATTGGTGGCAGACCGAGACAGGCTGGGCCATCGCCGCAAACCCGATGGGAATCGAGCATTTGCCGGTCAAGGTTGGTTCGCCCTCGGTCGCGATGCCCGGTTATGATGTGCGAATTCTGGGCGATGACGGGCATGAGGTGGCAGATGGCGATTTGGGGGCGATTGTGATAAAATTACCACTACCGCCGGGAACTTTGCCGACGCTCTGGCACGCGGATGCGCGTTATGAATCTTCGTATCTGTCCACCTTCGAGGGCTATTATGAAACCGGCGATGCGGGCTACAAGGACGCCGATGGCTACCTCTATATCATGGCGCGCACGGATGATGTGATCAATGTCGCCGGCCATCGCCTGTCAACGGGGGCGATGGAGGAGGTTCTGGCCAGCCACCCGGATGTTGCGGAATGCGCGGTGATCGGGGTCGCGGACCAGCTGAAAGGCCAGCTTCCGATGGGATTTTTGTGTTTGAATTCAGGGGCCGGGCGCCAATCTGACGACGTCGTTGCCGAGTGTATCACGCTTGTCCGTGACAAGATCGGCCCGGTTGCAGCGTTCAAGATGGCCTGCGTGGTCGAGCGTCTGCCAAAGACACGATCGGGCAAGATATTACGGGGAACAATGGCGAAAATCGCCGATGGAGAGTCCTGGAAAATGCCGGCAACGATCGACGATCCAGCGATCATGGACGAGATCACTGAGGCGTTGCAGGCGCTTGGATATCCGGCATAGGCCCCCGAAAAACCGCCGGGGCGCAGGTTCGTGCCCCGGTGTGACAAAATAAAAGATATATTAACAATAGGTTAAAGGATACAATGCAAGGTATTTTCGGATTGCCTTTATGGTAAAGACGTGGCTAACGTCGCGTCAGCCAATAATGTGAGGATGCAATGAACAGACGATTTTCCGCTCTTCTTGTGTTTTTGTTCGCTGCATTCCTAAGCAGCCTTGCCCTAGCGAAGCCCGCCCTGACCGTCACCGATGCCGCGGGCAAATCGGTCAGGACCTTCACTCTGGCCGCGTTGCGCGCGCTGCCACAAACCGATGTGCGCACGGGAAACGAATTTGTCGATGGGGTTCGCGATTTTCGCGGTCCGCTCGCGCGAAAGATTCTTGACCTGGCAGGCGGGCAGGGGGCCACGATGGTCAAGCTGACCGCCGCTAATGATTACGCGGTGGAATTCCCGGTGTCGGAACTGCGAAAGTACGATGCCATCCTCGCGCTCAGCATGGATGGCACGCCCCTTTCGCGACGCGGCAAGGGGCCGATATGGATGATCTACCCGATGAGCGAACATGCCGAGCTGCGCGACCCGGTCTATAACAGTCGCCTGATCTGGCAATTGGTCAAGATTGAATATAGGTGAATAAGACCTCGATATTCACCCGTATCGCCGGGGTCCTGATCGTCGCCCTGACGATCTCGGTTGCGGGTGTCGGATTTTTCGTGGTCCGCAACGATGTGGATCAGATGCGCGATTCCGGGCGGGAAAATATACTTTGGGATGCGCTTCAGATAGAGATCGAATTGAAGCGGTTCCAACGCGAACTGGCCGAATTTTCAGCAGGAAACCCCATCGCCTCGCCCACTTCTGTGAACGAGCGATACGACCTGTTATGGAGCCGGGTTTCGCTGTTTCGTCAGGGCACTGTCGGGGCGCGTCTGCGGGCCTACGACAAGGACGGCGCGGTGCTGTCCGCGCTGTTTTCCACGATCCAGAAGGTCGAGAAAAAGGTCGTCGGCCTGAAGCCGGGGGACCGGCAGGCCGCCCGCAATATCCAGCGCGACTTCGGGCCTTTTGCGGAAGAACTGCGCCTGCTCAGCCAGACCGTACTGCACGGCGAAGAGGCCAATCACGCGCTCCAGCGCGAAAACCTGTCGCAAAGCTCGAATTTGCTGACCATCATCAGTATCATCGCGGTGTTGAGCAGCCTCCTGATGATCCTGGTTCTGGCCCGTGATTCGCGTCAGTTCCGCAGCCTGGCCAAGGTAAACGAAACCCTGCTACGGGCGTCTGACAAGGCCAGTCGCGCTAAATCGCAATTCCTAGCAATGATGAGCCATGAATTGCGCACCCCCATGAACGGCGTCCTGGGGTTGCTTGCCCTGATCAAGCAGCAGGACCTCAGCCCCCATCAGGCGAGACTGCTGGAGCAGGCGGAACGATCCGGTCAGCAGATGATTGGCCTCTTGGCGGATATCCTGGACTTTTCAGCGTTGCAGGAGGGGCGTTTGCAACTGGAAACCAAACCGTTCGAGCCTGAAAAACTGGCCGAAGCGGTGCAGGATATGTTTTCGCCGGTGGCCCTGCGCGAAGGCACCGCGTTTTCAGCCCGAACCGACGCCAGTTGCCCGGCCCGGGTTCTTGGGGATTTTGCCCGCTTGCGTCAGGCATTGACCCATCTTGCGACCTACCTTCTGGAGACTGCGGGAACGCGAAATATCTCGCTGGGCATCAGCTATGCTGCGGGTCATCTGAATGCGGAAATTTCCTTTGAATACAAACAGGACGGGGGTGAATGGGAGCCGTCTCTCATTTTGGGGAACCCCTCGCCCACGTCAGAATCGCTGGCCTCCGAGGCCCTCGGCCCGGCCGTTTCGCGCGGCCTGATCGAGCGTATGGGCGGCGTGACCAAACTCGATAGCCCGTCCGATGACCGGATTTCGGTGCTGGTCTCGGTTCCTGCAAAGGCGCTGGTTCTTGATCGTCTTCTAATCAGGATTGCCTGTCAGTCTGCGGCGCTCGAGGCAATCTGCAAGGCGGCTCTTCGGGGCGAGAACGTGAAATTCATCGGCGCCGATAGCAACGCAAAACCGCATGTCGTCATGATCGAGGCCGGAGGGATGCAGGAGGCGGTTCTGGCGCGCTCGTTCGCCAAGCTTTACCCCGAGGCCGTTTTCGTGGCGATCGGTCGCGCGCAAATTCCCGATCTATTTGATGACGTGATCGAGGTTCCGATTGATATTGCAACCGTGCGCGGCGCGCGCTTCATGCAGCTTGCGGTGCGCGGAACAAAACTTGCTGAAAACAACCCGCCCCGCTACGCTGGGGCGGGGCAGTCAACCTGAGGGTCAGCCCCCTCGCCACCCTTGTGAACGGAGGATGTGTGACGTCTGAAATTCCCGAACACGACCCGGATATTGCCAACGCAACGCCGGGGCAAAAAAACCAGCTATCGCTGCTGTCGCATGATTTGCGCTCGGCGCTTGGCGATATCTTGGGTGGGCTCAGCCTGATTTCGAGGGAGGGGCTGACACCCGAGACACACCTGCAATTTGACCGAATTGAGGCCGCCGCCGAGGTGGCCGCGCGCCTTCTGGACAAAAGCCGAACTGATGATCCGCTTGAAGTCAGGCACCCGATAAGCTGCGCAGTCAACACCAACCTTGCCGAGTTTCTGGCGGACATCAAGAAACGCTGGGGCGCCCATGCAAGCGGCAAGGAAGTGCAATTCGATATCGAGCTTGCCCCGAGCCTTCCCGCAATCGTCACCATCGATCGTGTGACGCTGGAGCGTGTCCTCGCTAACCTCATTGAAAACGCACTGAAATATACCGACAAGGGGCAGGTCACGCTGAGTATATCATGTGATTCCGCGCGCGCCCTTGTCTTCAGCGTGACTGACAATGGACCGGGGTTCTCGCCCGATGCGCTGGAGCGTCTGTTTCGGTATCGCGGCCGCCCCAAGGATGCAAAAAAGCCCGGTAGCGGACTTGGCCTGTTTATCGCCAAGGAGTTTTCCGAGGTGATGTCGGCGCAACTGGAGGTGGGCAATGCCGAAGGGGGTGGCGCGCGGGCGGTGCTGCGCCTGCCGCATGATCGTTGGTTCGACCGGCGCCCGCGCCGCGCCGCAGATGGCGCGCGAACATCGCCCCCCGACAGCGTGGACTTGAGCGGTCTGCATATCCTGCTGGCCGAGGACAACAAGACCAACCAACTGGTGGCAACCCAGATGTTGCAGGTCATGGGGGCCAGTTATGCGGTTGCCTCGGACGGGCTGGAAGCGCTGGAAATACTCGAGCGCGACAGTTTTGACATTGCGCTGCTGGATATTGAAATGCCGCGCATGACCGGCATCGAACTGATCCGCACAATCCGACGCAGGTCGGGCCCGGTCTCACGAATGCCGCTGGTTGCGCTGACCGCCTATGTCATGCGCGAGCATCGCGAACGGATCCTCGCCGCCGGGGCCGATGGCATCATCGCAAAGCCGATCATGAATTTGCACGATCTGGGCCGTGATATTCTGGCGTTCCTGTTCCCCGCGCCGGACAAGACCCGGCCAGCGCTGGACGCGCCAGCGCCGGAAAACCCTGGCGACAAGGCTGTTGTCGAGCGCGACATTTATGACGCGTTGATCGAAACGATCGGGGCGGAATCCACCTCTGAACTTCTGGGTAAACTGCAATCGGACGCTGATTCGGTGGCCGAGGGGTTGGCGCGCGGGCAAAAAACCATGGATCTGGCCGAGATTCGCGCACAGACCCATATTCTGATTTCTGTGGCCGGGGCGATCGGGGCGATCCGTTTGCAGAATCTCGCGCAGGATCTGAACGGCGCGGCGCATCACGGCGACACTGCCATGATAGATACCCTCTGCGAGCGCTGTCTTGCTGGCCTCTCGGAGCTGCAGGGGTTTATACTGGACGAACAGGCCCGGCAAGGCCCCGCCCCGTAACGTCAGGTAACCACCCCCATGAGTGCGCCCATTCTGCTGATAGAGGATACGCCATCGTTGCAGATGGTTTACGAGGCAGTCCTGTCAAAGGCCGGTTTTGCGGTCCTGTCTGCCGGGACCGCCGGGGCCGGGTTGGCGGCGTTTCAGGCGCATGATCCGAAAGTTGTGCTGCTGGATCTGATGCTGCCCGATCGGCCGGGGATGGAGGCGATGGCCGACATGCTGTCGCTGTCGCCCGGGGTGCGGATCATTGTAATTACCGCCAACGGTTCGATCATTCGCGCGGTCGAGGCGATGCGCGCCGGGGCATTTGATTTTTTGGTCAAGCCGTTCGATGAGACGCGCCTGATCGCGGCTGTGGAAAACGCGCGCGCGCAATCGGGCGACCTGCCCAGTGCCGAGGCACAGCCCGGCCCGGCGGGCACGCGTTTTCAGGGGTTTATCGGCTCGTCCAACAAGATGTGCGAGATCTATGAAAGGATCCGCTCGATCCGCGGTTCCATGGCGACGGTCTTTATTTCGGGCGAAAGCGGCACGGGAAAAGAGGTCTGCGCGCAGGCGGTTCACGACACATCGACCCGCGCCAAGGGGCCGTTTGTGCCGCTGAACTGCGGGGCTATCCCGCCCGATCTGCTGGAATCCGAGGTGTTCGGCCACCTCAAGGGCTCGTTCACCGGCGCCATTTCGGACAAGTTGGGCGCGGCCGGGGCGGCGGACGGGGGAACGCTGTTTCTGGACGAAATCTGCGAAATGGACATGAACCTGCAGACCAAACTTCTGCGATTTCTGCAAACCTCGACGGTCAAACCCGTCGGTGCCGAGACCGCGCGCAAGGTCAATGTGCGTATCATCTGCGCGACCAATCGCGACCCTTATCAGGAGGTCAAGGCGGGCCGCTTCCGCGAGGATCTGTTCTATCGCCTGCACGTCGTGCCGATCCACCTGCCGCCGCTGCGCGCACGCGGCGATGACGCGCTGGAAATCGCCGATCACATGCTGGCTGTTTTTGCCCGCGAAGAGCAGCGCGAGATCGAGGCGCTCGACGATGATGTGCGCGACCTGTTTCGGCGCCTGCCGTGGCCGGGGAACGTGCGCCAGTTGCTGAATGTGCTGCGAAATGTGGTGGTCCTGAACGAGGGCAAAGTTGTCACGACAACGATGCTGCCGCTCGAGATTCTGCATTTGAGCGAAGAAAATGTCGTTGTTCCAAAGGCCTCTGTGCCGGGGGTTGATGTGGAAACAGACCCGATTGCAGGGCTGATCGGGCGCCCCCTGGCCGAGATCGAGCGTTATGTGATCGAGGAAACCATCGCGCAGAGCGGCGGCTCGGTCACGCTTGCGGCGCGGGTTCTGGATGTCTCGCCCTCGACCATCTACCGCAAGCGCGAGGCATGGCGCGACGCGGGACGATAGGCAGCAAGGCCCATTGGCGTTCGGGACTTTTGCCGCTAAGAACAACGGGACACTACTGGCGGAGCGTATCATGACAGACTTGTTCGAGGCGGCGCGCAAGGCGCGCGAGAACGCGCATGCCCCCTATTCCGGGTTCAAGGTGGGGGCCGCCCTCAGGTGCGGGGACGGGCGCGTCTTTTCCGGCTGCAATGTCGAGAATGTCGCCTATCCCGAGGGGATCTGCGCCGAGGCCGGTGCGATCGCGGCGATGGTGGCGGCCGGTCAGCGCGAGATCGCGGAAATTCTGGTCCTTGCCGACAGCCCCACACCGATCACCCCCTGTGGCGGCTGCCGCCAGAAACTTGCCGAATTTGCGGCACCCGATGTCGTCGTGGTGATGGCCGGCCTCGATGGGGCCGAGACGCGCACGAATGTCGGCGCACTGCTGCCCGGCGCGTTTTCCACGGCACATCTGGAAGAGGGCTGAATGGACGCGCGTGCGATTCTGGCCCGCAAACGGGATGCAAAACCGCTGTCGCGGGCCGAAATCGACTGGTTCGCCGCAGGTCTGGCCAACGGCGCGGTCACCGATGCGCAGGCCGGGGCCTTTGCAATGGCGGTGCTCTTGAACGGCATGACCAAGGCCGAGCGCATTGCCCTGACCAAGGCCATGCGCGACAGCGGTGATGTGCAGCACTGGGACCTGCCGGGTCCGGTTCTCGACAAACATTCGACCGGCGGGGTTGGGGATAATGTCTCGTTGATGCTGGCGCCGGCGCTGGCCGCCTGCGGTGCCTATGTGCCGATGATTTCGGGGCGCGGTCTGGGCCATACCGGCGGAACGCTGGACAAGCTGGATGCGATCCCCGGCTATCAAAGCGAGGTTGACGCCGAGCGCCTCCATCAGGTCGTGGCGGCTACTGGCTGTGCGATTGTCGGGGCTTCGGGTCAGATCGCCCCGGCGGACAAGCGCCTTTATGGGGTGCGCGACGTAACCGCGACGGTCGAAAGCATCGATCTGATCTGCGCCTCGATCCTGTCGAAAAAGCTGGCCGCTGGGCTTGACGGGCTGGTGCTGGATGTCAAGCGCGGCTCGGGTGCGTTCATGGCTGCGGATGCGGATGCGCGCGCCCTTGCCAAGGCGCTGGTGTCGGTGACGCAGGGGGCGGGCTGTGGCTGTGCCGCGCTGATGACCGACATGAACCAGCCGCTGGCCTCGGCGGCGGGCAATGCGCTGGAGGTCGAAAACGCGATCCGGTTTCTGCGCGGGGATGCGATCGATTCGCGTCTTTGGGATGTGTGCGTGGCCCTCGGCGGGACGCTCCTGCATCTTGGCGGGCTGGCCGATGGGGCTGCGGCAGGGGCCGACATGATCGCGCGCGCCTTTGAAACCGGCACGGCCTGTGCGTGTTTTGCCGAAATGGTCGCAGCCCTTGGTGGCCCGGTCGATCTGGTTGAAAACTGGGGGAAATATTTGCCCCGGGCACCGCTGAGTGGCGCGGTTGCGGCCCCGCGCGCGGGGTTCCTTGCGGCCGCTGATACGCGCGCGTTGGGGCGGGTTGTTCTGGATCTCGGCGGCGGGCGGATGCGGCAGGGCGATCGGTTGGACTATGCTGTCGGCCTTTATGATATTGCTCCGCTTGGCGCCTTTCTTGAGGCGGGCGAGCCGATCGCGATGATCGCAGCACCCGATGCGGATGCGCTGGCACGCGCCGAGGCGGGGGTTCTGGCGGCGATTCGGATCTGCACGCGCGCGCCGGCACCGGATGCGTTGATTGCAGAGAGGATTGAATGATGGCACGGGTTTTTCTTACGGTTCTGGATTCCGTTGGCTGCGGCGGTGCACCGGATGCCGAGGCGTTCGGCGACTCAGGTGCCAACACCTTGGGCCATATCATTGCGGCCTGTGCCGAGGGCCGCGCCGAGGTCGGGCGCAGTGGCCCGCTGGCCGTGCCGAACCTCGATTCGCTGGGCCTTGGCGCTGCAGTGCGCCTGTCGAGCGGGATCAAAACCCCCGGCCTTGCGGCGCGCCCGCGCGGGCGTTGGGGGGTTGCGCGGGAGGTCTCGCTCGGCAAGGACACCCCTTCGGGCCATTGGGAGATGGCCGGCGTTCCGGTCCCTTGGGCTTGGCATTATTTCCCCGAGACGACCCCGGCCTTTCCCGAGGCGGTGGTGGCCAGGGTTTGTGCGCTGGCCGATGTCGAGGGGATCCTCGGGAATTGTCATGCATCGGGCGTTCCGATCATCAATCGGCTGGGGGGCGAACATATCCGGACCGGCTGGCCGATCTGTTACAC
>Ga0114934_10002287_pt1 | contig 12264 bp, 11 predicted proteins | sample 4SBtaG_2_FD_99695 | JGI IMG/M metagenome (GOLD analysis project Ga0114934, IMG submission 99695) | Deep subsurface microbial communities from Kolumbo volcano to uncover new lineages of life (NeLLi) - 4SBTROV10_white metaG | ecosystem: Environmental > Aquatic > Marine > Volcanic ...
CTGTTCCAGGACCTCCAGTGATAACAATTCTTTTCGTACTCAAAATTGGCAAGGTTTTAGCTGTAAAAATCGTAATTAAAAAGGGAATAACAAAGTATTCAGTAAGCAGGATTTAGTTTAGAATATTCAGTATGAAATTTTGAATGCATAACATTTTTGGAAAACATACAGAAGTTTGAATGAAATCAAGTGTTAAACTTCTGGTTTCAGGTTTCTAACTTCTAACTAAAAAATTATATTTGCAATTCTATAAACAATAATTATGAACGATAAAGCTAATGCGAAGGAGTTTTATAAAAAATTAAAAACGCAACTATTAGAAACTACAGAGTGGCCTTCAGAATATTTATATAAGTTTATTTTAAAGTCTGATGTAAAAAAAATTGCTGAGATAGAAGTTGTTTTTGACAATTTAGGAGCGGTCATTAAAACTATTGAATCTAAAAATGGAAAGTACACCAGTATTTCTATAAATGTGGTTATGAAAGATCCAGAAGCAGTCATTGCAAAGTATATAGAAGTAACAAGTACTATTGAAGGCGTAATTTCGTTATAGATATTAAAGGCGAAGAATTTACAATAGTGCAGCTCAAAAATATACTAAAACCTCTTAGTATTGTTTATTTTTTTGTATTTTGCGCGCTGTTGAAAGCTTCATAAAAAACAATTAATTCTACACATACATTTTATTTTGATAGATCAATTAGAGTATAACACAGAGCGAGAGCATTTAATCATTCCAGAGTATGGAAGACATATGCAAAAAATGATTAATTACGCAACCTCGCGAGAAACTAAAGAAGAGCGTAATAAACTGGCAAAGGCTATTATTTCCGTAATGGGTAATTTACAACCACATTTAAGAGATGTCCCAGATTTTCAGCATAAGTTATGGGATCAACTTTTTATCATGTCCGATTTTAAATTGGATGCCGATTCACCTTACGATATGCCATCAAGAGAAGTGTTAGAAGCTCGTCCTGAGCCTTTAAAATATCCTCAAAATCACCCTAAGTATCGTTTTTATGGTAATAATATTAAAACCATGATAGATGTTGCAAACACTTGGGAAGATGGAGAAATGAAAGAAGCTTTAGTATATACGATTGCCAATCATATGAAAAAGTGCTTTTTAAATTGGAACAAGGATACTGTTGAAGATAGTGTTATTTATGATCATTTATTTGAATTATCAAACGGTAAGATTAACCTTAGAGAAAGTGAAGAAGATTTGAGCGACTCTACGAGTTTAATGCGTTCTAAGAGAAAGTTTAATAATCCAAAAAAATCACACAAAAAGCATAACAATAATAATCGTAACCGTAAACGTTACTAAATCTACCTTAATTTTTAGTGAAAATATTTAGAATTGAAGGCGGCCACAAACTCAAAGGTGACATTCAGCCACAAGGCGCCAAGAATGAAGCACTTCAAATTTTATGCGCTGTTCTTCTAACACCTGAGAAAGCTACCATTCATAATATTCCAGACATCATTGATGTTAATAAGCTTATTACACTTTTAGGAAAGTTGGGAGTAAAAGTGAATAAAGAGTCACATAGTTCCTATAGTTTTCAAGCAGATGCTGTAAATATGGATTATTTAGAGTCGGCTGAATTTAAAAAAGATGGACGAGGTTTAAGAGGCTCTATAATGATTGTTGGGCCTTTATTGGCACGTTTTGGTAAAGGTTATATTCCTAAACCTGGAGGTGATAAAATTGGGAGACGTCGTATAGACACCCATTTTGAAGGTTTTATTAAGTTAGGAGCAACCTTTCGTTATAATCCTGAAGATTATTTTTATGGTGTCGAAGCAAAACGTCTCAAGGGTACAGATATGTTGCTTGATGAAGCTTCAGTTACGGGAACTGCAAATATTGTTATGGCAGCAGTTTTAGCAGAAGGAACAACAACAATATACAATGCAGCATGCGAACCGTATTTACAACAGTTATGTAAAATGCTGAACAGAATGGGAGCGAAAATATCTGGTGTAGGTTCTAATTTATTAACCATTGAAGGTGTTGAAAACTTAGGAGGTACAGAACATACCATGCTTCCTGATATGATTGAAATTGGGAGTTGGATTGGTTTAGCTGCAATGACAAAGAGTGCACTTACCATTAAAAATGTAAGCTGGAAAGATTTAGGACAAATCCCCAATGTGTTTAGAAAATTAGGAATTACTGTCGAGCAAAAAGGAGATGATATTTTTGTGCCTGAACATACCAATGGTTACGAAATACAAAACTATATTGATGGTTCTATTTTAACGGTTGCCGATGCACCTTGGCCTGGGTTTACACCAGACTTATTGAGTATCATTTTGGTAGTAGCAACACAAGCTAAAGGCGAAGTGCTAGTACATCAAAAAATGTTTGAAAGTCGTTTATTTTTTGTAGATAAATTGATTGATATGGGTGCAAAAATTATTTTATGCGATCCACATCGGGCAACTGTAATGGGGCATGATTTTAAATCACAGTTAAAAGCAACAACAATGACTTCGCCCGATATTAGAGCTGGAATTTCGTTACTTATTGCTGCATTATCGGCAGAAGGGACTTCAATAATTCATAATATTGCGCAAATAGATCGTGGTTATGAACGTATTGATGAACGCTTACGTGCTATTGGTGCAAAGATTGAAAGAGTTTAATCGAACATTGGTTATCTTCTTAATTTATAACCTAGGATATTTATAATACGTATTATTTATTACTATGTTACATCAAAAATACATGTATTGGGCATCAACAATAGTGTTGTTTAGTATGCTTATTGTAACAGGCATTTTATATGTTGTGTACTATGAGACTTTAGAGATGTATTTTATACGCTATGGTTATCCCACTTATATCATTTATCCGTTGGCTGCTGCCAAAATTGTAGGTTCCATTGTTATTTTATACAATAAGAATACGTTTTTAAAAGAATTGGCTTATGCTGGATTTTTCTTCAATTTTATATTGGCTTTTTTTGCGCATTATATGGTAAGTGAGTTTGACCCATTTCCAAGTATTTCAATGCTATTACTTTTAATATCCTATTTTACAGGAAGGAAAGTGAGACCTTAATGGTTATCTAAATAGATTTGTTTTTAGAGAAGTTCTTTGTGCCTTTTATCAATAACCACAAGATTGTTGAAAACTCTCCAATAGCTAAAGGCACCATCATAAAAGGAGAAATGGTTGTTTTATATTCTGGAAAAAGTAGTGAAGTAAAACTGTCTACTAAATATGCAAAACAGCCAATTATTAAAAAAACACCAATGATTTTTGGAATGAATTTAGAGTTGATAATTAGCATACCAAAAGGAAATAGCCAAAGACCCCAAAAGATTCCAATAATTGAAACCCCTTGTTCATATAGATTTAGAAATACCATAGCTATTGATTCTAGTTGTTTAACATCAAAAACAGATAGATAATCAGCTCCACCAACAAAAGTTTGAGCTGCAATTAAATTAAGTACATTAAGAAAAGATATTGGAACCGCAACCAAAACCATTATAACCATATACTTTATGTATTTTTGATTCACTTCTTTAAATAATCGACTTAATATCAATACCAAAAAGATAGTAAGTGCTTGACTGATTAGATTGCTTAAAATACTTAAGCGAAAAACAAATTCGTAATTTATTAAATTGTTAACAGTTGCGGTAGCGTCACCTACTACAATAATATTATATGGAACGTACATAATACCAAAGCCCCCCGTTATTGCTATAAGTAAATATAATACTCCAGCTATTCTTGCGGTTTTTTCTTTGAATCCATTTTTACTTTTTTAATGATTAATAGAGAACATGATTAAAAAGAACAATTATTACAAATTTATCGCTATTAACTCAGTATTTTTTTTGATTATAAATATGAACTCTATCATGTTTTAAAGTATTATTTAATTCCCTTTATTATTAATTGGTGGTGGTCCTTCAGAGATTATAGCTTTATAAACCTCGTCACCTTTACGCTCCTTATATTCGGCTTTTACTTTGGCTACCAAATCTGGGTTTTCAAACAAGTCAGCCATGGTCATTGCCATAGCTTTAGAAGCGTAGGTCATGCCTTTGTGCCCAATACTCATACCGCCACAAGCTACCACAGCCCAAGAATGCCAAGGTGTATCTTTTGGAGCTGTAGTCACACCCAAATTAATATTGGCAACATTCCAACTCACATCACCAACATCGGTAGAGCCACCTCCTGGGTGTTCTTTGGTGTCTTCAAGAGGTTTTATTTTACTATCCATACCTACTTGCTTTTTACCTGTGGCTTCTTGTATGCCTTTTCCAAAGGCTATCTCTTCATCAGTATATGTAATAGGACCAAGTAATTCTAGATTAGATTGCATAATTTTTCCGCCTTCTCGATTCACCAATACTTCATAAATACCTGAGATAAGCGACACTTTATAATCTACATTAGCCATAATTGCAGCACCTTCAGCCATTTCCATAACACGTTTATATACAGGCATCATACCAGAACGTTTGGTATCGCGAACACGCATCCAAAGTCTTGCATAATCGGGAACTACATTCACTACTTTACCAGCATCTTGTATGTGGTAATGCATTCTAACGGTTGGTTTTACATGCTCTCTGTAATAATTTATCCCTGTAGTATAAAGTTCTAATGCATCAGAAGCACTACGTCCATTCCATGGGTCTCCAGAGGCGTGAGCAGCTTGTCCGTAAAACTCTACTTTAAAGTCAACAAGCGCTAAAGAACTTTGTACATCAGCTTTAATCTCAGCTGATGGATGCCAGCTAATATTTACATCTACATCATCCCAAAGGCCAGCATTAACCATCCATATCTTTCCAAAATATTTTTCTTCGCTTGGTGTTCCAAAAAACTTAATGGTGCCTTTTAGTGTGCCTTTTTCAATGAGTTCTTTTATAGCTACAGCAGCACCTAAACTTCCTGCACCAAATAAATTATGTCCGCAACCATGACCAGGTTCTCCATCTACAATAGGAGATTTAGTGGGTTCGGTATTTTGTGATAATCCGGGTAATGCATCAAATTCACCTAAAACACTTATAACTGGTTTTCCTGAACCATACGTGGCTACAAAAGCGGTTGGCATACCTGCAACCCCAAGCTCTACGGTAAATCCTTGTTGTTCGGCATAGTCTGATAATATTTTTGAAGATTGGTTTTCTTCAAAAGCAGTTTCAGCAAGTGCCCAAATGTCATCACTAATTTTTATAAGATTGGCTTTGTGTTTTTCTACAGAAGCAATAATTGCTTTTTTAGTTTTACTCATTTTCTTTTGAGCAGAAGATGTACTTATTACTAAACAAAGCGTAAGTACTAGTAAGACTTTTATTCTCATTGTGATTAGTTTTTTTATTCTCATAAATATAACAATTTTAGCTGATTCTGTTTTTATTTAAATTTTAATTATAGAATAAAAAAAAACTCCTTTTGATGAATTTCAAAAGGAGTGAAGATTTTTAAAGGAATAGTGATTACATGGCATAGAAAAATTGTTCATGAACAATTTTTCCATTTTCAACTTCAAAGACACAGACTTCTTCCATTTGTTGTCTTCCGCGATCTTTAAAAGTAACATCAAAATCCATTTTACATGTAAAATGATTTCCTGCAGCAACAGGTTCAGAAATGGCTCCTCCATGAAATTCTTCAACATTATCTAGCCATTGCTTGCTTTTATCCCAAACATTTTGCTTGCCAGAAACTACTTCTTCTGGATAACCTGGCATCTCTTGGCTTACAACATTATCAGCATATAATTCTTCAACGCATTCTAGGTTTTGACCTTGATTGCACATGGTGTACCATTTGTTGGCTACTTCTTTAGTATTCATATTTTTATGTTTTTTGATTTGTCTATAAAGTTAGCTAATAATCTTTGCTAAAAGATTAACAAAAAGTTAATTTAATATTGGCTTGCAGTTACTATTAATATTATGAATGCAGTATAAGCTTTTTATTTTAAGGAATTATTAACATTTGCAGGCTTTAGTAATTTGTATTCTAGAACTCTAATATATATAAACACTTAAACCTAATCAAAGATGAAAAAACTAGTATTAATTGCGATCGCATTTACATTATCTTACGCTGTGAATGCTCAGATAAAAACACCAGCGCCCAGTCCTTTTTCTAAAATAGAGCAAAAAGTTGGCTTAACAGATGTTACGCTTGAATATTCTCGTCCTTCAATGAGAGGTCGTACTATTTTTGGGAATTTAGTCCCGTTTGGAAAAGTTTGGAGAACAGGAGCAAATGCCAATACAAAAATAACATTTAGTGATGACGTGATGGTTGGAGATAAAACACTCAAAGCAGGTTCTTATGCTATTTTTACAATTCCACAGGCCGATAAGTGGCAGGTTGTTTTTTATACAAAAACTAGTGGACCAGCTCCAAAAGAATTAGATATGGAAAAAGTTGCTGCTTCTGTAATGGCAGATGTAATGGCTTTGCCAATGGACATACAATCGTTTTCAATGTCTTTTGATGATGTTACAAGTAATTCTGCTGTTGTTGGAATGTTTTGGGAAAACACATATGTTGGTGTGAAATTTGAAGTACCAACAGATAACACTGTAATGGCTTCAATTGATAAAGCATTAGGAGGACCAGGTTTTGGTGATTATTATGGTGCAGCATCTTATTATTTTGCTGAAGGAAAAGATATTAATAAAGCTAAAGAATGGATTGATAAAGCAATGATTATGACTGAAACACCTCGCTTTTGGCAATTAAGACAGCAATCTTTAATTTATGCAAAAGTTGGAGATAAAAAAGGCGCTATTGAGTTGGCTAAAAAATCTTTAGCTACCGCTGAAGAAGCAGGAAATGCAGACTATGTAAAAATGAATAAAGAATCTCTTGCAGAGTGGATGCAGTAAAAATTAGAATTACAATAATTTTAAGAGCCAGCGAAGTTAAATAGTTGGCTCTTTTTATATAATTATTTATCTAAGTTCCTATACTAGAGATATCGTCTTTATGCGGATTATTATTGCTAAGGCTTTGTATAAAATATGCAACTAGAATTACAATGAGACAGCCTACAAAATTAAGCCATAAATAGGGTAAATTAATATGCTTGTATTCGTCTAAAAAGAATAAACCAATAATAATTATTTGAGTAATTAACGCTCCTACAAATACAGCATTGGCTTTTATGTATTTAAAGAAAAATGCGATTAGGAAAATCCCCAAAACATTACCATAAAAAATGGAACCTATAATATTAACTAGCTGAATTAAATTCTCGGCTAAATTTGCAATACAGGCAATACCAATAGCAAGGATTCCCCAACCCAATGTAAACCATTTGGTTGCATTTACATAATGCTTTTCTTCTTTTGTGCTATTAAAGTTTCGCTTGTACAAATCAATAGTAGTAGTTGATGCCAACGCATTAAGTTCGCTTGCTGTACTGGACATTGCTGCACTTAAAATAACGGCAAGCAGCAAACCTATTAAACCTCTAGGCAAGTTGTTTAAAATAAAATGAATAAACACATAATCTTTATCGTTGGATTCAATTTTGGTATTTGTTTCTACTGCTACCTTTTCTATAATCTCTTGTGCTTCTTTTCTGTTTTTTATATCGGCTTCATTAGCTAGAGCAATGGATTGTGTAACGGTTTCATCTTTTGAATCTATAAATTTATTGATGAGTATTTGTTTTTCCTCAAATATTTTATTTTGTTCAATTTGCAAATTATGGTATGTGTTTGCATATGAAGAATTTTCAACAGCCTTTGTAGCTTCAGGATTAAAATTAATTGGAGATGCATTAAACTGATAAAATACAAAGACCATAACACCTACCAATAAAATAAAGAATTGCATAGGTACTTTTACAATACCGTTAAAGATTAATCCTAGACGCATTTCTCGTATTGATTTTCCTGAAAGATACCGCTGCACTTGGCTTTGGTCTGTGCCAAAGTAAGAGAGCATTAAAAAGGTGCCGCCAATAATACCACTCCAAAAGGTATAGCGGTTGTCTAAGCTAAATGAAAAATCTAAAACATCCATTTTACCACTAGCCCCAGCAATGTCGAGCGCTTTAGTAAATGTAATGCCTTCGGGTAAGGCATTAACAATGATATAAAATGCGATAAACATACCTGTAAAAATAACAGCCATTTGATATTTTTGAGTCACACTTACAGCTTTTGTACCACCAGATACCGTATAAATAATAACCAGTACACCAATAATAATATTAAGCAAAATTAAATCCCAACCTAAAACTACAGATAAGATTATTGCAGGTGCAAAAATGGTAATTCCAGCAGCTAAACCGCGTTGGATTAAAAACAAAATAGCAGTGAGGCTACGAGTTTTTAAATCGAAACGACCTTCTAAAAATTCATAAGCGGTATATACCTTTAAGCGATGATATAGTGGAATAAAAACCATGCAGATAATGACCATTGCAATAGGAAGACCAAAATAAAATTGTACAAACCCCATTCCGCTATGAAAGGCCTGTCCTGGCGTTGATAAAAAGGTTATCGCACTAGCTTGGGTTGCCATAACCGATAAGCCGATAGTCCACCATTGGGCTTGATTACCACCACGAATATAATCTTGTACATTTTTGCTACCTCGTGTTTTCCAAGTACCATAAGCAACTATAAAAAGTAAGGTTAAACCTAAAACAACCCAGTCTAATGTTTGCATATTAAGAAAATGTATTCATTAGTAAATAGAATAAAATAAAGTAAATAGCATTTGCTACTAACACAATGGTGTAAATGGGTTCCCATTTATATTTTTGAGTTGTTTTTTTTACCATTTTAGTCATTTAATTTATGGTCAATATTAATGTTGTCTTTTCCAATAGAGAGCATGTTTGCAAAAAGTCTATATGCTCCAGAAACTCCTGAAGGAAACTCTCTAAAAAAGCTAAGTCCTGTATATATATAGAATCCTTTGCCATATTTTGCGACAAGCAAACTACCATCTTTTGGTGTTTCACCTTTATCGTTCATTGACAAGATTGGAGTGAAGTTTGAAGCCCATTCGCTTGGAAAATATAATCCGCGTTCTTGTGTCCAACCTTCAAAATCAGTTTTTGTAATTTTATTAGGATAGTTCAGTAACGCATGATTTGGATTTAGTAACCGCACTTCAGCATTTTCGTTTGTAACTCTATCTCTTGACAACTTTAAATCATAAGGAGCAATGTGATCTACTTTTGTTCGTCTGCTTGTGTTGTATTGTACAATCATGTTACCACCTTGTTCTATAAAATCAAAGAGTAGTTGTTGCTTAAATTTTAAACCGTCAAGAATATTATAAGCTCTTATACCAACAACAATAGCATCAAATCTTGATAAATTTTCAGGTGTAATGTCTTTAGAATTTAATTTTACAACAGTATAACCAATTTGTTCTAAACTTTCAGGAACAACATCTCCGGCACCTTCAATATATCCAATGTTTTCACCTCTTTTTTGAATATTTAATCTTACAATTTTACTTTCGCTGGGCAATAAAACGGTTTGAAAAGGAATATGACTGTAATTTATTTCTATGAGTTCTTTAGAATATATTTTTCCGTTAATATTAACTTTCGGTTTTAAGAACCCCTCACTTTGAAACTTAGGAGGAATTACAGTAAATACCAAAGTTTGTTCTTCGCCTTTAGTTGTAATAGCAATTTTTTGTTGTTCAGGATACACATTCCAATCTTTTGGGTAATCCATACTCACAAAGCCTTCTAAATTATCACGACCCGCTTTAACCGTAACAGATATTTCTTTTTGTTTATCATTTTCAAAAATGAAAACTTTATCGCTAATACGTGCAGAGGCTTCAGGAATAATTTCAAATGGTCTATACAATTCGCCTTTATCTGGTTTAGAATAGCGATATACCACATCTTTTGTGACTGTAATTGGTGTGCTGTTAATGTTAAGATTAAAAGCGATAGTTATTGAACGTGGTGTTTCAGGAAGACCAATTAAATTTTGATTCTCAACATTATACATACCCAATGTTCCCTTTTTGTTTAACCAATACGGATTTGTGTATTTGGTATCTGAAGGAATAGTACCATTAATTTTATAATTGTATTTTTTGTTATTATCTAAATTAGTAGACACATTTACAGTTTCATTTAATGGCAAAAGCCGCACGCTTTTCAATTCAATTTTTGCTTTACTTCTTTTGAGAACTTCAATAGTTACTTTTAAGTCACTATTTGGCGATAAGGTTGGTGTATTTGCAGTCCCTTCTAAATATAAACCTGCACAAGCTTCAATAATAGATATTATTTCTTTGGTTTTAATAGATTTCCAATGCTCATTTTCGAGTCTTTGAATTAATTTGTAGGCTTCAATAAGTTCAGGAATATGTACAGATGGATCTTTAAAATTAAAATTCTTTTCAACATTGTATAAAATATCTCCAATAGCTTGACCACCTTTAACACGATTCCAAGAAGTGTCAATGCCTGAGAAAATATTAGCTTTATCCTTTGGGAAATCGCCTTTTAAATACTCGATATATTCTTTTTCTGTCCCTCTAATATTTTGTCTTCCAAATCCTTGCGATAAATGTTGGCTACTTGCTATAGATGCTAATTCGTTGTTAGATAGTCCTTTTTGCGGATAATATGCGCCAAAATCAAAACTCACCATATTACTTTTATCAACTTCTTTAAATTTTTCTGGGCTACCATAAAACCACCAATGTGTATTAAAATATAAGGTTTTTGGTTGCCATAAGTCAGTTAATTTTAATTGTTCAGGATATGCAGATTCATTATTGGCAAGATCAAAAGCTTCCATACTTAACAATGCAGAACTGGTATGATGTCCGTGTGTTTTTCCGGCTGAGGTATGGTTAAATCGGTTGATTATTACATCTGGCTTAAATTTTCTAATTGCCCAGACCACATCACTTAATACTTGATCTTTGTTCCAAATTGCTAAAGTTTCATCAGGATGTTTAGAATACCCAAAATCATTGGCTCTTGTGAACATTTGTTCACCACCATCAATACGTCGTGCAGCCAATAATTCTTCTGTGCGTATAACTCCCAAAAGCTCTCTAATTTCTGAGCCGATGAGGTTTTGTCCGCCGTCACCTCTGGTAAGGGCTAAATACCCTGTTCTGGCCTTTAAATGATTGGACATGTATGATATGAGTCGTGTATTTTCGTCGTCTGGATGTGCAGCGACATATAAAACTGTTCCCAGGAAATTTAATTTTTGAACAGCTTCATAGATTTCAGAAGTATTTAATTTTTCTGGTTGTTGAGCTAAAATAGTAACAGCTGAAGTAATAATTGCTAATGCTGTTAGTACAGTTTTTTTCATAGTAATATTGGTTTGCTAGGAACCAAATATAAAAAGAATGTTAGCCTTAAGGTTGGTTTTAATCTTTCTTTAACGTATCAGTATGTGCTTTTAACTTTTATTTATCAAAAGCATCCTTTTCAACGAGTGTAACTGCTTTTTGTAGAAGCAAATTGTTTGGGTAGGTCATTAACTCACCATTATTTTTTCTAATATGAATTTGAAACGAATGTATATCTTCAATAATACCAATAACTTCATGCTCTTTGTCATGAATATGTATTTTGTCTCCAATTTTATAAGGAAACGAAAAGAACATAACAATCCCAGATGTAACATTACTTAAAATAGACCAATTTGCAAATAATGTAATCCCTAATATGGCAAACACAGATGAAAATAAAACTACAAGATCTTTAATTTCCACTCCTAAAATAAAGCCCTCAATTAATAAGGCAATTAAAAAGAAAGTAATTGATACATAGCGTTTAACCAACTTAATTCTTGCTTTATTTTTGCGTTTGGATCGTCCTATTTTCCTGACCACTAAATTTGCAATGAATTGAATTACAAATAGAATTCCAAAGACCAATATGGAATTAATTATTTGTTCTCGATTTATATTGAAAAAGTCAATCATTTTAAAGTGAATTAAATATTAAATAAAATTAAGAAGTTATTTTGTTATTTACGATAGTATTTAACGATTCATATACCATGTGAACGGGTAATCCCATAACATTAAAATAGGAGCCTTCAATTTTAGTAACACCAATATGTCCAATCCATTCTTGTATGCCATAGGCTCCTGCTTTGTCTAAAGGACTATAGTTTTTAATGTAATACCAAATTTCTTCATCGCTTAAGCTTTTAAAGGTAACCTTAGTAATATTATGCAACGTTTTTTCAGTAGATTTGGTTTTAAAACACACAGAGCTGATAACCTCA
>Ga0114934_10002288_pt1 | contig 12263 bp, 14 predicted proteins | sample 4SBtaG_2_FD_99695 | JGI IMG/M metagenome (GOLD analysis project Ga0114934, IMG submission 99695) | Deep subsurface microbial communities from Kolumbo volcano to uncover new lineages of life (NeLLi) - 4SBTROV10_white metaG | ecosystem: Environmental > Aquatic > Marine > Volcanic ...
CAGCGCGGCGAGGCGCCGTTCGTTCTCGCCAGGCACGAGGCGTACATGGGGGTGCTGGTCGACGATCTGGTGCGGCGGGACCACCGGGAGCCCTATCGCATGCTGACCTCGCGGGCGGAGCACCGGTTGCTGCTCGGCGTCGACTCGGCCAGGGAACGCTTGATGGGAATGGGCGCCGAGCTTGGGCTCGTCCCGAAGGCAGCGTTCCACGTGGAACAACGGCGCTGGGATCAGCGGAGATCGGCGGCGGAGCGCCTGGAGTCGACGGTATTGACGCCGAACCGGGAAACCCGCACGATGCTGCGCCGGCTCACCGGGATCGACCTCCAGAAGCCGGCCAGCTGGGCGCAGATCATCCGTCGGCAGGACGTGGACCTGTCGCGTCTGGTTGCGGCCGTCGACGCCCTGACCCCGCTGGAGGAGGAGGACCGCGAGGTGGTGCTCTCGCGCCTGCGCTACGCCGGCTACGTCGAGCGCCACCGGCGGGAGGCCGAACGGGTGCGCCGCCTGCACGCGGTTCGGATCCCGGAACGACTGCTAGACGGCGCCATGGAGGGGCTTTCCCTTGAGGTACGCGACGCGTTGAGACGGTACCGACCGGCGAGCCTCTCCGAGGCCGAGCGCCTGCCCGGAATCACGCCGGCCGCGGTGGCGATCCTCGCGGGACGGATCGCGGCCCGAGTCGAACGCGCGGAGGAGGCGTGACGGGCGATGATCAGCGTTTCGCCGACGCCCTCCGGCGCGAGGGAGTGGAGGCCGCGTGCATCGAGCCGCTGGCGGCGTACCTAAGCCTGCTCAGTAGGTGGAACACGACCCATAACCTGGTCGCAGCCGGCTCGCTTGAGAAGCTGGTTCGCCGGCACGTGGTCGAGGCGTTGGCGGGTGCCGGCCACCTTCCCTCCGCAGCGGGCCTGCTCATAGATGTGGGCAGCGGCGCCGGTCTTCCCGGCATTCCCCTCCTCGTCGCCCGACCGGGCTGGCGGGGAATTCTCGTCGAGCCGAGGACCAAGCGCTGGGCCTTCCTACGCCTGGTCGTTCGCGAGCTCGGGTTGGACGCGGAGGTGGTGGACCGGCGCTACCAGGAGATGGACCTCGGGGAACAACTCCTCGACGTGGTGGTGTCGCGGGCGCTCGGCGGTCACGACGAGCTGCTGGCGTGGTCTCGGGAGCACCTGCGGCCCGCGGGCAAAGTGCTTCTCTGGACCACCGAGGAGGAGGTCCGCCGCCTGGAATCGGCCCCCGGCTGGCGTGTGGTAAGCTCCCCGCTGCCCGAGCTCGACCGAGGCCGGCTGGCAGATTTTCAACCATGTTTCACGTGAAACCCCGTATTGTGGCGGTGGCCAACCAGAAGGGCGGCGTCGGCAAGACGACGACGGCCATCAACCTGGGCGCCGCATTGGCCGCCTACGAGCGCGAGACCCTCCTCGTGGACATGGATCCGCAGGCGAACTGCACCTCCGGAGTCGGCATCCAGCTCGAGGCCGGGGAATCGACCACCTACCAGGTTCTGACGGGAGACGCTTCCCTCGAGCAAGCCCTGCGCGCAACGGCCTTCCCGCACCTGAGGCTGGTACCGTCCACCGCCGACCTCGCCGGCGCCGAGGTGGAGCTGGTGGGGATGATGGGCCGAGAGTTCCGCCTCCGCGAGGTCCTGGCCGACGTCAACGGCTGGCGCTTCGTCTTCGTCGACTGTCCCCCCTCCCTCGGTCTCCTGACCATCAATGCCCTGGCCGCGGCGGACGCCTTGCTGGTACCGATCCAGACCGAGTACTTCGCGCTCGAGGGCGTTACCGACCTAATGCGAACGGTGGAGGACGTGCGACGATTCTTGAACCCCGGTCTCGAGCTTGACGGCGTCGTGCTCACCATGTACGACGAACGGACCAACCTCGCCCAACAGGTGGCCGAGGAGGTGCGGTCGGTGTTCGGTGAGCTGGTCTTCGACACGGTGGTGCCGCGCAACGTCCGTCTGGCGGAAGCGCCGTCCTTCGGGCGGCCGATTCACGCCTACGATCTTCGCAGTCGTGGATCGCAGGCCTACCTCCAGCTCGGGCGGGAGTACCTGGAGCGCGTGGAGGTGTCCCGTGGCGCGTAAGCAGGCGTTGGGGCGCGGACTCAAGGCTCTCATTCCCGACACACCCCGTGTCCGTTCGGGCCTGGCCGAGCTGCCCACCGACCGGATTCATCCCAATCCCCACCAACCCCGCGCGCACTTCGACCCCGAGGCGCTATCCTCGTTAGCGGCTTCCCTCGTCGAACACGGCATGCTGCAACCGTTGCTGGTCAGCGAAGACGAGGACGGCCGCTACGTCCTGATCGCCGGCGAACGCCGCTGGCGGGCCGCACGCGAGGCCGGCCTTGCCACGGTCCCCGCCGTGATCCGCGAGCGCTTGGACGAGCGGGGAGAGCTCGAGCTCGCCCTGGTCGAAAACCTTCAGCGGCGGGATCTGACGCCGCTGGAAGAGGCGCGCGCTTACGAAAACCTTCGCGTCGCCTTCGGGCTGTCTCAGGCGCAGATCGCCGAGCGGGTCGGCTTCGACCGCAGCTCGGTGGCCAACGCCCTGCGCCTCTTGAAGCTGCCCGCCGAGATCCAGGAGCTGATCGAGGAGCGAAGGCTCAGCGCGAGCCACGCACGCACGCTGCTTGCCTTCGCCGACGGCGAGGAGCGCATGCGCTGGGCGCTTCGGGCGGCGGAGGGAAACGCCAGCGTTCGTGAGCTGGAGCGCGCTGCGGCGGCGGCACGCGAGCGCGGGCGGCAATCGAAGACGCCGGCGCGCCGTCGGCAACCCGAGCCGGACCCGAACCTCCGATCCGCCGAGGACCGCCTCGCCCTCCACCTCGGGGCGAGCGTGAAAATCGTCCGCAGCCGACGAGGCGGACGGATCGTCATCCACTGCGAGACTCAGGATGAGCTCCTTCGCGTGTATGATCTTCTCATGGGAGAACAACCAGATGACACGAAATCATGAGACCCTGAACGGCTTCGTTGATGCGGGCTGCCGTCTGCACGGCGAGCTCGAGTTCGACAGCTCCTTTCGAATCGATGGCCAGGTGGAGGGCACGGTCCGCTCCAGCTCGGAGCTGATCGTCGGCGAACGGGGCGTCGTCGACGGCGAAATCCACGTCGCGCGTTGTCTGATCGGCGGCACCGTACGCGGCAGCGTGCACGCGACGGAGTCGGTCACCCTGCACGCGACGGCCAAGGTCTGGGCGGACCTCCACAGCCCGGCGGTGATCATGGAGGAGGGCGCCTTCCTCGAGGGCCAGGTGGCCATGGAGCGGCCGAAGGGCGGGCTGCCGACAGCCCCCAAACCGGGCGCAAAATCTTGACCGGCTGCGGCCTTTTTGTTACCGTGAGCCGCCCTGCAACTGCAGGAAAGGACAATCCCAGGAACGGTATATGAACACACCAAACCTCTCTCTACTGCTGATCATGATCTGCTTCTGGGTGGCGTTCTGGGTGGTCAACCGGTTCCTCATAAAGCCGGTCTCCGCGGTGGTGACCGAGCGCCAGAGCAGGCTCGATAAGGCGCAGCAGGAGTGGTCGACGCGCAACCAGCAGTACCTGGCGGCAACCGCCAAGTTGGAGGCGGAGAACGAGGCCGCGGCGCGCGCGGCCGCGAAGCACCGCGCCGAGCTTCGCCAGAGCGCTCTGACGGCGCGCGGGCAGCGGCTCGAGAGCACGCGCGGAGCGGCGAACGAGCGCCTCGAAAAGGCCCTCCACGGGCTCGACGAGGAAGCGAAAAAGGCCCGCACCGAGCTCGAGCGGCGGGCGCGGGAGCTCGCGGTGACGCTGGCCTCGCACCTGCTCGAGCGCGAGGTGGCCGGATGAGGCGCACGATCCTCACCGCGTGCTACCTGACGCTGCTGGCAGCGCCGGCCTGGGCGGGCGAAGGCACCACGTTCGGCATCCCGGACGGCTGGTGGAAGCTCGTCAATCTCATCGCTTTTCTGTTTGTCCTGATCTGGTTCGTGGGCCGACCGCTCGGGCGATTCCTGGATGCGCGCCGGCACGACATCCAGAACCAGTTCGAGGAGGCACAGGAGAAGGTCCGCGAGGCGGAGCGCCTGCAGGCCGAGGTGGCGAAGCGCCTCGAGGACATGGAGCGGGAGGTGCGCGAGCTGCGCGAGCGGGCCGAGCGCGAGGGACGGGCGGAGGTCGAGCGTATCGAAGCCGACGCGGCCGCAGAGGAGGAGCGCTTCCTGCGACGGGTCGAGGACGAGATTGAGCGCCGGACGGCGGAGACCCGCAAACAGCTGGCCGAGGACACGGCGAGGCTGACGGCTCAAATAGCCCGCGACCTGCTCTCGCGGGAAATCACGGACGCCGATCGGAAACGATTGTTGGAGAAGAGCGTGGCCGCGATGCGGTCGATTGGCCGGGAGGAGTGAGCATGGGACGATTCCGACCCAAGCCCTACGCTCAGGCGTTTCACGAGGTGGTCCTGGACCAGGCCCCGGAGCGCGAGGAGGGCGTGATGGAAGAGCTGGACCGCCTGGCGCAGGCCCTCGCCCTGGTGCCCGAGCTGCGCCGCGTCTTCGAAACGCCGATGGTGGGCCCGGAGAGGAAGACCGCCATTCTCGACCAGGTGCTGGACGCCCTCGGCATCGAGGAACCCACGCGCCGGTTCGCCCATGTCCTGCAGCGGCAGTACCGGATCCTCTACGCGGACAAGATTCTCGGCGCTTACCGTGATCGAGTCGATCGCCGGCACGGCCGAGTTCGGGCGCGGGTCGAGGTGGTCGGTGCGCTCACCGAAGCCGAGCGCCGCAGGATCGTCGACGCCCTCGCACGGATGACCCGGGCGCGGGTTGTCGCCGACTTCGAAGACAACCGGACGTTGCTCGCCGGCTTCCGAGCCACGGTGGGCTCAACAGTCTTTGACGGCTCCCTGATCGGCCAGCTCGAGCAGCTGGGCCGTGAGATGGAAGCGTAGAAACACAGGCCGCTGAGAAAAGTCTTGAGGTAGCGTATGCAGATCAAAGCCTCCGAAATCGCCGAAATCATCCGCCGCCAGATTGAGGGACACGAGACGAGCATTGACATGGCCGAGGTCGGCACCGTGATCTCCGTGGGCGACGGCATTGCCCGCGTCTACGGGCTGGACGGGGTCATGGCCGGGGAGCTGCTGGAGTTCCCGAACGACGTCCACGGCCTCGCCCTCAACCTCGAGGAGGACAACGTCGGCGCGGTCTTGATGGGTGAGACCCAGCTCGTTCGCGAGGGCGACGAAGTGCGCCGGACCAAGCGGATCATCCAGGTACCGGTGGGGCCCGGCCTGGTCGGCCGCGTGGTCGATCCGCTCGGGCAGCCGCTCGACGGCAAGGGTCCGGTCGAGGCGACCGACCACTACCCGGTGGAGCGCATCGCCCCCGGCGTCGTCGCACGGCAGCCCGTGAAGGAGCCGATGCAGACCGGCATCAAGGCGATCGACGCGATGATCCCGATCGGACGCGGCCAGCGAGAGCTGCTCATCGGCGATCGTCAGACCGGGAAGACCGCCATCATCCTCGACTCGATCATCAACCAGAAGGGAACCGGCAACATCTGCGTCTACGTTGCCATCGGGCAAAAGAAGTCCACCGTCGCGCAGGTGGTCGCGACGCTCGAGAGGCACGGCGCCATGGAGCACACGATCGTCGTCTCGGCGACCGCCTCGGAGCCGGCGCCGCTGCAATACCTCGCGCCCTACGGCGGCTGCGCCATGGGCGAGTACTTCCTGTACAACGGCGGCAACGCCGTGTGCTTCTACGACGACCTTTCCAAGCACGCCCAGGCCTACCGCGAGATCTCGCTGCTGCTGCGCCGTCCGCCCGGCCGCGAGGCCTACCCCGGTGACGTCTTTTACCTGCACTCCCGGCTTCTGGAACGTGCCGCCAAGCTGCGCGACGACCTCGGCGGGGGGAGCCTGACGGCGTTGCCTGTGATCGAGACCCAGATGGGCGACGTCTCCGCCTACATCCCGACCAACGTCATCTCGATCACCGATGGGCAGATCTACCTCGAATCCGACCTCTTCTATGGCGGCCAGCGGCCGGCGGTCAACGTCGGCCTGTCGGTCAGCCGCGTCGGCGGCAACGCTCAGATCAAGGCCATGAAGGCGATCGCCGGGTCGCTGCGGCTGGACCTAGCCCAGTATCGGGAGCTGGCCGCCTTCGCCCAGTTCGGGTCCGACCTCGACACCGCGACGCAGCACCAGCTGGCGCGCGGCGAGCGGCTGATGGAGATCCTCAAGCAGGGGCAGTACCGACCGCTGCCGATCGATCTCCAGATCGTCTCGATCTACGCCGGCACCCAGGGGTTCCTGGACCAGCTCAAGGTCTCCTACATCCGCGCCTTCGAGGGGTTTACCCATCGTTTCCTAAGGGACGAGGCCGCGGAAACGCTGGAGCGCATCGTGGCCACCGGCAAGCTGGACGATCAGACGCGAAAGGAGCTTGATGAACGGCTCGGCGCCGCCGTCGAGCGTTTCCTGAAGGAGAACCCGGGGGCCTCCGTTGTCTAGCACCCGGGACCTGCGTCGACGCATCCGCTCCGTCAAGGGCACGCAGCAGATCACCAAGGCCATGAAGATGGTCGCTGCGGCGAAGCTGCGCCGCGCCCAGTTGCGGATCGTCGAGGCGAGACCCTACGCGGAGACGCTGGCGCGGGTGCTTCAGAGTCTGGCGGCCAGGACCGAGCACACCCACCCTCTGCTGCAAAGGAGGGACGGTAGACGGGCCTGGCTGGTGGTGGTGACCTCGGACAAGGGGTTGTGCGGCTCCTTCAACCACAACCTGCTGCGCGAGGCCGAGGAGATCCTGAGCTCCGAGCGCTGGGAATCGGCCGCGGTCGTGGCGGTGGGCAAGAAGGCGGTCGATTTTTTTGCCAAGCAGTCGTGGCCGATGGAGCTCGCCGAGGTGTCGGTGATGTCGCACCTGACGGCCGCAGATGGACGGCGGATCGGCGAGGGCCTGCTCGACGGCTTCATCCAGGACCGGGTTGACGAGGTCTGGATCCTCTACAACCGCTTCCTGTCGCTGATCCGTCACGAGAAGGTTTTGGCAAGGCTGCTTCCGGTGGAACCGGGCGCGGAGGCCGTGGCCGAGCTGCCGAACGTCGACTACATCTACGAGCCGGACCCCGCGAGCCTGCTCGCCGAGCTCCTGCCACGGCAGGTGGAGGTTCAGTTGCAGACGGCGCTCTACGACTCCTCCGCAGCCGAGCACGCCGCGCGAATGACGGCCATGGATGCGGCGACCAAGAACGCAGGCGAGATGATCGACTCGCTCACCCTGCTCTACAACAGGACGCGGCAGGCCGCGATCACGAAGGAGCTGATCGAGATTGTTTCTGGCGCCCAGGCGCTCGAGGGTTAGGAGCTTTGACGAGATGAGTGAAAAGCAGGTTGAAGGACGCGTGGTGCAGGTGATCGGACCGGTGGTGGATGTGGAGTTCCCCAAGGCCCATCTCCCGTCCATCTACAACGCCGTACAGATCGTCGATTCGGGGGAGCTGGGCGAGACGGACATCGATGTGACCGCGGAGGTAGCCCAGCACCTCGGAGAGAACCGCGCTCGTTGCGTCGCCCTGCAACCGACCGACGGCATGGTGCGCGGCATGCGGGCCATTGACCTCGGCGAGCCGATCTCGGTGCCCGTGGGCAAGACGGACCTGGGCCGCGTGCTCAACGTTCTCGGCGAGCCGGTGGACGAGCGCGGCCCAGTGGAGGCCGAGCTGCGGCTGCCGATCCACCGTGAGCCTCCGTCGCTCGACGAGCAGTCCACCGAGATCGAGATGTTCGAGACCGGGATCAAGGTGATCGACCTTCTCGAGCCCTACTCCAAGGGCGGCAAGACGGGCCTCTTCGGCGGTGCCGGCGTCGGCAAGACGGTGCTGATCATGGAGCTCATCAACAACGTCGCCCTGCAACACGGCGGCTACTCGGTGTTCTCGGGCGTCGGCGAGCGGACCCGCGAGGGAAACGACCTGTGGCTCGAGATGCAGGAGGCCGGCGTGATCGATCCCGACGACTGGGAGAAATCCAAGGTCGCCCTGATCTACGGCCAGATGACCGAGCCGCCGGGCGCGCGGTTGCGCGTCGGCCTGACCGGCCTCACCGTGGCGGAGTACTTCCGCGACACCGAGGGCCAGGACGTGCTCCTCTTCATCGATAACATCTTCCGTTTCACCCAGGCCGGATCCGAGGTCTCGGCGCTGCTCGGCCGGATGCCCTCCGCCGTCGGCTACCAGCCCAACCTGGCCACGGAGATGGGCGAGCTTCAGGAGCGGATCACCTCCACGTCCAAGGGCTCCATCACCTCCGTGCAGGCGATCTACGTGCCAGCGGACGACCTCACCGATCCCGCTCCGGCGACCGCTTTCGCGCACCTCGACGCAACCTCGGTTCTTTCGCGCCAGATCGCCGAGCTGGGCATCTATCCGGCGGTCGATCCCCTGGCCTCCACGTCGCGCATCCTCGACCCCGAGGTGGTTGGCGACGAGCACTACCGCGTGGCCCGCGAGGTTCAGCGTATCCTACAGCGTTACAAAGACTTGCAAGACATCATCGCGATTCTCGGCATCGACGAGCTGGCCGACGAGGACAAGCTGATCGTGGCCCGCGCCAGGAAGATCCAGCGCTACCTCTCGCAGCCGTTCCACGTCGCCGAGCAGTTCACGGGCTTCAAGGGCCGCTACGTCAAGGTCGAGGACACCGTGCGCGGCTTCAAGATGCTGGTCGACGGAGAGCTCGACGAGCTTCCCGAGCAGGCGTTCCTCTACGTCGGAGCGATCGAGGAGGCGATGGAGAAGGCCGAGAAGATGAAGGCGGAGGCCTGACGTGGCCGATCGCCTGCACCTCGAGGTGGTCACGCAGACGCGGCGTCTCCTCGACGTCCACGTGGAAGAGGTGCAGCTTCCCGGCGTTCTCGGCGCACTCGGGGTGCTCCCCGGGCATACCCCGCTGCTCACCTCCCTGGGCATCGGCGAGCTCATGTACCGCAGCGATCACCGCGAGTCGTACCTGGCGATCCAGTGGGGTTTCGCCGAGGTTCTGCCCGACCGCGTCACCGTCCTGGCCACGGTCGCGGAAACCCCGGAGGAGATCGACGTGGAGGGGGCGGAACGGGATCTGCACGAGGCGGAGGCCGCCCTCAAGACCGCCGACGCGGTGGAGCTCGAACGGATGCGGGCGCGGCTCCAGATGGCGGTCACGCGGCTCCAAGTGGCGGGACATCGCACCTCCTAGCCCGCATTTCTCACACCCGTCCTGCTGCGGCCGCGGATGCACCCGCCGGCACAGCGTTTCTCGCTGCGGTGCCGCTTGCGACGTGCCTCAAGCACGCCTCGCGGCACCTTGGTCGAAACGCCGTGCCGACGGGCGCCCCCGCACCCTCGCGACGAAAGCCTGTGAGATATGCGGGCTAGTCGGTAGAGGGAGGGAGCGAGTTTGACAGGGACGCGGTGACTCGCTAGCTTGACCGCAGTATGACGACACCCCCAGCAAACTCTTCTCGATGCGAATGGAGGGGACCCCGGAAGACGTATTCCGGAGGAGGACGGGCGTGCCGGTGACCGGATCAACCAGGAGGGGGCAGTGGGGCTCCCAAATCGGGTTCATCCTGGCGGCGGCCGGATCCGCGGTGGGGCTCGGTAACATCTGGCGCTTTCCCTACATGGCGGGGCAGAACGGGGGCGGGGCCTTTCTGCTCGTCTACCTGGTCTGCGTGGCCCTCATCGCCCTGCCGGTGATGCTCCTGGAGATCAGCCTCGGGCGGGCGACCCAGCGCAACCCGGTCGGCGCCATCCTGGCGGTGGCCCCGGGCAGCCGCTGGCGATACCTCGGCTACCTGGCCCTCCTCACCGGCCTCGCCATCCTCTCGTACTACTCGGTGATCGCCGGCAAGGTCCTGACCTTCTGCACGCTCTATATTCGCAGGGCGGTGATGGGCGGAGCGGTGACGTACAGCGGCGCCACCTTCGAGGTGGTCATCTACTTCGCCATTTTTCTCGTGCTGACGGTGCTGGTGGTCAGCGGCGGGGTGCAGCGGGGCATCGAGCGCTGGACCAAGATCCTAATGCCGTTGCTGGTGGTCATCATGGCGGCGATCATCGTGCGCGGCCTCTTCCTGCCCGGCGCCATGCGTGGGCTGCGCTGGTTTCTTACCCCGGACTTCTCGAAGATCACGCCGAGGGTCGTTCTCAACGCCATGTCGCAGGGTTTTTTCTCCCTTTCCCTCGGCATGGGCGCCATGCTGACCTATGGGTCCTACCTGTCCCGGAAGGACAACGTCCTCCGCTGCGGTGTCTGGGTGGTGGTCTTCGACACCCTGATCGCGGTCATGGCGGGCTTCATGATCTTCCCGGCGGTTTTCGCCCTGGGAGGCGACCCGGCGGCCGGCTCGACCCTGATCTTCCAGGTTCTGCCCAAGGTTTTCGGGGCGATGGAGGGCGGTGGGCTGATTGCCATCGTTTTCTTCCTGCTCCTCTGCGTCGCGGCGCTGACGTCGACCGTCTCCCTGCTCGAGGTCGTGACCGCGTACTTCGTCGACGAGCGCGGGTGGTCGCGGACTCGCACCGTCTGGTCGGTGGGAGGAGCCGCGCTCATCGTCGGCATCCCGTCGGCCCTGAGCCTGGCCGAAATCCGGCCCTGGGACACGTTGGTTCTGTTCGGCAAGACCGGGTTCCTGAGCGTCATGGACTTCGTCTGGGGGAACCTCTCCCTGGCCATCGGGTCCCTGCTGCTCTGCCTGTTCGCGATCACGCGCTGGCGTCTCGCCCGGGCTGCGGCCGAGATCGAGGAGGGAGCGCCCGCGTTCGCGCCGTTCAAGGGCGTCTGGACCTTCTTCGTCCGCTGGGTGTGCCCGATCTCGATCGCCGTGATTCTCGCCACGAAGGTGTTCAGCCTGGGGTAATTCGCGGTTGCCTTTCGAGCCGGCTTGGGCTAGACTGGCCCGCCGTCGGGGCGTAGCTCAGCTTGGCAGAGCGCACGGTTCGGGACCGTGAGGCCGGTGGTTCAAATCCACTCGCCCCGACCATTCTTCCGCCCATGCCAATCGCAACTCAGGATTTGGCCCGCGCAGACCTTCGCGCAACCTTGCCCCGGAGCGATCGACCGATGGAGCCGCTTGACGCCGTGATTGCGATGTTTTACTCTTTTTATGCCTGTACCGGAGGCCTGTGACGTGACGGAACCTCTGCCGCTCACCCGGCGCCAGCGCGAGGTGCTCGATTTCATCGTCGGCTACCTCCGCCTCCGGCGGATCGCGCCGACTCTGCAGGAGATCGCCGACCACTTCGGGTTTTCCAGCACGGCGTCGGCCCAGAAGCACGTCCTCGCGCTCCAGGCCAAGGGACACCTCCAGCGCGAAAAGCACCGCCGGCGCGGGCTGGTTCCGACCGGGAACGAGGGCGGGCTCAGTCCGCTTGGCCATACGGTCCCACTGCTCGGGGTGGTCGCCGCCGGCCAGCCGATCGAATCGCTTGCCGACCGGGAGGAGATCACGGTTCCAAACGAGCTCCTCGGGCCGGGGGAGCACTTCGTACTGCGCGTTCGCGGGGATTCGATGATCGACGAGGGGATCCTCGACGGGGACCTCGTGTTGGTGCGGGCGCGTGCGGAGGCCGCCGAGGGGGAGGTGGTGGTTGCGCTGATCGATGGTGAGGTGACCCTGAAGCGCTTCTTCCGCGATTCGGAACGAGTGGTTCGCCTGCAGCCTGCAAATGCCGCCATGGCGCCCCTGCGCTTCCCGGCGGAGCGGGTCGCCATCCAGGGCATCGTGACCGGCCTGCTACGGCGCTATGCCCGGCGGAGGGATTCCGGCCGACCGCATGCGATCGGGAGGACCCGCGTATCTTGACTCATGCCTGCGTATTCGCTAGCGTCTTCCCATGAGCGACCTTGAACCCCTCGCCTTGATCGTCACCTCGGTGGGAACGGAGCAGCAGGCGGTCGAGATCTCCGAAGAGCTGATTGCCAGGCAGCTCGCCACCTGCATCAACATCCTACCCTGCCTGCGGTCGATCTACCGCTGGAAGGGCAAGATCTGTGAGGACACCGAGTATGTGCTCCTGATCAAGACGCCGCGGGCGTTCTTCGACCAGGTCTCGGCGGCCATCCGGGAGCTCCACTCCTACGAGCTCCCCGAGATTCTGTCGATCCCCATCGATCAGGCGGAGACGGCATTCCACGAATGGGTTCTGCACATGGTCTCCGATGAGATCCCCGAAGAGGGTTGACCCGCATCCTACCCGTCCCATAGAGTCAGCTATCCTGGTCCAA
>Ga0114934_10002289_pt1 | contig 12263 bp, 13 predicted proteins | sample 4SBtaG_2_FD_99695 | JGI IMG/M metagenome (GOLD analysis project Ga0114934, IMG submission 99695) | Deep subsurface microbial communities from Kolumbo volcano to uncover new lineages of life (NeLLi) - 4SBTROV10_white metaG | ecosystem: Environmental > Aquatic > Marine > Volcanic ...
AAAGGCTTTATCATTTGTAACGATGCCTGACGCTGCCCGATAATTTAATCTATTCGGCGGCTATCGCATCGACACTGATTTTAATTCTTAACTTACAGAGGCATATCAATGGCTGGTCGCAATCATCTTTTTATCCCAGGCCCAACAAACACACCCCATTCTGTACTCAGCGCCATGCACGTCCCCATGGAAGATCACCGCTCTCCGATCTTTCCAAACCTGTTAACCCCTGTTCTGGAAGATTTAAAAAAAGTCTTTCGCACCGAAACAGGCCGCGCACTGATCTTTCCTGCAACCGGCACAGCAGGCTGGGAAATCGCCCTGACCAATACCTTAAATCCTGGCGATAAAGTGTTGATTTACCGCTTTGGACAGTTCAGTCATTTGTGGATGGAAATGGCTAAACGCTTAGGTCTGGATGTTGAAGTTCACGAAATCGAATGGGGTAAAGGCATCCCGCTCGACCATCTGGAACAACGTCTGAAAGAAGATAAAAATCATGAAATTAAAGCCTTTTTAGCCACCCATAATGAAACAGCAACCGGCGTCACCAGCGATATCGGCGGCGTTCGTCAAGCGTTGGACAACGCTAACCATCCAGCATTTTTGTTTGTCGATGGCGTCAGCTCAATCGCCAGTATCGAATTCCGTATGGACGACTGGGGCGTCGATGGCGCCATCAGCGGCTCACAAAAAGGCTTTATGCTGCCCGCCGGTCTTGCCATTGTCGCGTTCAGCCAAAAAGCCATTGACGCCACCGAAACCGCACAATGTAAACGCGGCTTCCTGGACTTGAAAGACATGCTCAATGCTAATGACACGGGCTACACACCCTACACGCCTTCAACACCGATGATTCACGGTCTCCGTAAATCCCTGGATTTGTTATTGGAAGAAGGTATAGAAAATGTTTATGCACGCCATGCTCGCTTAGCTGAAGGCACGCGCCAGGCCATCAAAGCCTGGGGACTGTCGCTATGTGCACAACCGGGCTGGGAGTCAGACACCGTTTCCGCCGTCGTCGTTCCTGAAGATAAAGATGCCCGCGACGTCATCGCCACCGCCTTTCACAAATACAATATTTCATTAGGCGCAGGCTTGACTGAACTGGCGGGTAAGGTTTTTCGTATTGGCCATATGGGCGACATGAATGATGTTTCCATGCTGGGTTGTATTGCGGGTGTGGAAATGGCCATGCTTGATCACGGGTTTGATATAAAACCCGGCAGCGGCGTCGCTGCAGCAATTGAATATTACCGTTCAACCGCGGCCTAACAGACTCAGGCAGCGCTTTATAAAATCTAAGCGCTGCCTGTTTTCCACATTCTGATGCACCCTTTCTTAGCGGTCGTCTTAAGCGGTGATTCTGGCCATTATTGCTGGCAAAGCGGGACTAACGCGCGTTAAAATAAACGGTTTTTCTCTCTGAGGAACAACTGTGGAAAATTTCACCCCTGTTTCCGCCTTCCTGGGCGGCAGCCTGATTGGCTTAAGTGTAATTTTATTATTACTTTACAACGGCCGTACAGCCGGCATCAGCGGGATTATGAATGGCGTTTTTTTATCACCTGGAAACGAACAACGCTGGCGCCTCGCCTTTTTGCTCGGCTTGATTCTCGGCGCGGTTATTTTTCAGCAGATCATGCCGAATTTCATTCAGTTTCGCAGCGATTACCCGCTTGTCCTGGTCGCCATTGGCGGCTTTCTGGTAGGTGTTGGCACCCGTTTGAGCAGTGGCTGCACCAGCGGCCATGGTATTTGCGGCATTGCCAACCTGTCTCGCCGTTCGATTATCGCGACACTCTGCTTTATGGCCAGCGGCTTTATCACTGTCTTCATCACCAAACACGTGTTGTATTTAATATGAACAAACTCTTGGTTGCCTTGATTTCTGGCATTATTTTTGGCTTGGGGCTCTCTTTATCGCAGATGGTTGATGCCAACAAAGTCCTGGGCTTTTTGGATATTGCGGGTGACTGGGACCCGAGTCTGGCTTTTGTGATGGCAGGCGCACTCGCTGTGGCCATGCCGGGATTTTACTGGGTAAAAAAACGTCAGCGTCCGGTTTTTGAAGACGGCTTTCATCTATCGCATAAAAAACAGATTGATAAACCGCTCGTTTTAGGCGCGATTATTTTCGGTATTGGCTGGGGTTTGAGCGGCTATTGCCCAGGCCCTGCCGTTGCAGGCATCGGCTTTGGCAACGGTGAAGCGCTCGTCATGGTCTTGGCCATTTATGCCGGTTTTTTTGCCGAGCGTTTTATCGCTAAAAAATAATGCCAACGCCTCAGCCTGAAAAAGTCTATAGCGTCAGCCAGCTTAACCGGGAAACCCGGTTGCTGTTAAGCGATCATTTTTTATCGATCCGCATTGAAGGCGAAATTTCCAACCTCACCCGCCCGGCGTCGGGCCATTTGTATTTTTCTTTAAAAGACGAACGCGCTCAAATCCGCTGCGCCATGTTTCGACCACATCAACGCAGGTTGCGCTTTAAACCGGATAATGGCCTGCATGTTATCGCCACCGCCCAGGTCAGCCTGTATGAACCGCGCGGCGATTATCAACTCATCATCGAGCAGATGGAAGAAGCCGGCAGCGGCGCACTGCAACGCGCCTTTGAGCAATTGAAACAAAAACTGCTCGCCGAAGGCCTGTTTGAAACCCACAGGAAACGCCCGATTCCTCGCCTGCCCAGGCATATCGGCATCATCACCTCGCCCTCCGGTGCCGCCATTCAAGATATCTTAAGCGTCCTGAAGCGCCGCTTTCCCGCCATTCCGATTACCCTCTATCCGGCATCGGTACAGGGCGAGTCGGCGGCGCCGGAAATCGTTCGCGCGCTGGCGCAGGCCAATGAACACGGCGTTGCCGATGTATTAATTGTCGGCCGGGGCGGTGGCTCGCTGGAAGATTTATGGCCATTTAACGAAGAAAGCGTCGCCCGTGCCATCGCAGCCAGCGCCATTCCGGTCATTTCCGCCGTTGGCCATGAAACTGATTTTACCATTACCGATTTTGTCGCCGATTTGCGCGCGCCAACACCTTCGGCGGCTGCCGAACATGCCGCACCGGATCAAGCTGAGTGGCTCAATACCTTCAAAGCATATGAATTAAAATTACAACAACTGATCGAATACGTGCTGGAGCAATCGACTCAACAACTGGACTGGTTGTATCGCGCTTTACAGCAACAACATCCCGCACAACAACTGGCACATAAAGGCGAGCATTTACGCCGCCTGGAAAGCCGCTTGCAACAAAGCTGGCAGCGTCAACACACGCAGCGCAACCAGCAGACGTCCAACCTGACTCACCGTTTGCGGCAACAAAACCCTGCTGTCATGGCAAAACAGCAGCGCCATAACCTGCACAACACCGAACAACGCCTGATTCGCGCCATACAATCGGCATTAACACAGGCCCGGCAACGTTACATCGCCACCACGCAAACCCTGCATGCCATCAGCCCGCTGGCAACACTGGAACGCGGTTACGCTATCGTCCAAAAAAACGACTCCATCATAAAATCCAGCCGGCAATTACAGGTTGGCGATTCGGTCAAAACCCGGCTGGGCGAAGGCCGTTTTGTGAGTCGTATTGAAAAAATAGCCGCGCATGAAAGCGACTAAAAACATCCTCATCACCGGCGCCGCCAAACGCATTGGCGCCAGTTGTGCACGCCTTCTACATACGGAAGGCCACAATATCGTGCTGCATTATCACCATTCCGAGCAACAGGCGCTGAGTTTACAACATGAACTCAACCAAATCCGCCCGCATTCCGCCTGCGGCCTGAAGGCCGATCTTAACCAGCTTGACGCCATCCGACAGCTCGCCACCCAAGCCAGCACGCAATGGAATGGCGTTGACGTGTTAATCAACAATGCTTCAGCCTTTTTTCCGGACGACTTTGCGACAACATCGGAACAGGATTGGGACACGCTGCTGGATACCAACCTGAAAGCGCCGTTTTTCCTGAGTCAAGCCTTGCTGCCTACATTACGCAAAAACCAGGGCTGCATCATCAATATCATCGATATTCATGCAGAACGCGGCCTGAAAGGCTATCCCGCCTACAGCATCAGCAAAGCCGGGTTGGCGGCCATGACACGCTCGCTGGCCAAGGAACTGGGGCCCGAAATTCGCGTCAACGGGATAGCACCGGGGGCTATTTTATGGCCGGAGCAGGCGATGGATGAGGCGACCAAAAGCGACATCCTGGCGCGTATTACATTGAAACGCAGCGGCAGCCCACAAGATATCGCCCGCGCGGTGCGCTTTTTTATTGATGATGCCGATTATATTACCGGCCAGATTCTGGCTGTCGATGGCGGCAGAACCCTGTTCAACTGATTACTCGCTTTCCCAGGGCGGATCGATTTTGCGTTGCTGCAGAGCCGACTTGTCGAATTCATCCCACATCTGCCGATAGCTTTTTCCAGAAACCGGGTGCGTTTCCTCGCCCGCGATTTCCGCTAAAGGCTCCAGCACGAAGGCATATTTTTCGATTTCATCCCTAGGAATTTGCAGGCGGCCATCATGAATGACCTGATCGCCAAATAGAATCAAATCCAGATCCAGCGTTCGCGATGAAAACTTCTGACTGTTTCGACTGCGCCCATGATCAAGCTCAATCTGCCGCAGCATCTTACCGACCTGCCTGGCTTCAAGATCCGTATTAAAGCGCACAATCAAATTATAAAAATCATCGCCTTCAAATCCCATCGCTGCCGTTTGATACAAACTGGACACATCCAGCTCCCCAAAAGCATCCTGCAACGCGCGAATACTCGATGGAATATGCTTTTCCTTGTCGATATTACTGCCAATACTGATGTAACCTGTGGTCATGGCTTTTTTGTCCCCCGTTCAATGACAATGCCAACATCCCGTGCCCGGCTGATGGCACCGCGTTTGTTCAAACGAATCTTGACCCATTCAATCGGAAATTCGTTCAGCAATAGTGTCGCCACTTCTTCAATCAACTTTTCAACCAAAAAGTATTCGCTGTTTTCAACAAAGCTGACGACGCGTTCGGTGACAGCCTTGTAATCCAGCGTATCCGCAATATCATCCGATGCCGCGGCGGCACGAATATCGAAGCCCATTTCAATATCAAACACCAGCGTTTGCTTGATTTCGCGCTCCCAATCATAGATTCCGATGACAGTGGCAACTTCTAAGCCACCTAAAAAGATAATGTCCATGTTGTTTTTCCGGTTATCATATACGGCAAATTTACCAGTATCATGTAAACCCGAAAGATATACAAGTTTTAGGAGCCTCAACATGCTTGAATGGTTACTCGTTCCCGCCGCCTATTTGTTCGGATCAATCTCCAGCGCCATCATCGTATGCCGCCTGATGGGCCTGCCAGACCCGCGCGAGCAAGGCTCCGGCAATCCGGGCGCGACCAATGTCATGCGTATCGGCGGCAAAAAAGCCGCGGCCATTACCCTGCTCGGCGACGCGTTGAAAGGCTTGATCCCGGTATTAATAGCCAAATCCCTCAATGCCGACAGCGTATTGCTGTCCGCCGTTGTTTTTGCCGCGTTTTTGGGGCATTTATATCCGCTGTTTTTTGGCTTTAAAGGCGGCAAAGGTGTGGCAACGTCATTTGGCTTAACCCTCGGCGTCGCCTGGCTGCTTGGCCTTGTCGTCTCGGGCACCTGGTTTCTGGTCTATAAAATCAGCGGCATATCATCCCTTTCGGCGCTAATAGCTTCGGTACTAACGCCGTTTTATGTCTGGCTCATTGTGGGTGATAGCAACCTGGTCATCACCTTTGTTCTGATCTCAAGTATTTTACTCTGGCGACACAAAGCCAATATTCAGCGTTTATTGCGCGGCGAAGAAACATAAGATCAACCCTGTCATACCGCTGATAATTCGGCAATCGGCCAGCGCGGCCTGGCAAAAATCTGCAAATCTTCATGCTGCCCTGCAGTCAACCGCTGACATCCGGCATAGGCAATCATGGCGCCGTTGTCGGTACAAAATTCCAGGCGGGGAAAATAAAGTGATGCGCCTTGTTGCTCAGCCATAGCTTGCAACTGCCGCCGGATTTCTTGATTGGCACTGACCCCGCCCGCGATCACCAGCGTCGTCAATCCGGTTTGCTGTAATGCCCGTCTGCACTTGATTACCAGCGTTTCCGCCACCGCCTGCTGAAAGGCATAGGCCACATCGGCTTTGTCCTGCTCCGTTTTAGCGGTCGCGTTCAATGTATTCATGGTAAACGTTTTGAGGCCGCTAAAACTAAAATCCAGCCCTGGCCGGTCAGTCATCGGGCGTGGAAAACGAAAACGCGGCGTGCCCTGCTGCGCCAGTTGCGACAAACGCGGCCCGCCCGGATAGCCCAGCCCCAGCATTTTCGCCGTTTTATCGAAGGCTTCACCGGCTGCATCATCCAGCGATTCACCTAACAACTGATAGCGTCCAATGCCTTCAACTTTAACCAGCAAAGTATGCCCGCCTGAAATCAATAACGCCACAAACGGATAGTGTGGAGGATTATCTTCCAGCATGGGCGCCAATAAGTGCCCTTCCATATGATGAGTCGCCAGCGCAGGCACCCCCCAGGCCCAAGCCAAACTACGGGCAGTACATGCGCCCACCAACAATGCGCCCATCAACCCAGGCCCTGCAGTATAGGCCACACCATCGATGTCCTGTGGCTTCAATGCGCTTTCGACCAGACACTGTTTGATCAATGGCGTTAATTTCCGAATATGATCGCGCGAAGCCAATTCCGGCACAACACCGCCATAGGCACTGTGCATGTCAACCTGACTGTAAAGCAGGTGATGAACAAGGCCTTTACGAGCATGATAAACCGCGACGCCAGTTTCATCGCATGAGGTTTCGATTCCGAGAACGTACATTAAGTTTTGAAAAATATTTTTTGTCAGATATAATTGGGGATTCTCTGAAGATCTAATGTCTTCGTTACACTCTTTTGAATATTAACATATATCAGGTCAATTTATGCCAGCAGTAAAAGTTAAAGAAAACGAACCTTTCGATATTGCCATCCGTCGCTTCAAACGCGCATGTGAAAAAGCCGGTGTTTTATCCGAAGTTCGCCGTCGTGAATTCTACGAAAAGCCAACCGCAGAACGTAAACGCAAAAAAGCGGCTGCCGTCAAACGTCACCTTAAAAAACTGGCCCGCGAGCGTTATGCATTGAAAAACCTGCGTCGTGGTCGTCCACAAATTTAAGATAATGCCTTCTTTAAAAGCAAGCATTACCGACGCCATGAAGGCTGCGATGAAATCCGGAGACAAAGCCAGACTCGGCACAATCCGGATGATTCTCGCCGCCATCAAACAAATCGAAGTCGACGAGCGCATTGAGCTTGATGACAACCGCATCATTGCCGTGCTTGATAAAATGCTCAAACAGCGCCGCGAGTCCATTCGCCAATATCGCGATGCCAATCGTGTGGATCTGGCCGAGATCGAAGAGGCCGAAATCCAGATTATTCAGGCGTTTCTGCCGCAAGCACTCAGCGACGAAGAAATTCAGCAGATGATTGAACAGGCGATTGCCGAAACAGATGCGAGCTCAATCAAGGATATGGGCAAAGTCATGGGCATCTTGAAACCCAAAATGCAAGGGCGCGCCGATATGGCTGTCGTCAGCGCACAAATCAAGTCCGCCTTATCGGCATAAACTTACGCCGACCATGAGCGGTCGAATTCCTCGTGAATTTATAGACGATCTACTGGTACGTGCCGATATTGTCGATCTGATCGACACCTACGTTCCTTTAAAGCGGACGGGCAGCAACTTTATGGCCCGCTGCCCTTTCCACACCGAAAAAACCCCCAGCTTTTCCGTCAGTCGTAAAAAGCAGTTCTATCACTGCTTTGGCTGCGGTGCCAGCGGCAACGCCATCAGCTTTCTGATGGATTATAATCATCTTGACTTCGTTGAAGCAGTTGAAGACCTCGCCGCCTTTGTTGGGGTTGATGTGCCGCGTGAGAAATCCAGCTTCACACCGGCCGCTAAACATGACCTCAGCGCTTTATACCAGACGCTGGAACAGGTCAGCGCGCATTATCAAAAAAACCTGCACACCGAAGCCGGTCAAGCCGCCAGGGACTATCTCAGCGCTCGCGGTGTCAATCCTGATGTCATGGCGCGCTACGAGCTGGGCTTTTCCCTGAATAGCTGGGATGACTTAAGCAAACGCTTTCCCCACAAGCGGCTCCTCGATAGCGGCATGCTGGTGCAAAACGAAAATGGCCGAACTTACGATCGTTTCCGTGGCCGCCTGATGTTCCCCATCCGTGACAAGCGTGGCCGCGTCATCGGCTTTGGCGGTCGCGTACTCGATGACAGCACGCCTAAATACCTGAATTCGCCGGAAACAGCCGTTTTTTCCAAAGGCAACGAGCTTTACGGCTTGCACGAAAGCTTAAGCCAATCGCCCCGCCCTGAACGCTTTATCATCGTTGAAGGCTACATGGATTTGATTGCCCTGGCCCAACAAGGCATCGATTATGCCGTGGCGACATTAGGCACGGCAACATCGGAAAAACACATCGAAACCCTGTTTCGCTTCAGTAATGAACTGGTGCTATGCTTTGACGGCGACACTGCCGGTCAGCAAGCCGCCTGGCGTGCAATGGAAGCCGTATTTCCCAGCCTGAAAGACACGCGCCAGGTTAAAATCATGCTGCTGCCGGAAAAGGAGGATCCGGACAGCCTGATACGCCACCAGGGTCTCACCCATTTTCAAAGCCTGATTGAACGCGCCACACCGCTGTCGGAATATTTTTTTTCCACCCTCAGTCAGAATATAGACCTTAACAATGCTGAGGGCCGCGCCGCATTAGCGGCAAAAGCTTCGCCTTATTTAAAAAAACTCCCGGCCGGTTTTTTTAAAGACATGATGTACAAACGTGTTCGAGACATCACGCAGGTACAAAATCTAACACCGCCGAAAAAACCATCTATACTTAAATCCAAACCCGACAACAGACCTTCACCGACTCGACTGGTTATCGCCTTGTTATTACAAAATCCTGAATTTTACCGACACATTGAAGTCAAAAACCTGAATTGGAATACACTCGATGCACCCGGCATGCCTCTTTTGCAGGACATTTTTGCAAAAATCCAGACAAACCCTGAGACCAATACAGCGCTTTTAATCGAGGAATTTCGTGATACCCCTCATGCTGCGGCCATACAGAAATTAGCCGGACTGGAGGTCGTCGGATCAAATCTGGAAGCTGTGTTTTTACAAGCACTAGATCGTATTTTATCCCAGATTACCGAGCAACAGATCACCCACCTGCTTGAAAAAGAACAGCAGAAAGGCCTGACGCATGAAGAAAAACAGAGGCTTCTGGAACTATTAAACAAAAAATAGACTCAACAGCACACTCCACTTTTATTTTTTATGTTATACTGGCCTGTTCATCGGCGAGTGATTAGTGCTTTCATATTTGTGAGTAAAGAATGAATCAAGATCAACAACAATCCCAATTAAAACAATTGATAGCGAAAGGTAAACAACAAGGTTACCTGACCTATACAGAAGTGAACGATCACCTTCCTGGCGACATCGTTGACCCTGAGCAGATTGAAGAAATCATTGGCATGATTAATGACATGGGCATCCAGGTTCATGAAGTTGCGCCAGATGAAGACGCCATCATCAGTACCGATAACGCAGTAACCACTGACGATGACGATGCCGCCGCCGAAGTGGCTGCCCTGGCCTCTGTCGATGCTGAATTTGGACGCACCACCGACCCTGTTCGCATGTATATGCGTGAAATGGGTTCTGTAGAGCTGCTGGCGCGCGAAGAAGAATTGGCCATTGCCAAACGCATCGAAAGCGGTCAGCGCCAGATTATTGAATCTGTCGCGCGTTCGGGCTTTATTGTCGACGCTTTTTTACAGTCTTTTGACGATGTACAAGTCGAAGATTCCGGCATTCGCCTGGCCGACATGCTAACGGGCTTTGTCGACCTTGACGCCCCTGATGATGCCCAGGTGACTACCGGCGATGAAGAAACTGAAGAACCGAAGACACTGAGCTACGAAGACATCAAAGTCAAAGCAGATGAACTCAGAGCCTTACAAAAAAAGGCCAAGGCATCCATCAAGAAAAATGGCTACACGCACGAAAAAACTGAAAAGATATTCGACGATATGTCACGCTGCTTCAGTGAATTTAAATGGACACCGCAATACCTGAAAAAAATGATCGCGATCTCTGCCGACATCACGGCAAAAATCCGCGAGCAGGAGAAAACCATCCTGACCATTTGCGTTAAAAAGGCAAAAATGCCGCGCAAGGAATTCATTAACTCTTTTGTGGAAAATGAGACTGACCCTAAATGGCTAAATCCCTATCTTTCTAAAGACTCACGCTATGCCGATGCCTTGCGCGAACATCAGCAAGACATTAAAAAAGCGCAGAAAAAGCTGGCCGATATTGAGAAAACGCATGGCTTGAAAATTGCCAATATTAAAGATATTAACCGCCGTATTTCTATCGGCGAAGCAAAATCTCGCCGCGCCAAAAAAGAAATGATTGAGGCTAATTTACGACTTGTGATCTCAATTGCAAAAAAATACACCAACCGTGGCCTGCAATTTCTGGATCTGATTCAGGAAGGCAATATTGGCCTGATGAAGGCAGTGGATAAATTCGAATATCGCCGTGGCTATAAATTTTCAACCTATGCCACCTGGTGGATTCGTCAGGCCATTACCCGCTCTATTGCGGATCAGGCTCGCACAATCCGAATCCCGGTGCATATGATTGAAACGATTAACAAGCTGAACCGCATTTCGCGCCAGATTCTGCAGGAAAAAGGCCGCGAAGCGACACCTGAAGAACTCGGCGAACGCATGGATATGCCGGAAGACAAGGTCCGCAAGGTATTAAAGATTGCTAAAGAACCGATTTCCATGGAGACACCGATTGGTGATGACGAAGATTCGCATCTTGGCGATTTTATTGAAGACGCAAAGGTGTTATCACCGGTAGAATCTGCTACAATTGCAGGACTACGGGAATCCACTCAAAATGTATTAAGTGGGCTGACCGCCAGAGAGGCCAAGGTGCTCAGAATGCGCTTCGGTATCAATATGAATACCGACCATACGCTGGAAGAAGTTGGCAAACAATTTGACGTGACCCGTGAACGGATTCGTCAAATCGAGGCCAAAGCGCTGCGCAAATTACGACACCCCTCGCGCTCCGAACAGCTACGCTGCTTTCTGGACGGCGATTAAACCCTTTAAAATTTGGGCCCTTAGCTCAGTTGGTTAGAGCATCCGACTCATAATCGGCAGGTCCCCAGTTCGAGTCTGGGAGGGCCCACCATGAACAAAAGGCCGCATACGGCCTTTTTAATTGACATTGCAGCAACGTCCACTAAATATTCAGAACCCCTCTCAATTTCGCCTTCTCCTCTTGGGAGAAGGTTGGGATGAGGGTATCAAATGGCAGGGGCTCTGAATATTTACAACGTCCAAGCCTGCCAATCTCTGAAAAACGTACTAAACTACTGATATTACATCAGTTAAAGGAACCTGTTATGAGTAATAATTTCATCTTTACCTCAGAATCTGTCTCTGAAGGTCACCCTGATAAACTGGCCGATCAGATTTCGGATGCCATGGTTGACGCGTTACTGGCGCAAGACCCCCATTCCCGTGTCGCCTGTGAAACCATGGTTAAAACCGGCATGGTCATCCTCGCCGGCGAAATCACGACCGAAGCCTGGGTCGACACCGAAGAACTGGTCCGAAATGTCGTCTGTGAAATCGGCTATGACAACGGTGAGATTGGCTTTGATGGCAAGACCTGCGCGGTATTAAATGCCATCGGTAAACAATCACCGGATATTGCCATGGGTGTTGATGATAGCGACGATCATGAACAGGGCGCAGGCGACCAAGGTCTGATGTTCGGTTACGCCACCGATGAAACCGATGTGCTGATGCCGGCCCCCATAACCTATGCCCATCGGCTGGTGGAAAGACAAGCGCATATCCGCAAAACCAATGTCCTTCCCTGGTTGCGCCCTGATGCGAAAAGCCAGTTGACATTCCGCTACGAAGACAATAAACCCGTTGCCATCGATGCCGTCGTGCTATCGACCCAGCATTCACCTGAAATCAGCGGAAAACAATTGGAAGAAGCGGTCATGGATGAAATCATCCTGCCGACCCTGCCTAAGGAATGGCTCCATGCTGACACCCAATATTTTATCAACCCGACCGGGCAATT
>Ga0114934_10002290_pt1 | contig 12262 bp, 9 predicted proteins | sample 4SBtaG_2_FD_99695 | JGI IMG/M metagenome (GOLD analysis project Ga0114934, IMG submission 99695) | Deep subsurface microbial communities from Kolumbo volcano to uncover new lineages of life (NeLLi) - 4SBTROV10_white metaG | ecosystem: Environmental > Aquatic > Marine > Volcanic ...
ACAACCGTCAGTACCGCTGAGTTGGCACCGTTAACGTACCTGTACAGCCCAAGACCAGATGGAAAGTATATGGAATCCCTCCACCTTTCAGTCCCCTTGCCTCCATGTGGATGAAACGGGAACTCTACCTCTGTCTTTACAAAACGTGAATTGGCTGCATCATGTGCGAAAAGCCCCTTCTTGGTAGCTGCATACAGGATTGGCTCCCCTGACGCATCTCTGGCTACAAATAAGCCCGTTACATACCCGTCAGGGAGAGGGAGCTTGGCATCATCTACGGCAGTACCGTCATCATCAGATATAGTCAGTGCATACCAGAGTTGACCGCCATGAGATATACCCCATAACCTATTGTCCCAACTTGCTAAATACTTAGTAGCTTTATTTGTGTCCGGCTTATCCCACACTCCGTTATTAGTTCCGTCATAGCTAGGGTACCTGGCAAAAGACCATGTACTTCCAGTAGAATCGTAATGAGCAAATATCAACCATGTAACATTGGAGGTATCTGTATAGCTTAGAGAATCTGTAACTTGTATCTCTATTCCCTCAAGCCCTGTATCACTAGCATGTGCACCTATTACAGCATCTTCAGACCTGCCGTCCCACCAGTAATCAGATGTGTTGTTATATACATATAGTTTTGAGTTGTTTCCTGCCGAATCGTTCCACACAGCATATATCTTGTCACCGTGCTCATTGATGGCTGCAATACCACTGCCACCGCCTGACTTGGCAAGACCGTGACCTATGGTATCTGTCTGATTAGCCAGGTTGCCCAGTACCAAATGGTTCTTATACCGTAGCTGACAGTCACTCCACCACGCACGGTTGACATCTCCACCCGACTCCATGCGGTCTATTCCTATACCGCCTCTCCAGTCGGACCATGCTATGACGGAAGACCGTAACTGGGAATCCTTGCTGGTATCTCCGATAACTACTTTTGAGGGATATAAACTTGCAAGCACACTTTGAACGGGTCTCATTAAGGGATAGTAGACCCCGTTCAGGCTAATCTCATTCGGGCTTTCTACCCGTGCTGGCATTATTCCACCAACCGTACATTAGTTAATAGCGGCAAAGACTTCTTGGAAGCATTAGCCATGCCAAACCAGAACCCTGCCTGGCTACGCCTCTGGTCAGGGTCAGTCCCTGATCCTCCTGAGTTAGCCGCATATGCCCTGGCAGTAGCCGCTGCTATCAAATACCTTTCGCTTACCTCAGAGGTGTCTGTGTCTGCGGTAAGCAGGGCAGGCTTATCACCGCCTCTTATCTTGAGTAAGCTGTACCGTGCTACGTTGTGTACATAGCTATCAAATACAACATCTTTAGCTTCCTTATCAATTCGCCAGACATTTCTGGGCATCTTGACCCAGTTAGCTGAATCATTCTTAACTGCACTTATATCATCTATCCAGACAGTACATGCTCCAAGGTCAGAGTCATACTCCAGACCTACGGATACAATCGCCGTGTCACTCTCCGGGTTGGATAACGCCATACGGACAAATGTCCACGTGTCTGCTGACAGGGCAGGTATGCTCAGACTCTCAAGGTCGTTACCGTCTGCTGTTACCGTACCGTTATCAAGGTGCAGCTTTAGATTACCTGCACTTGTAGCTACCGTACTCTTTACCCACATCTCTATGTAGTCATGCCCGGATATGTCAGTGCTTGTAATGCTGTCAGTTATGAAGTCACCCGCACTGGCACCTGCCGCTATTGTCAATTTGAGACTCTGAGTACCCTGCTTTTTGTCCTTGGTATCTAGTGCCTGGGTGAAGTCAGAGTCGGTAGTCTCGTCAAATGTCGAAGCACAGGAATGCAGCCTCTTGGCATCCACGCTGTCCCGGTAGGAGATATCCTGTATCATGGAGATCCCTGAAGGGACATCGAACCTTTGAGTGTATCCGTCTGTATGAAAAGACAGGTTTTCTACCGGGTCCCATGCATGTCCCGTACATTCAAGAATCGCCTGGTTTATAAAATCATTGATTACTGTTGGGCTAAACTCATCATCCCATAACTCATACGTATCACTGGTAGCAGAGGCATTCGCAACCGCTGGAGATAGCGTTAACGTAGTGCTTGACGATGTATAGTCTGATGCCCTTGTAGTCTCTACTGTGCTTGCAGAAGCGTCATTGAAAATAACCCACTTACCATTGTGGTTATCGTCTGCCCCAATAAGGGTGTTGTCTACTATAGTGGTGGTTGAACCATTGCCACTAGCCGATGATACATATACAGCACCTAGATTGTAACCAACAGACTGACGTAACTGAGCACGGGTTCTTCCTTGAATAACTGCCATACCAGTACTCCGTGAATATTAATATTTTTTGGAACGCCCCATCTTCTTGCCAGTTTTCTTGGCATGCCTCTTGGCTGCTGCCTTGCCCTTTGCTGTGTAGGCAAATTTCTTTTTTCCTACTTTAGGCATATGAGTCTCCTTAGCTTTCTTCGGGCGTTAACTCAGCAATCTTCGCCTCTAGTTCTGATATAGTTCTTACTAGTGCGGCTTGCTGAACCTGGAGGTTAGTTACCTCATTTATTTTTGCCCTTAGAACCTCTGAAAGGTCTTGTTCCGTTATTTGTACGTCTGTGCCTGCCATTTTTAACTCTCCCTATCCCTGGAAAATGAACTAGTCCCGTAGAACTCTCCGCTCGTTTCATTCTGTTTTTCCTAATATCGTTAAGTATACTACCTATTTCCTTACGTTGGTCAGGGGTTGGTGCAGGCTTATGTTCCTTCTGCCTGACCTCTACCAGCCACCTGTCCACCGCACTGGATATCATGTCCTCAAGATGAGCCTGGGATGTATCATCATCTATCAGTATACAAAACTTATGCCTCTTGCCGGTAACAGGGTCATGCACCTTAAAAACGTGCTGCTGGACCACGCCACCAGTTTCAGCATTATGTCCCGCAGGGGTAACGGTATGACCCGCCACCCCTTCAGGAGTCCAAAGTTCGCTTACCATTAATGAAGGTTCATCAGGAACACGGTATGGAACTCGTTGTCCACACCAGCTTTACCGTGGAGCCTGCCCAATGCAGGAGTCGTATCAGCAGCTACAGCCAGAAGCTGGCCTGCGTGATTTGAACTTGCACCTACAAGCGTACCAACTGCCGGGGTTCCGTCTATTTTGACAGAAGCCATTCCCGATACCTGTACCCAGCCGAAGTAATCGGCCTCAAGGTCTGCACATGTAACTCCAACGAATCGACCTGCAACGGCTGCGGGAGCAACAACGATGTCCTTGTAAGGACTCTTGATAAGACCCACGGTATCCGTACCCGCTGTGATAGCAGTCTGGAATCCGTCCGGCTCATCTATTGTGATTGTTCCTGTTGCACTCTGTGCTATAGCCGCATGAGACTTAATCTTGTACATCTCGTGTGGAGTTGTAGAAGCTAAGTTGGAAAATAGAAATCCCTCTGCATAAAGGTTCTTTGCTGCGGCAGTAGCCCCAAGGGTAACACCGATAGTAGTTCCACCAGCAGAACCGCTGGTTGCTACCACCAAGTCTTCATCGTGGTTTCCTGCCGGAGCCTCACTGGCTACAACCAGTCCTTCTCCAACAGCAGTTCCACCATTTTCCACGTAACGGAATACTCTTCCGTCAGGGAGTGCCATCGTGGCACCATAAATCTGTTTCTTGGCTGATGTGGTCTGTTTTTCAAAACCATACCTGCCGCTTTGAATTGCACTAAAAGACATTCTTAAACCTCCTTCAAGGTTATTTACAGGTTCTATGCCCTGCGATAAGCCGATACTATATTACACCTGTCACAACCTCGGCCTATCTTTACAGCCGTGACAAATGACTATTATTTATGTGCTTTTGAATGAGCACGTAATGCAGACAATGCACCAGCCTTTGAAGAACTGGTTGTAAAGTAACTGCATTTTGAACACTTTAGTCTCACTAACTGGGAATCATCTTCTTCCTCAGTTACAATAGTAGCCTGGCTTTTTGGTTTGCCATCGGCACACCACCTACAGATACACGTATCACTGGGAAGGTACGGCAGCATCCCCAACTTTGCCTTCCTGGCAACGTAGTCGGGGTTTCCGGGTAATCCCTTCACTGCTGTACCGACAGGACTTATCATATCACCGTTTGTAGACATTTTAGCCGCATGTCGGTACAAGGTTATCTTGGGCTGCCATTCATCAATGTACTCCCAAGAATACCCCTGCCCCACTAATTCTTCCCTGAGTTCAGTGCGTTCTCTAGTTGTTAGTGCCATTACTATTTAACTCCCTACTACGAGGTTGCAGGCGTACCAGCGTCGAGTGTTAGTGCTGCTCCCTTGGAATCATCAAGCTCAAACACGCCGTAATCAGCGGTTATAACAAGCTCGGTGGCTCGGAGAGAAGCGTCACGTTCACGCTCTGTGCGGGTATCAACAGACTTGAGAACTGCAAGAGCACTCTTGTCTGCAATTACGCCTATAGCGTCATCGTCACTGTCTATTGAGATGTTCCCATCCTCAAAAATAGGTACTCCGTTAAGCGGCCTTAGACCACTGAAGAAGTTACCAAGCAAGTCCTCTGTCCATCCCTTTGGTACAGGGTAGGTAGTCGATGCTGTCACTGCTGTGTTAGCAACGTCCCACACTGCGAATGGGTGATGGTTTATATAAACCTGCGATCCAAACTTATTTCCCTTGGCATACGCTACGGCTGCGGATACATTAGCAAGGCTCATGGTCCGACCAGCAGAACCGAGGTCAGTGCCGAAGCCACTGTACAACGCAACTACGTCTTCGTCCTTCTTCCTTGCCATGCCGTCACCAAGCTGTCTGCCTACTATGCTGAACACGTTATCAGAAGATTGCTTGACTAACTTGTCAGTCAGTATAACTTTCGCACCAACCTCACTAGCCGTGAGATCTACGGTGGTCATACCGATATCCTCTTCATCGACGATGTCCACTCCATCCTGGAGATTGGACATACTCATCTGTCCAACTTTAGGAACGGTTACCTGCTTCTCACCCTTACCGAGATTGAAGCTCTCTATCAACGCCATTGCTGGTGCATTATGCTCTTCCGTATAACGGGAAGCCGCAATGATTATCTTCTGGGCATTTTCCAAATTACCCGTTGTTGAAGTCTGGGCCATAATAAAATCCTCCTATGGTTATCCTAGTCCTGCTGCTCTTTTAGCCGCCGCTTCTGCTTGCGGCGATCTGTCACCACTGTTGTATCTATCGAGCCAGCTTCCCTCATTGGCAGCTACTTCAGGACTGCCCTGACTATTATCAAGTGCCTGTGCGGGAACTCGTGCCTGCTTGAATTCAGCAAGTTCCGCATCCCTCTGTTTACTATGAGCTAGATTTTTAGCGGCACTCTCCATTGAATTTGGATCATTATATGATCTGAGTGTTGCTAAATCATCTATGCTTAGATTATATTTCTTTACAAATGACTCCGCTGCTACTTGTTGCCCCTGCAAATGCTGACCGTACTGCTCTGCCTGCTGCATAAGCCTCTGCTGCTGTTCCTGGGTCTGCATGTAATAGTTAGCGTACTGATCTGCGTGTTCGGGCAAGTAACCCTGTGCTTCCAACTGTGACTTGTAATTATCCCTCTGGGTCTGCAACGCCGCCCTCTGCTGTACTTGTGCGTACTGGGCAGCATCCTGCTGCATCTTGGTTATCTGCTCTGGACTATACTGCGGAACAGGTGCTTGAGGAGTCTGTTGATCCGTAGCACCAAAAGGAAGACCCGAAGCAGGGGCAGGAGCACTAGAAGCTGCTTCAGGAGCAGGAGTTGTATCCGTATCTCCCGTAGTAGCTGTCTGCTCTGCCTGTGGTTCCGTGACCTCAGATGTAGTTTCCTGTTGCGGAGCAACCTCTGCCGTAGGCCCCGTATCAACAGTATCCGTAGTAGCCGATGTATCCGTAGAAACCTGTGCCGATTCTTCGTTTACGTTATCCGTTACCATAATCTCTCCCATTTACTAATTTCACAAAGATTATCCACAATATATAGTAGTTGTCAAGGTACATACTACAATCACGAGCCTAAATTCCTCATCCTGTGAGACCATGATCCCGTGTTTTTTGGTTTTGCAGGAACGCTGACATATCCATATTTCATAAGTACCGCATCTAGATCAGGATTATTAAGCCTCATTATTATCCTTACGTCACCCACCTTGTTAATTACACTGGTACGAAGGGCTTCGTTATCTTTAAGATAGGCTTTTGCCTTGGGTTCATTAGTTCTCTTTAATTGATTATATACAGCCAATTTATCCTCAAGACCATATCGCCGTGCAATTACTTCATCTACATTCCAATATCCAGTATTTGTAATGGACTCTATATCTTTCCTGTACGTGAGTTCTATTTGTGGTAATGGGCGTGTCGGATTTGCTTCTGAAAGAGCTTTCATGTCATCAACAAATTGCTGGCTATAAGAACGAACAAGATATTCTATTCTGCGTTCACGCTCATCCCAGTTGAATCCCAATTCATCTTCAATTGGAATATACTCGGACCCAAGCAATCCTTTTACCCATGTCTTGTACTCTTCAGAAGAGTCATCTGCAAACAAGAGCCTGTTATATACGTCTTGTGCCGCTGCAAATGGCCCCTCTGGGTCTTTGTCATCAGAGAACGCTCCTCTCTTTTTAGCCCTCTTGAGTGCTCTTTCTTTGTCATGGTAATACAATGTGAGAATATCGGATCTTTTAAGCTTATAATGTTTCCCTGGCTGTTCATAATTTTTCTTCTCCGAGGCTATCCGCAAAAGCTCCAGTTCCTGAAGAACCCCCAGGTTTTCCTTATCATCGTTGTCCCACAGTAAATCAACCTCTTGGTAATAGTCTCCCCATGCACCACCTCTCCTTTTGGCATCTTCCCTGCCCCTTTGAGAAAGTTCAGCATATTCTGGATCACGACCCATTAACAATCTAGTCTTGGGATCTTGCTGCTGAGAAGTTTCTGGTATTTGTGTTAAGTCCATATCTGCCCATGCTTCGCCTGATCCGTATCCTCTTATATTTTTGATATCTTCATACGTGCCACTTACATCAAGTTTTCCCGCAATCTCTTCTCGGATCTCCTCCCCACGCTCTTCCCGCCGCTCAGATGGGGACGTTGGATACGCTCTCCCGCCCAAGAACTCTGTGGTACCTCTGGTTAAACGATCAACAGGAGTTCCACCCTCAAACAGTATGGTATGTGCCCAGAGATACATAAACCTCTTTGCCACCGTTTCGGTCATCTGTAGCACTCCGTCACGAGTAGGGTCTCCAATAAAGTCCTTCCCTGTCAACAGATCCCATCCAAGAGAGATTGACGGGCCTGACAAACCTCGCCCAAATCTAATAATGGGATTACGCATATACTCGTAATCACCCCACGGATGCCACTTGAGTCTCTCTGGATTTTCCGCAGAATCAGCAATAAGCTTTAAAACACTCCGCATTTTGCTTCCCGGACCAATATTTTGATTCGCAATTTTCCATGTCATAAATTTTCTAGACCTAGGGTCTAAATGCTCCAAAGCTTCTTCCCAACTTTCTCCTCTTGCAAATGAGAATCCAAGCCCGGCTAACGCAATAGCACCAGTTGATTGAATCAACGATCTCCTGGCAAGTGATCCAGACAATCCACCGTGGAAAAGATCAAATAGCAGAGCCGCTATTGCACGGTTGTAATTAGGTGCAAGCGTAGCAAGCGATTCTAACTGTCTTGTCTTAGTCCCAACCCCAAGACGGGCACTCGACGTTACCCCACGAAACTTATTGATAAATTGTGCAAGGTCTTCTCTCCTTGCAGCAGTAGTTCCTAAATGATCGAAAGACTTTGCCATTTCCACAGCCGCTACATCCATAATCCCTTCAAACCCTCGTGCAAATGGGCGAACAGTTGGACTCAACACCTTGCCTAAAACTCTTGGAGCCATAAGGGCACCCGTCTTCAACGGAGCCTCACCAACACGACGCAGAGGCATACCTGGTGACAATGCACCTCCCCTTGCTATCGCCTCAGTAAATTCACTCTGCCCGCCACCGATCAGGTTAAGTCCGGGATACTTCTCTAACATTGCTTTATTTTCAGGTAGGTCCAAATAAGTATCCAAAAACTTTGGGTTAAACATATTTCTAAGAAATCCATCGATACCCTTAGCCCATATTCTCGGATTTATCCCCGGTAAATACAACAAATGGATAAATATGGGACTAAGATCTGCCCCCAGCATAAAGAATCGACTAACTGACGCTGGCCTATTGAGGTCAGCTAGTGTCTTGCTGAACTCAGCCTGTTTCATGGATTTACGAATACTTTCAGCCGTTGCTTTAGGAAATGCTTTACCCGCAAAAGCAGGAACTGGAACGATGTCTTCATCAGCAGTTGGCCTCATAAAGCTTTCTCTGGCCTTTTTCGTCATCTTCAATGTCTGTGCAGTTTTTCTTTTAATATCTGCAATAAGCCCACCCTCATACGCTGGCTTTAAACCCTGTCGCTTAACCACCCTACCCCTAATTGCCACTAATAATTCATCCAGGTCTTTAATGGCATCTTGCCGAAGTGCCTTAACTACATTATGCGGAACCGTAAGAGGCTCACCCGTCTCCTGAAATACACTATACCGCTTCTTTAGCCATCCCCATGTCTTCCTTTCTTTTTTGAAGTCTGCTAGCAACTGCGGGTTACCAGGGTCTAGGAGATGAAGCCTTTCTGCTTCATCTACACGCCGCTTTGCATTACGAATTTGATGAGGATGAGGTGGTTCAAAAACACGCTCTGGTTCATCAAGTTTCTTGGCAGCCTTCAAAACATCCGCAACACGAACCCTCGTAGGCTCACGAAGCCTACCCTCAAGTTGGGGGAATAATCGCTCGATGGCATTTACCGTACCCGTAGGCAGTGTCTCGCCTCGCCTTGCCCTCTGGAGTGCTTTTACGGATTCATTGGCTAGTTTAAGCTGCCTCTTGGCTGATTCCCTTGCCACTTTAAGGTTCTCTGGTATACTCAGACTCCTCCACTCGATTCTGCCGTCTAGCAACCAGTTGGCAGAACGCTCATCAATTACCCTGTTATATGCACCCTGTACATTGATAAACAAGGCTTCATCATCAGGGATATATCGGTATCCTTCTTCAATCGCTTCTGCGGCAGTCGGAAATATTCTTGGCTTCTCTGCTGCTAACTTTGCCCCCGGACGTTTAGGCCCTGCCCCAACATAAGCTATATTTTCAACCTCACCAAGTTCGTTGGTCATGCCCCAGAGACGGCGGCCTGCATATTGCCCACCCTCATCAAAGGTGAGTTCGGATATATCAATGCCATTTTTCTTGAGATAGGCCAACTTGGCTTGTTCTATCTCATCAGCAACACGAATCCATTCCTTAATTTGAGGGGTAGTCTTGGATGCATACTTTTTCGGGTAAGTCCGTATGTCATTCACGGCAAGACCCTTCAGTGGACCTTCCGCTATCAACCCTTTATCATCAAGTTTACCGAAAATATCTTCCTGTGACCCTAATTTCTTCAACCGTCCCATAGTATGCTGAATAAGCGTGTTTGCATCAGTCCGCAATCTCCACCTTCCGGCTTCAGCTTGGAGTATAGGATCATTGGCTACGGCACTAGGATTAAATTTACCTTGAATAGAACGTATCCCTGGAAGGTTGGCAAACCGCCTCCAGTTATCTGGACGCACCATGATCTCCACAGATTCATCAAAGTCAGTAGGAAAATCTGCCATGATAGGTGCCCCACCAGCTTCAGGTACAGCAGCGGTGGTGGGAGTTGTGGGAGTTACGGGAGGTACAGCAGCGGTGGTGGGAGCTACGTCAGGTACAGCGGTTCCAGCTTTTTTGGCAGCAGTAACTGCTTTAGGCAACTTTGACGTTACCTTGGGCAAAGCTTTTGGTATGCCAATGCCTGGGACAAGACTGAGGGGGTCTGACAGCACAGCCAATCCTATCTGTGACTTAAACGACACTTCTCCCTCTTCCACTGCCTGCCTATAGGCAGCCTGAATCGACGCTGCCTGTCCATGTCCCTGAGAGATAAGCTCCTGATATAAATCATTGGCCCTCTGGTTAAAGAATGGGTTTCCCCGACCTTGAATCCGATCTCCCTTATCACTAACATCTTCTATCCCCGGAAGGCGTTGTCCAGTAACCCACTGTGCTTCCCACGGTTCAAAAACCCTTTCTCCAGCCACACCTAAAGCTCTGACAGATGGGGCACTCAACAAAGGATCAAAACTTTTACGTACCATACCTGCATCTTCAGGCAGGGGTTGGGCAGTTTCAGGATACTGTTTATCTAGGAACGCTGAAAAAGCATCTGCTTGCTGTGGAAATGGAATGCTCAACAAGCCCGCTCCCCACCTGCCCAACTGCTCTCCCCAATTAAATTCAGGCAGGGGTCGTGCAGGTGCTGGCGGTGCGGGCTGTACAGGTAAATCAGACTGCGAAGGAACCTGTGGACCGGATGGCAACACAGGGGCAGGACGGCTTGTCACCTTCCTGTACGCATTGGTTGCCTCCTCGGTGAGCATGAAGTTTTCATCCCACGGATCTTTAATAGCACCGATCTCGTCCGGGTGCTGACTCTTGAGTCTTTCCCAAACTTCAGGAAGCCGCTTACGTCTTTCTTCCTCTGATATACGATCTCTGGTTACCATTTAATAAAAACGCCTTACTCCTGGAGAGAACTGACCTATGTCTGCTCCCGGCCTTCCAGCCGTGGTGTATCTCTGTGTCCACGGGACATCTTCAAGGAACTGTGTAAAGGACTGTGTGGGTGTTTGACCCGCCCTTAACTGTTCTCCAAATTGTCCCATGTATTCATTCCGTACATTCCCAAGCTGACCAGCATGCCACCTTCTAGCTGTGGGACTCGTCTGCCCACCAGTAAAAGGTGCGGCACTGAAGTAGGCAGCTTCTGGTACATCCTCCAGCCAATTCTGAAAATAATTATTCCCTTGTACCATCTGTTTACTCCTTTATCCCGTTATCTAGAATATGGTGTTGCCCTGGAAAGAGCAGTTTGCCAATCCGGGCTGTCTCTCCAACCAAGAGGCATTCCATAACGATTGCCTGACGGATCATCTATCACCAGTCCCAACGACTCAGGACCCTCAGTCATAGCCCCGCCTGGGGTCATCGCACTAACCGTTTCCCAACCCGCAGGCATCGTCCAACCCGGAGGCATTATATCTCGTCCTCCCAACAGATTAGATATTGCTGGTGTTCCCCCTGTGTATGGACCTGACGTTATTGCTGGTGTTGCCCCTGTGTATGGCCCTGACGTTATTGCTGGTGTTGCCACTCCTGGGGGTACCAGACCGGGCATCCCCATGCGTGGGTCTGTGAGTGGGGTGGGTGCCACTGGTGGTGTTACCATAGGTGCCGGTCTGGCTGTCACATCGGGAGTCGGGGTGACTGGTGCACCGAATCCTCCTTGAGGTAACTGCCTTGAAAGCCAGCTAAAGTAACCCTGTTCAGGAGCACCAAATACTTCAGACCCACTTCTCATTCGTTCCTTGCCGTATAAGTCTTCCAATCGCTGTGCCTGCCCTGACATAAGCTGTCCCAGATAACCTCTCTGCGGACCTCCCAACACGGCTGCTGTTATTGCAGATCTTGGCTGTCCTGTCAGGAATCCTCCGAAAGGACTTCCTGCCATTTCAAATCTCTGTTGCTCGGTTAACGGTCCCGTTGTCTGCGTAGGATCATATAGGCTTGAAAGTCCAACTATGTCCTGGAAGGTCTGGTAGCTTGGTGTTCCCGCTACCGGAGCAGCAATATTAGACACACCAGGTGTACCCTGCATCCACTCGGTGAATGTAGGGGCTTGTTCCCCTGCTCTTGGATATGCACTCAAAAGGAACTGCCCTAATCTCGGAGCATATCTCCGCATGGCTGCACTCTCAAGTCTTTTATAAGCATCAGTTCCATAAGGTATTTGAGGCAACTGCCCATATATTTGTCTTTGGTATTGTTCGTAAGGACTGTACGCCTCGTCCCCTACGTCTGTATAAGCACTTACAAATGAAGCACCTGGATCTTCAGGGGTGGTGATATCTTCAGTAAGTACAACCCCACCAGGGTTAATGGGAGTTGTAGGTAAATCACCGACAACTCCTGGGTCTTCTGTAAATCCTGGAGATACCGGCGGGCTACCGGGAACTATCGGAGGCCCCCCTGGTGCTCCCGGTGGTGGTGTGGGTGGTGTTACCACTGGTGGCGGTGGTGGTGGTGTTTCCACTGGTGG
>Ga0114934_10002291_pt1 | contig 12258 bp, 13 predicted proteins | sample 4SBtaG_2_FD_99695 | JGI IMG/M metagenome (GOLD analysis project Ga0114934, IMG submission 99695) | Deep subsurface microbial communities from Kolumbo volcano to uncover new lineages of life (NeLLi) - 4SBTROV10_white metaG | ecosystem: Environmental > Aquatic > Marine > Volcanic ...
AATGATTCCTGTTACACTATTTTTTAGTTTATGAGCTAAAGAAACGGTTTCTCTTTCAAAAAAAGCAGATTGCTCCAATTGTTGTATAGAAACGTGATTTTTTTGAAGTTGTACTTCTTTGCGTTTATCGTTTACTATTTGGGTTAATATATCCATACTTTTAAAGAGGTCTCGACTTCGCTCGACCGGATATTTATTTACTTAATTCTATTAATTTATCTAAACTTTGTTTCGCTTTCCCGCTTAATAGTGATTCTTTAGCCAATTCAAAACCTTTAATGTGTTCCATTTGTTTGGAAGTCGCTATGGCTAATCCAGCATTTGCACAAACCACATTGTTTTGGGCTTCGGTGCCGTTACCACTAATAACGGCCATGAATATTTCTGCGGCATCTTCAACACTATTTCCACCAAAAATGTCACTTTGCTCAATTTGCGAAACTCCCAAATCTTCGGGCGAAAACATAGTTTCCGAATGATTAGAAATTACCTTAGTTTTTCCTGTAAGCGAAATTTCATCATAACCATCTAAGGCGTGAACAATGCTATAATTTTTATCCGTATTTTGATATAAATAACCATACAAGCGCAACAATTCTAAATTGAAAACGCCGACCATTTGGTTTTTTGGAAATGATGGATTTACCATTGGGCCTAACATATTAAAAAAGGTTTTAACACCCAATTCACGACGAATAGGTGCTACATTTTTCATTGCCGGATGAAAAAGGGGTGCGTGTAATACACAAATTCCTGCTTTATCTATAGAACGTTTAAGAAAATCTTCATCATTTGAAAATTTAATACCTAAATACTCCATAACATTTGATGAGCCACACGCTGATGACACACCATAATTGCCATGTTTTGAAACTTTTACTCCAGATCCAGCAGTAACAAATGAAGATAAGGTGGAGATATTAAAGGTGTCTTTTCCGTCACCTCCTGTACCACATAAATCTATAGCATTGAAGGCTGCTAAATCAATTGGAATGCATAATTCTAAAAGTGCATCTCTAAAGCCTTTTAATTCATCAAGTGTGATACTTCGCATCATAAATATAGTTAAGAAAGATGCTATTTGGCTTTGGTTATATTGTCCGTTGGAAATATTTACCAAGACACTTTTAGCCTCTTCACTAGAGATGCTTTCACGATTTATAAGTCTGTTTAATAATTGTTTCATAATATTTCCTGCGTAGGCAGGAATCTTTTTAAGTTTTCATTTACTTTTTTATCCTGTTCATTTTGTCTTGATACAAAACCCTTCGACTGCGCTCAGGATAAACCAAGCCAAAAAATCAAATTGAAATGAGGAATTTTTCCTTCGGAAAATCAAAAATGAAATCTAAATTTCTTCCAAAGCTTCAGAAATTTTAAACGTTTTAATTTTTATATTCTTCATTTCAATAGTTTCAATGCTTTGCATTGATTATTTATTTACTGTTAACTGTTAACTGTTTACCCAATTTTCTAAAATTTTCTTTCCATGAGGAGTTAATACCGATTCTGGATGAAATTGTACGCCTTTTACATCGTAAACTTTATGTCGTAAAGACATTATTTGTCCATTCTCATCAAATGAAGTAGCTTCTAGTTCGGCAGGTAGATTAGTATCTACAACCCAAGAATGATAACGGCCAACTTCAATAGTTTTATTTAATCCATTAAATAAAGATTCATCACTAACAGTTATTGTAATATTTGTTGTCACACCGTGGTAAACTTCGTCTAAATTAATAATTGTTCCTCCAAAAACCTCACCAATAGCTTGTTGCCCTAAACACACTCCCAAAATACTTTTAGTGGGTGCATAGGTTTTAATAATTGCTTTTAATAATCCAGCTTCATCTGGAATTCCAGGACCTGGAGATAATACAATTTTATCAAAAGGGTTTACATCTTCGAGGTCTAATTTATCATTTCTAATCACAGTTACATCGCAATTTAGATCTTCTAAATAATGCACTAAATTGTATGTAAAACTGTCGTAATTATCTATGACTAATACTTTCATTTTCATTTTTTTTACCATTCCCTCGAAGGAGGGAATCTTTATGTTTTCATTTCGATTTAAAATGAATTCCGTATCATACTTCGACTACGCTCAGCACAAGAGTACGGAATGACAAATCATTTTTATTATATATTTTCTGCCAACTCAATAGCTTTGGTTAAAGCTCCTAATTTATTATAAACTTCTTGTAATTCATTTTCTGGATTAGATTTTGAAACCAAACCAGCACCAGCTTGCCAATGTAATTGGTGATTTTTACTCAAAAAAGTACGTATCATGATGGCATGGTTGTAATTGCCTTCAAAATCCATGAAACCGATGGCACCACCATAAAATGAACGGCTAGTTTTTTCATATTGTTCAATAAGTTGCATAGCACGATGTTTTGGCGCACCACTTAATGTTCCTGCGGGAAACGTATCTGCAACAACTTGCATGGTCGATACATCTTTGTGTTTTTGTCCAGTTACTTTACTCACTAAATGAATGACATGAGAAAAAAATTGAACTTCGCGATAGGTTTCAACTGTAACTTGGTTGCTATGTCTGCTTAAATCATTTCTTGCTAAATCGACAAGCATTACGTGTTCCGCATTTTCTTTGTCGTCGGAGGATAATTGGTTAGCAAGTTCGGCATCTTTAAAATCGTTGCCTGTACGCTTAAAAGTTCCGGCAATTGGATGAATTTCGGCTTTTCCATTATTAACTATTAATTGTGCTTCTGGCGAACTGCCAAATATTTTAAAATTACCATAATCAAAATAGAAAAGGTAAGGCGAAGGGTTTATACTTCGCAAAGCTCGATATACGTTAAACTCATCTCCTTTAAATTCTTGTTCAAATTTACGAGAAAGTACCAATTGAAAAACATCGCCTCGCGCACAATGTTTTTTAGCTAGCTCTACATGTTGTTTGTATTCGTCATCAGTAAGGTTTGAATTAATATCTCCTTCTGAGTTAAAATCATACGAAGCGAAATTTTTGGCTTTTATTAAATGATGAATATCATCAATATTACTTTCTTTGTCAAAGCAATGTGCAAAAAGATAAGCTTCATTTTTAAAGTGATTTATAGCAATAATGTTTTGGTAAACAGCGTAATAAATATCAGGAATATTTAGAGAATCTTCTTTATTTGTGATTTTAATATCTTCAAAATATTTTACGGCATCGTAAGCAGTATAACCAAAGATACCGTTATTAATAAATTTAAACTTTTCCTTAGAATCAATACTAAATCTCTTTGTAAACTTGTGAATTTCATTTGCTACATTAGTATGTTCTTTTATTTCTGAAATATCTATTTCACCATTAGGTAAAGTTTGTGTAATAGTGTTGTTTTTAACTTTAATTGAAGCAATAGGGTTGGAGCAGATATACGAAAAGCTATTATCGTTAGCATGATAATCGCTACTCTCCAATAAAATACTATTGGGATATTTATCTCTAATTTTTAGATAAATACTCACAGGCGTAATGGTATCTGCCAATATTTTTTTGTAATGTGTATGTAGTTTAAATGTTTGCATAAATGATTTATAAATAAAAAAGGCTTGTCGTGAATGACAAGCCTAAATATATTGAGTTTTAAATATATAGTGGTCTAGTTCACGAAATTGTGTTTCGAGAGCTCCACCACCAAGTATTATTTAAAATAGTATTCATTTTGTTTATTATTTGAATCAAATATAGAAATGAAAATTAAGTATTCAAACATTTTGATGAAAAATAATACAATTTTCGATTAAGTCCCTGCAATTTCATATAAACAGTAATTTTGAGATAATTTTATGTTAAATTTTTATATTGCTCAAATTGGATGTTTAACTTTATAACATGAAGTATTTAATTGTGTGTTGTTTATTGGTTTTTGTCTCTTGTAAAAACAATAAGAAAGTAGATGAAGTTTTTAATGAAGAAGTTGTTGTAGAGAAGATTAATAGGGATGATATTAAGCTAGAAATCTATGATTTTAATGGATTAGAAAAGTTTTTAAATCAAGAAGACTATAATGTTCATGTTGTAAATTTTTGGGCAACTTGGTGTAAACCTTGTGTTAAAGAATTACCACACTTTGAAACATTAAACGAAAAATATAAAGATAAGGACATTGAAGTTTTATTAGTAAGCTTAGATTTTCCAAAGCAATATGATAAAAAGCTAAAACCATTTATTGTGGAGCATAATTTAAAATCTCGAATTTTGGTTTTAGATGATGTAGACATGAATACATGGATACCTAAAGTTAATAAAGATTGGGATGGCGCAATTCCAGTAACCTTAATTTATAATAGTAAAAAACGTCAATTCTATAATCAAACATTTACTTATGAAGAATTAGAAAACGAACTTAAACAATTTTTAAATTAAAGAAGATGAAATATTTAAAATTTATTACAATTATTGCTGTAATCCTTTTTGCAAGTGCTTTCACAATTAGTAACAATGTTTCTGGAGAAAAGGGTTATGACATAGGAGACATTGCTACAGACTTCAAATTAAAAAATATTGATGGTAAAATGTTGTCTTTAGCTGATTATAAAGATGCTAAAGGATTCATCGTGATTTTTACATGTAACACATGCCCATTTGCTGTTGGTTATGAAGATAGAATTATTGCCCTTGATAAAAAATATGCTATAAAAGGCTATCCTGTTATAGCAATTATGCCTAATAATACTGATGTTATGCCTGGAGATAGAATGGATGCAATGAAAGCACGAGCTGCATCCAAAGGGTTTACGTTTCCTTATTTAATGGATGAAGGACAAAAAATATATCCGCAATATGGTGCTACAAAAACACCGCATGTATATGTATTACAAAAAACAAACAAAGGGAATATAGTTAAGTATATAGGTGCTATTGATGATAATTATAAAGATGCAGCTTTAGTAAATACAAAGTATGTAGAAAATGCTGTAGATGCCCTTCTTGGAGGAAAAGAAATTAAAGACACTAAAACAAGAGCAATAGGTTGCACTATTAAAATTAAGAAATAATTAAGAGTTTGTGTAACATTTCAATTTTTATTTCGTCTATATAATATATCCTAAAGAAATGTTAATTTCTTATTAGACTGAAGTATGAATCGTTTTCTCATTTTTCTTTTTATGGTTTCAATTGTATCTAATTATAGTTGTAAAGAAAACCAATCATCAAGTGACATTGAAATTGTTACTCCTGAAGAAATGAATCAAATTTCTGAGATTGAAGATACACAACTTATAGATGTGAGTACATCTGAAGAATTCAAAGAAGACCATATAGAGAATTTTCAAAACATAGATTATTCATCACCTAATTTTGATCAAGAGATTAAAAAACTTGACAAAACCAAACCTGTTTTGGTGTATTGCAAATCTGGAAATCTTAGTAGTAAATGTGTAGCTAAGATGAAGCAAAAAGGATTTGTAAAAGTTTACGATTTAGATAGCGATATTGCCAAATGGAAATTTCAAGATCTTGATGGCAAAACAAACCCTTAATAAGCTATAAATAACGTTTAAAAAGTATATAAAATCTTCAAATTTAGCAAGTCTATCTATACGATAGATTTTTTTATTTATACTAAAATCCGTCTTGGTAAATAAAAACCCATATTGGGACACTAATTGTGTTACTTCGTCCTAATATACTTGCATTAAAAATGATTATTTGTTTACTTGTACTAGTAAATTAGTTTTACTTCATTCAATTAATTGTTTTTTAGCTCTATTTATTATTCACAAAAAACACCTACTTATTTTATTAAATAAAGTGTTATACAATAGTTGTATAGCAATATTACTAACCAAAATATTTTATTATGATTAAAAAATGTAATTCATTATTATTAATGGTAGCCATAGTTTTTGGGACTATGTTTACCGCTAATGCACAAGATGACTCTTCATACCAAATGTGGGAGAGTATTACTTTAACACCTGATAATTCTAAGCTTAAAGTATTAGCAGAGAATATGAGAAAGCATAACCAGAAATATCACAAATCAGGAGTACATAAAGCAACGGTTTTCAATATTACTACTGGACCAAACGCTGGGAAGATTGTTTGGGAAATGGGACCATTAACCTTTGCCGATTTAGATACACGACCATCTGTTGGAGGTCATGATGAAGATTGGAGAGATAATGTAGACCCATACATTAAGAAAACAAATACTGTTGAGTATTGGAAAGAAGATACTAAAAATTCTAACACAAGTATGCTAGATGGTGATAATTCAAAATATCCTATTCTTCATGTTAGATATCACGAAGTTAATCCAGGCCACGGTTATACTATTAATCGTTTATTCTCACAGGTTAAAGCCACATTGGAGTCTATTGAAGGTGATTATCCTTGGGGCGTTTATACCAATGAATTTCAACAAGGAGATCTTGGCCGTCATATTGCTACTGTAGGTTTTAGTAAGAATTGGGCAGAGTATGATCAAGATATTAAGTTTGTAGAAGCTTTTGAAAAGATTTATGGAGACAATTCCTATAATACTTATGTAAATATGAGAAATGACACATTCTCTAACCGATGGGATGAGATTTGGGTATATAACAAAAACATGAGTGGAGACTAAAATTTTTGCAATGCTATTTAACCAACCAACTAAGAAAAGTGCAGTGAAAGCTGCGCTTTTTTTAATTTAATTTTTCTTGAATTAAAGATGTAAGTGGCTCTTGATTTTTTAATGCTAATCTTGAAAATTGAAACAAACTTTTACACCGATCTAAATTTTGATTTTCGTAAGTTACTTTGTAAAAAACATTGCCATTAAGATAATCGGTTAAAGCTCTTAAACCGTTCATAAACGACATAAGAGCACAAGCTATTGGTAAGTACTCAATTTCAGTTGTATTCAAAAATGAACCATAAGAATTTATACCATCAATAAATTGTTCGAATAGGGCTAAATTGAATTTTATTTTGGTTAAGTCTTTTTCATCTTCATTAGTTTCACTTACAATGGTTCTAACAGCATCGCCAAAATCGTAGTGAAAATACCCTTTCATAATGGTATCTAAATCTATTAAGCAAAGTCCTTTGTTGTCTTTATTAAACAGAATATTATTCAGCTTTGTATCATTATGGCAAATACGTTCTGGTAATTTGGCATTATAGAAATCATCAAAGTATGAAATATGTTGGTTGGCAAAATGTATTTGTTCAGTGGCATTCAATGTTAAATTTTCAGAAGCGGTGTTTAATGCTTCTTTAAACTCTTTTATTCTGAAGGGTAAATAATTTATGTTCGGAATGGTGATATTGTAGTTTTGGACAGCTTCATCTTTTAATAATGAATGAAAACGCGCAATAATTCTGCCAGCTTCAAAAGCAATGGTTTTATTTAAGGTGAAATTATAGGCAATACTGTCTTCAATAAAAGTTAAAACTCTCCAAAAACTATTTTCATGAATATAAAATGATGCGCCAGTTTTAGTTTTCAATAAAGATATTGCTTTATAATCTTCAGCATTTAATTTTTTCAATGCTTGCTCAATGTTATTGTGTAAACCAGAAATATCTTTAAAAACAGAACTATTTATACACTGTAGAATATAATTTGGCGAATTATTAATTGATATTAAAAAAGTGTCATTAATATATCCTTGAGAAATGGTTTTAAAGGATATATTTTTATCATTTAACCCAAATTGATTGACAATAAAATTTAATAATTGAGCATTCATTATTTCGCTCTTATTTCCAAAGTGGAGTAGGATATTTATTCTTATTTGTTAAATCTTGCAATGTATTTACTGCTTCGGCTTTGTCTTCGTAATACGTTACACCAAACCATTCGCTATTAGAAGATATTATATTAATATCTATTAAACCATTTGCCATCATTTCTTGAGCAACAAAAGGAAGGTAAATTTCACTTTTTTCAAGGTTCTCAGGGATTGAAAGAAAGTTTTTAAAATAAGTTTCTATATAGTTGAAAATAGAAGGATTACATATCCAGAAATTCATAGACACTATGGTTTCAGGATCTAGTATTTTGCCAGAATCAGCATCTATAATTTCCTCATCTACAGCTTCAATTTTTGTATGTTCTTCAATAGAAATTAAGTGTCCGTTGTCAACACTACATACACCTCTCGAGACTGATCCATGTTCAGACAGGGTGTCTTTTAAGTTATATCCAACTAAAGCATAAGTCTTGTTTGATGAGTTATTTTTAACAAAATTAGCAGCGCCTTCAAAAGCTTGTTTTCCATAATAATCATCAGCATTAATAATTACAAATTCAGATTTGATAACATTTCTAGCCGTCCAAACAGCATGTGCAGTTCCCCAAGGTTTTTCTCTTTTAACTGCTAACGATACAGCTTCAGGTAAATCGTTAATATCTTGTACCAAAACATCTAACTTAATGTCTTTTGGCAAACGCTTTGATAAATACTCTTGTAAAAAAGATTGATTAGCAGCTTTAGTAATTACAACAATATGTGTAAATCCTGCTGAAATAGCATCAAAAATACTGAACTCCATTAAAAATTCTTCCACTGGACCAAGGTCATCAAATTGTTTGAGTTTGCCATAACGACTGCCACTTCCTGCAGCCATAAGTAATAAGGTCATAAATTTTTATTTAGAGAGTAAATATAAAATATTGCAATTAAAGTTAAATGCTAATCTTGTTTAATTTGAGAACATAGATTGTCAGGAGGTGCATAACTACTTAAAAATTAGTATATTTAAAATCTATTAACTAAAAAACACTATTATGAAATTTATTTATTCAATTTTATGCTTATCTTTTCTTTTTATTTCTTGTCAACCAGCAGTTGACAATTCTGCTAACGAAGCATTTGAAGCAAACTCAAAAACAGTAATGGCAATGCTTGACGGTTTTCAAAATGAGAACACAGATTATGCTGCTATTTATTCAGAAGACGTTGTGGTTGCCGATAGTGGGTTTGATGCTCCTAAAGACTCTTTGAGTTTAGACGATATTAAGAATTCTGATAAAGCAAATTGGGCTGTTTTAGATTTTAAATTATTAAATGATCCAGTAAGTTTATTACCAGGAGTTAATGCAGACACTAAAAAGGCTGATGGTTCTGTTCGTCTTTATGGAAATTGGGAAGTTACTCGCAGCGCAACTGACTCTACTGAAGCAAAAACAGGAGTTTTAAGAGTATATCAATCTTTCGATTTTAATGAAGATGGTAAAGTAATATTTCAACAAGGCTATGGTGATTTCACTGGAATAGTACGCTATTTATTTTCCGCTGACAATGATGATGGAGATACAGTGGAAGAATAATTTTAAATAATAAATTTTAAAGCCTTCACTATAAAATGTGAAGGCTTTTTTGTTTAAATAGAATGATAAACCTCTTCAAAAGGCACTCTAAAGCGCTCACCATAGATACCTTTATCGTCTCTAATACCACAGCCAATAACCATATTAATTTCTGCTCCTCTTGGGAGCTTAAGTATTTTTTTTATAAGTAATGTATCACTACCTTCCATTGGGCAAGTGTCATAACCAATAGCAGCCATACTTATCATAAAATTTTGCGCTGCTAATCCAGCAGTTTTATGAGCTACAATACGCATGTCACTGTTTCTTACCTGACGATAAATAGGACGAAATAGACCGATAATTTGGAATACAATATATTTTAGTATTCCAAGAATTCCTAAAAAATCAACATAAGCAGTAGGAATTATTTTTTTATAATAATCTGTCGCCATTTTTTTTCTTCTTATGTCTTGTTCAGAAAGATTTGGGTGGTTATACGTTTGTTCAATATAATTTAAATTTGCTTTAGCCCGTTTACGCCACAAATCTTTTCTGGCTACAACAACTACTAATTGTTGTGCAGTTTTTGCAGCATTTTGATTTAGGCAAGCTGTAGTTAGGAGTTTAAGGGTTTTTTTATTTGTGATATGATAAAATTCCCAAAGCTGTAAATTACTACTTGTAGGTGCTAACACCGCATTTTTAAGACACTGCTTCACTTTATCTGTATCTATTGGTTCAGCTTTGTAAACCCTGCAAGAACGTCTGTATGAGATGGCCTCAGAAACTGATTTTTCCATATATAATTTTTTATAAAGATGATAAAAATATCTTTATGATTTTAAATAAAATTATTGCTAAAAAAAGAGGGCATTGAATAAAATAACTTTTATTTATTAGATTAGGAATCTTGTGAATGAGTTTTACGATTTATTAAAAGCATGCACAATAATGTTAAAGCTATAGTAGTCATGAAGCCTAAAAGTATAATAATTAACAATTGAAGACATCCAACTATAATTTTCATTCCATTATTTATAGATGAAGCTATCATTGTAGTGCTTCCAGCTTCAATATTTGAGATAGAACCATTATTAAATAGTTCTTGATTTTTAAAAACTTTAATTAAATCTATAGGAAAATTTACATCAACCTCAGTGATATAAAAAGTAAAGAAGATGGCCAAAATAGTAGTTGCTACAAACCCAGTTATAATACCTACAGTAAAACCATTGGAGTAATTAAATTTATTTTCTTGCCTTAACTTGTATGCTTTTATAGATTCGTAAATTCCGAAGGCAATTATAATACTGTTAAAAAAACTAAAGGCTGGTAATGTGTGTGCATTAAAAAGTGATAAAATTAAAAAAAATGCGATCAAAGAGCCACTAGTTGCGATTCCGAAACGTATTGGTAATATTATATTTTTCATATCAGCAAACAACCTTAAAACTCCTTAATAATAGTTTAAATAATATCACTATTTTAATATTATCTCCTAAGATTAAAAAGATTAACGAATTGATTATTATAATTATTAATCATGTCAAATCTAAAAATAGAACTAAAATCAAAACTACTATTTGGATTGTTACTAAACTCTAAATGAGTTAATTCGGTATTTTGTGAAATATCTAAACTACTTAAAAGATTATCATTACATATTAATATTTGTAAATTAACAAAATCTTTAATTCCAGTTAAATCACTAATATTTTTACGGCTAATATCTAAATAAGCAACCTTAGTAATATTTGCTGTAGGCCATAATCATCTAAAGTACCAGTATCGTAACCTAAATTTATAAGTGCTTGTTCAAAATTATCGTCAGGTACGTAAGTTGTTTGTGAATAGAGGTTAGCAGTAAGAAATAGGAAGACAATAATAAAACAACTTTTTTTCATAATATATGTTTTAATAAACAAAACAAATACACATAAAAAGTTTTTGATTGATAATGAAAGTACAATATACAAAAAAAACCGTATTACTTTTTTAATAAAGTAATTACGGTTTTATATAGTGGAGTCGCCGAGAATCGAACTCGGGTCCAAACAAGCTACCAAAGAGCTTTCTACACGTTTAGTTTTTAATTAATTTTCGATAATAAGCTGACTAAAAACAATCCACTTAAAACTTATCCTCTTTAGATTCGATCGATTCGCGAGGTGAAAATCAATCTAGGTCTACTTTTACGACACCTCAAATTAAAACGCCATAAACCAAGGCTTTTCGGAGGTGTAAAGCTTTCTCACCTTGTGAGACTAGGCCATTTCTACTATAATTCGAAATTAGGCAGCTAAAGCGTAATTATTTTCGCCGTTTAAAAGTGTGAAACTAAGATTAACGAGATTTGTTTCCTTTCTCGACATGCTTGCTTGTTGATTCTCCTGCTGTCAAAGCCAGTCGTCCCCAATTTTATTGCAAATAGAGCACAAATTTATGAAAAATCTTAAGATATATGCTCTTAAAATATCTGTATATTGTGAACAAATTATACGCCACTAAGAACAGAAAATGAAATTAGGAATAATTAGAGAGAGAAAGAGTCCTCCGGACCGTAGAGTAGTATTGTCCCCGAAGGCTTGCAAGGATGCTTTGGAGCGTTATCCTGAACTAGAAATTATAGTGGAGCCTTCACCAATTAGGGCTTTTTCCGACGATGCTTACAGAGCTGAAGGGATAACTGTAGGAGATATAGAACAATGTGAGGTGTTACTCGGAGTTAAAGAGGTTCCAATCGAAAGCCTTTTGGAAGGTAAGAAGTATTTCTTTTTTTCTCACACGATCAAGAAACAGCCTTATAACAGAAAGTTACTTCAGGCTATTTTAGATAAAAACATTGAACTCTACGACCACGAAGTTTTGTCGAATAAAAAAGGACAACGCGTGGTTGCCTTTGGTCGTTATGCCGGTATCGTAGGGGCTTATAATGGCTTTAGAACTTATGGCTTAAAGATGGCGAAATTTATTTTGCCCAAAGCAGAGG
>Ga0114934_10002293_pt1 | contig 12255 bp, 11 predicted proteins | sample 4SBtaG_2_FD_99695 | JGI IMG/M metagenome (GOLD analysis project Ga0114934, IMG submission 99695) | Deep subsurface microbial communities from Kolumbo volcano to uncover new lineages of life (NeLLi) - 4SBTROV10_white metaG | ecosystem: Environmental > Aquatic > Marine > Volcanic ...
ATAAAAGATTTACCTATTCGAGTACAAAAAAAATATGCTTTAGCACACGAAGCCTCTTCTTTTGATTTAAGATGGGGAGATGGGATTGTTGTAGAACACACAAAAGCTTTAAAAGAAAATATTCCTTTTATCACACATATAGAAGAAGGGTTTGATGAAGAATCAAAAAAAGGCATTGATATTCTTCTTTTGTTAAAGGCCCTTTCTGACCATACGGTTTTAATTCATGGATTGGGTTTGTCAAAAGCTGACATTAAAGCTATTGCTCAAAAGAAAGCTCATTTAGTTTGGTGTCCTGGGTCTAATTATTTTATGTTTAAATTAACTGGTGATGTTAAAAATTGGATCAAAGCTGGAATTAATGTTTCCTTAGGAACAGATTCTCCTGCATCTGGGGAGTTGAACCTTCTCTATGAAATGAAATTTGCTAAAAAATTATATAAGAAAATTTATAAAGAAGAAATTTCTGATAAGACTCTTGTTGAAATGGTTACAATTAATCCAGCAAAAGCATTACGTTTAGACAAAGAAGTAGGCAGTTTAGAAAAAGGGAAAATAGCAGATTTTATAGCCATATCAGGTAATCCTCAAAAGCCCTATAGTTCATTAGTTAAGGCTGATTTTAAAGATATTGATCTTGTAGTTTATGAAGGTCGTCCTATGTATGGTTCAGTGGAACATGAAGATTTGTTTAAAAAATTTGATATCCCTTATAATAAAGTTAAAATAGCAGGTACAAAAAAAATTATAAATGGTGATCCAAAAGCATTAATGAAACGAATTAGAAAATATGTTGGATTTAAGAAAGAAATTCCATTTTTGCCTGTAGAGTAGGAGGTAGTCTTGTGTCACCTATAGCAAGAAATTATAAAGAAGGTTCTGTTATATATTTTCAAGGCGATATTAGTAAAGAAATTTATATTCTAAAATCAGGTCGCGTTGCTCTTATTTCTACAGAAATTGATACTGGCGAAGAACAAAAAGATGAAATTAAAACAGGTGAATTTTTTGGAATTAAAGCTGTTTTAGGAAATTATAAAAGAGAAGAGACAGCCCAAGTTTTAAATCAATCTGTTGTTCTCGTTTTTAATCAAGCAGAATTTGAAATGCTTATTTCAAAAAATTTCAATATTTTAATGAAATTACTTAAAGTATTTAGCAATCAGTTACGCAGAATTGGGAAAAAAGTTCGAGCTTTGCTTGATAAAGGTGAAGAAAGAATTCCAGCAACTGAACTTTTTAATATTGGTGAATATTATTTTAAAAGAAAAAAAGCAGAGCAAGCTGTTTATGCTTATAAAAAATATATGGAAAATTATCCTAATGGACAATTTTATTCCCAGGCAGAAGAAAAAATTGAGCAAATTGAATCAGGTAATTTTGTTTCTGCCGATACCTCTGTGGCTGAAGAAGATTTTTCTTTTTCTGCTCCAACATCTGATTCTAAAGAAAATTTTCCCTCTCCTATTTCAGAAGATGATGTGGATGCTTCGTTTGATTCGAATTTTTCTTCTTTGGAAGATGAAAATGTCTCTCCTTCTATTGACGAGACTATGAGTTCTGAAAATAGCTTTTCTGATGATGGATTTGATAGTCCTTTATCTGGGCTAGAAGATTTAGGTCAAGAAGTATCTGAGCAATGGGAAACTAAGAAAAAAAAGATTGAGCCAGTAGCTGAACCGAATGCTGATATAACACCACCTGCTCCTAATACTCCTGAAAGTAATCCGAAAGTAAAAGAAGTCGGTGTTGCACAATTATATCACGAAGGATTTAGTTTATTTTCTCAAGAAAAATATACTGAAGCTATTGCTAAATATGATGAAGTTATTAACACAAAAAATTTAACTGATGCTGAATCTCTGAAGTTTGTAGAAAAAAGTTATTTTGAAAAAGGAAAAGCCTTAAGCGAATTAAAAAAATATCAGGAGGCTATTCTTAGTTTGACTAATCTTATTAAAAAGTTTTCACGTAGCGAACTATTAAAAGAAACTTTATTTTTAATAGGTGAAAATTATGAAAAAGCTAACCAAATTCAAAAAGCTATGAATTTTTATCAAAAAGTGATAGGTATGCCCCCAAGAGAATCTATTAATGCTAAAGCTAAATCAAAATTAGAAGAAATACAAAGTAAATTATAGAGGCGATTATGGTTATATCCGAAGAATTAGTTCAAAGATTTGGAAAAACTTTTAAAGCTGGCGAGATTATTTTTTGCGAATATGAGCCAGGGGATGATTTTTTTCTGATACAATCTGGACATGTGAAGATTATTAAAATTGTATCTGATAAAGAAAAGACTTTAGATGTTCTTGTAGACGGAGATATTTTTGGTGAAATGGCAATTTTAGAACAACAACCTCGTAGTGCTACTGCTATTGCACAGGACGAAGTAAAAGTCTTGAATTTTAATAGACAAAATTTTGAGTTGCTTTTAAAAACGAACCCTGAAATCGCTATTAAATTATTAAAAATGTTTGCACGTCGTATTTATGAAGCCAAAAGACAATTACGCGTTTTGACTTTTGCTGAACCTGAAACTCGTGTAGCTGATGTTTTGATTCTTTTAGCAGAAAAACAAGGCCTTTTACGTGAAGATGCTAGTAAAGTAGTAGTCACTGCAAGTGCAGAGGATCTTCTGAGCCTTACAGGATTAAAGGAAACAGACTTAAATAAAATTTTACAGAGTTTATCTGTTCAACATAAGATAGAAATTTCAGGGAATAAAATAATAGTTTCCAATATTAAAGAATTTGAACGATTAGTCCACTCGAAACAAAAAAAACAAAATTTAATATAATTTTTCCAAAAAAAATCTCATTGACAATTGATACCCTTTTTTGTGGTGCTAAACAGAATAACTTTTTTGACATACACCGATTGTAAAAAAATTTTTCTTTTTTTCTAATAAACCGATAAATATATTACTATTATATTGAGAGGCAGTTCATGGCTAGAAGAAAGAAAAAATCATCTGCAAAACCACTAATATTAACATTTGTTTTTTTAACACTTACATTTATATTTCTTCTTTTACTTTATTTTCATTCCAGTTCTTCTCTTTTTTTATTATCAGAAACCACTATCAGGAATATTGATAAATCCTTTGAAAATATTTCTGATTCTGATATTTTACTGCATATAGAACAAGTGAATTATTATAATAAAAAAGCTTATAAATATGTTTATAAAAGAATGAGATGGAATAAACCTATTGAACAATTAAAAAAAAGTTGGTCGCAATCTTTAAAAAGAATTCCTTTTGTTCAAATCCAATACTGGAAAGAAGAAAATGTTGGAGGCAAAACTGAATATCTTGTTAAAATAGGAACTCGAAATATAATTTTTTATCAATTGAATTTAATATCATCTAAGAAGACTTCGGTTTATGAAGAAATCAATACAAATAAGTCTCTTCCTGAAAAACAAAACGTAGTAGAAGATAAAACTATCTATGAAGAACAGAAGCCAAAAGCCAAGCTTGCCATTGTTATTGATGATGTGGGAGCCGAGCCTTTGTCGTTGACAAAATTGTTTTTAAAATTTCCCGAAAAAATAACTTTTGCCATTTTCCCTTTGTTAGATACATCAAAAGATAGAGCCGAACGCATTCATAAACACTCTAATTTTTCGATTATTATACATCAACCTATGGAACCTATACATTACAAAGAACGACATATTAGATTACAAGCTGGTGTTTTATTAACAAATATGTCTCAACAAGAAATTATTCAAACTTTACAAAAAAGTATTAACAGTGTTCCCTATGCATTGGGAATGAACAATCATCAGGGTAGTGCAGGTACATCCAGTAAAAGAATGATGGATATTGTGTTAAAATATTTAAAAACAAGAAATTTTTTCTTTTTAGATAGTTACACAATAGCACAATCTGTGGGTTATAAAGAAGCAAGTTTAATAGGCATTCCTTATAGTAAAAGAGATGTGTTTTTAGATAATATAAACACAGAAGAGGCAGTACAAAAAAAATTAAATGAATTAGTGAAATTAGCTTTAAAAAAAGGTCAAGCTGTGGGCATTGGGCATATGACAAAACGCTCTACGATTAATATTCTTTTAAAAAATGTTAACAAGATAAAAAAACAAAATATTGAGTTTGTCTTTGTTAAAGATATTCTTCATACAAAACCATTAGTTCAGTAAATAATAATTTAGTTACAGTTTCCGTCAGAATGAGAGCAAGGGGAATATCCAGAAAGTTGCCCTGATAAAAACTTGTTTAAACTTTCTTTTACAGTTCCCGTTGCTCCTGTTGCAACCTTAACCCCATATTCAGTGAAAAAGTCAACAGCTTTTTGACCCATCCCACCGGAAATCATAATATCAACATTTTGTTTTGCAATAAAAGCAGGAACTTCTCCTGGTGAATGAGATTCAAAAAAAGGATTGGCGACATTTTGTGTCTCTTTGATTTTATTGTCTTCATCTAAATTTACAATTGTGAAATAAGGGCATCTTCCAAAGTGATGACTCATTGGACTATCAAGGGCTTTATCTGACCCAGCAGAAAAGGCTATTTTCATATAATCTCCTTTAACTTTTTTTATAAAATATTGATTAGGAAAACAAAAGTCAAATTTTATTTAATTTTTTTATGAACATACATGAATAGAATATTCAGGATAATTCGGGAAAATTTGAACTTCTCAATTTAAAATATTTATGTTTAGGAATGTAAAAAAGGGAAAATAAAGTTCTAAATTTAATTGAAACAAGAAAAATAACAAAAATATAGCAATTTTTTGCAAAAAATTTACAAAAACAACTTGACTTTTTGTTTTTTTTATATTATACTTTAGCATCTTTGAAAAAGGAAGTTTTGTATGTTAGTAGAGTTTAAAGTTGGCAATTATTTATCTTTTAAAGATATTGTTACTTTTAGTATGGTTGCTGCAAATAAAATAAAAACAAATGTATCATTGGATGATAATCTTTTTGAACATAATAAATTTAAGATTTTAAAATCAGCATTATTGTATGGAGCTAATTCCAGTGGAAAAAGCAATTTTTTAAATGCCGTTAATTTTTTCAAACATTTTTTGCTACAACAGCCACCAGTAGGAAGTAAAGAAATTTCTATTGACAATTTTAGGCTTTCAGAAACCACTATTAACAAACCCTCTTTTTTTGAGATGACTTTTTTCATTAATAGCATTAGATATCGTTATGGGTTTGAAATAACTAATAAAAAAGTGATACAAGAATGGTTGTATTTTGTTCCGAAAAGGCAAGAAGTTGGTCTTTTTATTAGAAAAAATGATAATATAAAATTGGGAAATCTTTTTAAAGAAGGACGCAAATTGGCAGAAAAAACGAAAAACAATTTCTTATTTTTATCTGTTGTTGCACAATTTAATGGTGAAATATCTCAAAAAATTATTAATTATTTTTCTAAAAATATAAATAGTCTTTCTGGACTGAAGGATGGTGATTATAAAACCTATACCATTAATAAATTAAATAATAAAGATTATAGAAAAAAAATTTTAGACTTATTGCAAATTGCGGATTTGAATATTGCTAATATAGATATAAGTAGAAAAAAAATTAGAAAACAACAGCTACCAGAAGTTGTTCAAAAGCTACTACCTGAAGAAAAAAAAATGGTTTTCTCAGACGTTATTTTAACATCTCATAATTTTTATGATAAAAATGGGAAAAACATAAAAAACATAAAATTTAATTTAGGGCATAATGAGTCAAAGGGAACACAAAAATTTTTTGCTTTAGCTGGTCCTATTTTAGATACATTAGAAAATGGAAAAGTTTTATTTATTGATGAATTAGACGCACACTTACATCCTATTTTAATAAAATTTCTTCTTTCTTTATTTAATTCCAAAGAATATAACAAAAAAAATGCACAATTAATAGTTACAACACATTCTACTACTTTTTTGAACAGCAAAACTTTTAGGCGTGATCAAATTTGGTTCGTAGAGAAAAAAAGAGATGAATCTTCTGATTTATACTCATTAATTGAATTTACAGGAATTAGGGAAAAAGATAATTTTGAAAAAGATTATATTCTTGGTCAATATGGAGCTATTCCTTTTATTGGCAATGTCGATATTCTTTTTGAGAAAACAAAATGAAAAAAAGAAGTAATGCCTCTTATCGTCAAAAGAATGTCGGCCGTAAAAAAAGAAAAATAATTTTAATTGTTTGCGAAGGTGAAAAAACAGAACCGAATTATTTTGATGGATTTAGGCTTTCTGTTGTACATGCCTTTGGAACAGGGAAAAATGCCTTGTCTTTAGTGGATGAAACAACAAGAATAAAAAAAGATTTTGAGAAAGAATATGGGAAAGACTCAATAGAGAGTGTCTGGTGTGTTTTTGATAGAGATATTAAAAAAGATAAGAGTAATGAGGATGATTTTGATAATGCTATTCGTAAAGCAGAAAAGAAAGGATATAAAGTAGCGTATTCAAATGATTCTTTTGAACTTTGGTTCTTATTGCATTTTAAATATTTTGATGCTCAAATTACACGAAAACAATATTGTGAAAAATTAACTAAAGAATTAAATAATAAATATAAAAAAAACGAAGTTGATATGTATAAGATTTTGTTAGAGAGACAAAACATGGCAATAAAAAACGCTGAAAAGTTAGAAAAATTACATGATACGAATAAAAACTTTATTTATCATAAAAGAAATCCTAGCACAAGTGTATATAAATTAGTAGAGGAATTAAACGAAAAAATTTTAGAACTTTAGTGAAATGTTTTTTGATAAATTTAATTTTTTAATTCAAAATCTACAATTGTATAATTTAAATATTTTTTATTATTGCTGACAGAAGAGCCCAGAGTGATGATGAAATCAGCTGTTTTATATTCCATTTATGAAAGATGTTTCTGAAAGGTTCACAAGAGACTATTTTTTTATATGTAAATCTTCAATAGTAAAATTTACAAAATTTTGACCATCTTGACTAATATTCGTGGTTATAGTTATGATGAAATCTGCTGTTTTATATTCCAGTGAGTTTAAAAAGTCTTGGGTTAAAGACTTGTTATTTAATTTTTCTTCTGGACTCCACATCCTTAGTTTAGCTTTATGCAAATTATCTTTTGATTCCACTAAAAAATTTAGATAAGTATTATTATTGTTAGCAGTAAAAGATTCAATTTTAAGAATGTGCATGTTTTGTAGAAAAAACTTTGGTCGTGTATTACCGGTTCCAAAAGGTTCTAATTGGCTAACCCAATCAGCATATTTTTTATTTAAATCTATGGGATTAATAATTGTATCTATATCTAAGGTTGGTGTTAAATCTTCTTTTTGAAATTCTTCAAGAGATTTTTCTTGAATAAGTTTTTTGAAATTTTCAAATTTATTTAATTGCATTGATAATCCGATAGCTTGCTCATGCCCTCCCCAGGTATTAAAAAAAGATTCAAATTGAGATAAAAATTTATGAAGATTTATATTGGGAACAGAGCGGCCAGAACCTGAAATCTTGTTATTTTCTTTATCAATGGATAAAATAATAGTAGGTTTATTAAATACTTTTACAATATTGGAGGCTGCAATTCCACGAACACCTTCGTCAGTATTTTCTTTTGCATATAGTATAATATTGAACTGAAGTTCTTCAGGATGGTTTTTGAAATGGTCTTGTATTTCTTTTAAAAGAAGTTTTTGTTTGTCTTTTCTTTGATTGTTGAGAGCATTTAGTTTTTTTGCTAAGTTTTCAACTTCCTCGTTATTGTCAGTGATTAATAAATTTGTAGCTATACTAGCTTCTTCCATTCTACTTGCGGCATTTAGTCTTGGAACTATTTGAAAAGCAATTTTTTTGCTATTCATAGTGTTCAAACTATTCGCAATTGATCTTAATTGATATAATCCTAAATTTATACCAAATCTGCCTCTAAAAGCTCGATTAAGAATATTGAAACAAGCTTTGATAATCGTTCGATTTTCTCCATAAACTGGGACAATGTCTCCAATTGTTCCAATGCCTGCGATTTCTAAATAAGGCGCCATTTTAAAATTTTTGCATATATCAGAATAAGCAAGACTAAAAGCTAAAATTAAATTGAAAGCTACACCCACGCCAGCCCATTCTCGGAAAGGTAAGTCAATGTCTTTTCGTTTTGGATCAATAAGAGCTAAAGCTTTAGGAAGCTCTTGAGGTGCTTCATGGTGGTCTGTAACAATCACATCTATCTGTTTCTCTGTAGCATAATCTACAGTGTCGTGATTTGAAATTCCACAATCCACTGTAATTATTAAAGAAAGTTTTTTTTTTATGGCAAAATCTACACCAGTCTTATTAAAACCATAACCATCATTGAATCGACTGGGTTGATAAAAATACAAAGGTGATTGAGGAAAATATTGCTTAAAGAAACGATATAAAATAGTAGTAGAAGTAATGCCATCTGCATCATAGTCGCCAAAAATGAGAATGCCTTCTTTGTTCTCATAGGCTTGTTTTAGACGAGTTAGGGCTTTGGACATATCAGGTAAACGATTGGGATCTGAAAAATCATTCACTTGAAAATTATCATATTCTTTAAGAAAGGTTACAGCCTCTTGTGCCGTTGTTATTCCTCTTTGAACTAATAAGACAATGAAACTTTTAGGAAAGGGATATCCCGAATTTTTGAGATCATCATAGAGAGCTTGAGCTTGGGTTTTATTAATTTCTTTATAGAGTTTTTTCCATATATATTTCAAATATTACTCCTGAATAATAAAAGCCTCTAATTTATAAGCGGATATAATTTGTGATTTTATTTTAGAGGATTTTTCATAGGTTTTATAAGGTCCTACCCAAATTTTATAAATATATTTTTTAGGTAATTTTATTTTTTTGAAGAAAGCTGGAAATTTTGCTTTTTTAAGGAAAAGTCGAAGATTGTTCGCTGAAGATAGATGTTCGAAACTTCCTACTTGTACATAATAGAATGGTTTTGTAGATGGTTTTGGCTTTTTTAGTTTTCTTTTATTTTTTTTCAGTAGCATCGGGTGTTTTTTATTTAAGTATTGTATTTTTTCTCGACTGATATCAGCAAAAAGTGAATTTTTGTTATTTTTTATTGTCTGAGCGTAATAGGATTTTGCCTTAGAAAAATCTTGAATCATTTCATAAGATTGGGCTAAGAAAAAATAGCATTCTAATTTTATAGAAGGGGTTCTGTAGTTTTTTAAAGTTTGTTTATAATTAGTAATGGCAGAATAAAATTTTTTTTGATAAAAATAAATATCAGCTATACGCAAAGAAGCTAATGGTTGGTAAGTGTTGTATTTTTTATTATGGATTATAATTTTAAAAATTTTTTGAGCTGAATTAAATTCTTTGTTTTGAATTAAACTATTACCTAACCAATAAAGAGCACCAAAATAGACTTTTTTATCTTTATCCTGATTAGTTATGATAGAAAATTGTTTAGTAGCTGATTTTAAATTATTGTGAAGATAATAGAGGTGCCCTAATTTATAATGGACATCTGCCTTGTCTTCATAATTTGGGTATTCTTTTAAAAATTGGTGCAATAAGGCTAGGGTATCAAGATAATTCGTGTTGCATTCGATTAATCCAAGTTTTGCTTTGAGTTTGTATTTAGAATTAGAATAAATTATTTTGTTGAATTTTTGAATAGCTCTGGAATTTTCACCTTTTTTTAAATATTTCAATCCTTTTTTGTAATCTGATTTTGCAGAAGCGAAAAGATGTGATGTGAGTGTCATAATGATAATGAAAATAATTTTATTTTTTAACATGATCCTTTTGTTTGCCTAATTCTTCTTCTAATTGCCCTACTCGATCTTTAAGGTATTTTTCTTTTTTGCGTACTTTCTTTGTAAATTGAAGATAAGCAGGGAGACTTAAAATAAGCCCTACAAGAATACTGCCTAAAATAATTAAAATAAATGGAAATTTTGCTTCCCATTTGAGAAATTTAACAGACATATTGTAAGAATTATTAATAATGAAGATAGTAGAAATAATGAGAGCAACAAAAGCTAATATTAATTTAGCGATCACGATTCCTCCTTTCCAATTAAAGTTTGACCTTTAATTGAAGATAAAGTTATATTATAAAAATGACCAATTTTTTTATTTTTTGATGGTACAATAACAACAAAATTTGTATCAGTGCGAGCTTTCATTTTATTTTGGTTTAATTTGCTTGGTTCTTCTACTAATACTTCAACAGTTCTTCCGATTAATTTTTTTCTTTGTTCTAAGGATATTTCTCTTTGGATGTTAATAAGATTTTGAAGTCTTAAGCTTTTTTCTTCTTCTGAGATTGTTTCTTCAAGAGAAAAGGCATTTGTCATTTTGCGTTTAGAGTATTTAAACATATAAACATCATCAAACTGAATAGTTTTTATGGCATCTAAGGTTTCTTGGTATTCTTTTTCTCCTTCGCCGTGAAATCCTACCATAATATCAGTCGTTAATGCCGTGGTTGGATCTTTTTTTCGGATTTTATCAACAATTGATTTGTAGTGCTCAAATGTATAGCTTCTTCTCATTTTTTTCAAAACTGTATCTGAACCACTTTGTAAAGGAAGATGGATGTATTTAGATATTTTGTCAGAAGAAAAAATAACATCAATTAATTCATCTGAAAAATCTTTTGGATGAGAAGTTAAAAAACGAATTCGTTTCAACCCCTCAATTGTGCTAATTTTATAAAGAAGTTCAGGAAAAGAAATGTCTTTCGTGTCTTGTCCGTAGGAATTCACATTCTGTCCTAAGAGCATAATTTCTACAACTCCAGTTTGTACTAATCTTTGGATATTTTTTAAAATATCTTTACTGCTACGGCTAATTTCACGACCTCTGACATAAGGGACAATGCAATAAGAACAAAAATTATTACATCCGTGACTAATATCAATTTTTGCTTTAAAAGAAAACTTTTCTTCAGGTACAGATTCTAAAAAATTATATTGATTAAAGGATGTGGCAATAGTTTGTTCTTTTTGCAGAATATTTACAATATCAGATAAGTGATACGTACCAATCACAAAATCTACAGCAGGATGTTTTTTTTTAAGTTGTTTTTTTTCTGCTTGTGCTAAACATCCCAAAACAATAATTTTTTTTGATCCTTTGTAGGTTTTATTAAAAACACCAATTCTGCTATAAACTTTATCCTCAGCATGTTGACGCACAGCACAGGTGTTTATAATGAGGAAATCTGCATCATCAGGCTCAGAGGTTTTTAGAAAATTATGGGTTTGAAGTTTATTTGCAAGAGCATCAGAATCAGCCTGATTCATCTGACAACCATAGGTTTCGATATAAAATTTATGTGGTATTATTGTTTTATTCATAATTTTGTATGTTAATGATACTGAAATTTTGTTTTTTTGTCAAATTTTTCTTATAAATTAAGAAAAAAATATTTTGATTTTTGTATGCAAAACTATTATATTCATTGCTATGGATGAAAATGTACAAATAACAAAATTGCAACTTCAAACTTTAGTGCAGTATAGATTTTCTTTAATTCAAACTAATCCTATTCGAAAATGGCAAGTAGGTGATGTTTCTTATGAATTTAAAAGAGGCAAAAATCAATCTAAGGGAATTTATATGAGCAGTCTCGGTTCTCTTGTACGCCATGTTTTTTATGATAAGAAAACACATATTGCCTATTCTTTAGATGGGAATTTGAATAGAAGGTTCGCAATTATCGAAGACCCTTTGTTTTTAAATATTTTAGATTTTGAATGGAAAAATAACATTTTTTACGCACCCTATGTCCCGTATTCTCTAGAGTATACTGCACAGATTTATAAATATTTGATACAAAATGTGATTGATCCTCTTATTGAAGTTGATTCTTTGAAAATTTTAATGAAAGATTTTATAGAACACACGTTTAATAAAATTTCTGTTGTTGAAGATGAAGAAAAATTAATCTCATCTCCTAATATGGAATATTTAATTGAAACAAGAAAAGATGAATTTATGAAATTTAGAGAAAATCTTTCAAGCTTTGCTGAAGAATTTAAAAATTATAAATCTCCTAAATGTTTTATAATTGAGGATTTTTCAGATTATTCTTTTGAAGAAAAGTATGCTAATTCTCGGAAAAGAATGGAACATATTAAAAAAATATTAAATATTCAGTAGGAGGTTTTTATGAAAAAAATCCTATCAATCTTGGTTAAAATTATTTTTGGCTTTTTAGGTGTTATTATATTGGCTACAGTTTTGTTTGCTGTTTTTTTTCCACAAGAAAAAGTGCGAA
>Ga0114934_10002295_pt1 | contig 12253 bp, 8 predicted proteins | sample 4SBtaG_2_FD_99695 | JGI IMG/M metagenome (GOLD analysis project Ga0114934, IMG submission 99695) | Deep subsurface microbial communities from Kolumbo volcano to uncover new lineages of life (NeLLi) - 4SBTROV10_white metaG | ecosystem: Environmental > Aquatic > Marine > Volcanic ...
CGGACATCAGTATAGAGTAGGAAGAAGAAGCTTGGCGGGCAAGTCTCAATCCCCTCAAGTCGGGGCAATGTTTCGGACAAATTATTTTTTTTAACGTTAAGAAAGGAGGAAAAGTCTCAATCCCCTCAAGTCGGGGCAATGTTTCGGACAGAAGGGTATTGGATTAACGATATCATTTACGCCCTGTCTCAATCCCCTCAAGTCGGGGCAATGTTTCGGACTATGTCAGGATTGAAGACCCTGAGTTCCCTTTAACGTCTCAATCCCCTCAAGTCGGGGCAATGTTTCGGACCATCTGAAGTTCCAGACGAAGTCGTCGATGCTTACAGTCTCAATCCCCTCAAGTCGGGGCAATGTTTCGGACAGCGAAGCCCGCAACAAGTTAATGAAGCGGGCAAGAAGGGTCTCAATCCCCTCAAGTCGGGGCAATGTTTCGGACCATATCTTTGTATGATCAAATGATATGGGAATATGGAGTCTCAATCCCCTCAAGTCGGGGCAATGTTTCGGACAAGTTTTCTCCTCTTCTCATAAGATAGTTGTCACTGGTCTCAATCCCCTCAAGTCGGGGCAATGTTTCGGACTCGTCACGACGACACAAGCGAGGCGAAGGAAACGCGTCTCAATCCCCTCAAGTCGGGGCAATGTTTCGGACCATTCCTCATCCATCAAACGATGATCCAAGGATGAGTCTCAATCCCCTCAAGTCGGGGCAATGTTTCGGACGAAATCTATTGAGCAGATTCAAGGTAGTATGCTTGAGTCTCAATCCCCTCAAGTCGGGGCAATGTTTCGGACCACCCGACGGCAACCACTTAAATGCAGTCACCCGGGTCTCAATCCCCTCAAGTCGGGGCAATGTTTCGGACTCTAGGTATTTTATTAATATAAAAAATAACACATTGCAACCCTGTTTCTACAAATCCCCCCCTATTTTGCCGTCCGGTTAAATTTTTTAATAGTCGGAAAAAGGGAAAATCGAGGATAACATCTTTAAAATTAACCAAATCCACGTTTCTACAAATCTCCTGCAATCCTTTGTCCATGCAACTGCCCGTACTTAGACAAGATAAGGGCTATTTTGGTAAAATTTATCAAGCATTACAAAATCGTCTGCCGAAAACGAGAAGCTCATTTTACGCAATATATTGATTTTATATTAAATAATGCCATTCAAACAAATTAAAACGCCCATGCTTTTCAATTTTTTCACACAACCATGAAAGTGCTTTTGACCGGCGCTTCTCCGATTCCGGTAAATTCAATGCCTGAGTAGCATCTCCGGCACAAGGGATAAAAGCGGACGGAATCCTCTGTCTGGTCAATGATGTCTTCTATGGTATGAATCAGGCGGAGCAGTTTTTCCTCGTTTAAATCAGGGCATTCGAAAACCGATTTTTGAACCCGCACGCCATAACCCTTCAGGGCTTTTACAACCCGGTAGCGTTTTCTGTCATCTACGATATCAAAACATACAAGATAGAACACGACCCGACCCCGATATAAGCATATACCAGATTTTTAAAATTCAGGAAACGGATTAACTTAAATAAAAAGGCATGTATTCATTACCATCCGTGAGCATGGCCGCAAAATTTCTCACCTGTTTTCCGATAAATTGCCTGTAAGTAAAATGCGATTTTTCCCGGGCAGAATAGAATCTCCGGTTCATCATAGATTCATAGGATGCGATAAAGGCCCTGCAAATCCTCGGCTTCATGACAACAGGCCTTGTTTGTCTCAATTCATCTTCATCTGTAAGCGATTCGGGCACAGGGCCAGGTCTTTTGAATATAAAGTCATCTGGAGAAACCATCTTGCGGTTTATCAGGCTGAGCACCAACCTGTCCCCAAGAGGGCATCTGTACTCTTCCACAAGATCACATGCAAGCGACGGCCTCCCGTAGGCGATTTCATGCAAAGCACCCATATACGGATCGAGGCCGCAGGTTTTTATTGCGGAAAGAACCTCGTTTGTAAGCATCGTGTAAACAAATGAAAGAAGTGAATTCACAGGATCTAGCGGCGGTCTCCGGTTACGACCGTTAAATTCAAAATCCTTATTTTTCAGCAATAATCCAAACACCGAAAAATAAGTACGTGTAGCAGCGCCTTCTATTCCCCGGATGATTTCCGGATCAGTCTGCCTTTTGATTTTTGCCATCAATGTTTTTATCACGGCCGAGGCTTTGAGGAGTTCGGAGCTGCCCTCGGCCGTTCCCCGACGGTTAAGAAACGCCGCCATATTTCTGATTTTGCCTGAAACAATCCTGCGCATCACGTCAGAAGCGAATACAGGATCTCCGAGCTTCATGTATTGGGCCCGGCGGAGAGCCACGTGTTTATGCTCATCGATCATGAGACGCGCCCGGAACCTGCCGGTCGGGGTGATAAAAACCGTTTCTATCCTTTTCTGGATCAGATAATCGAGGACACCGCCGGAAAGAGATGTATACCCGGAAATAACGAGTCGCTTCAACCCGGATGAGGGGATTTCCGCGATTATCCGCCTGTCCTTCACAACCTTTAAAGACTCACCAGCCTTTTTAATATAGCTGCCGGGTTCTATGGAATAAAAGGCTTCCATGCTCTCAACTCCCTTTCGGCTTTAATAACCGTTCCATCTGCATCAGGGCGATTTTCATCATTTCCAGGGCATCTTCGAGATTCTCGGCGGTTTTCCCCTGGTATTTGATCATATCATCCTGAAAAGTTTCAATATGAAGCAGGGGATGGGGATAGGATGAAGTTCTATCAAACCTGCAGAAATCACCGGTGTAATCGAGAAGGGAATGTATCTTCCGGCATCCAAGGGGGGTACCGCGTATGCGGCTCAATTTATAGTTCACAAGATGAGGATTGTATTCACTATCAAACGACATGAGGTAATGAATAAGCGTTTTTTTCCTGGGAAGAAATCCGATGGTCTGATATAAGATCTTCTCTTCCCTGGCGGTTAATATCTGCCTGTCCCGGCATGCGGCGATTATCCTGCCTATGGGCGGACAAAGGGTTTCAAGAGTGTAGAGTTCTGGAAAATCCGAAGCCCATTTCTTGAGCCTTGGATGAATTGCGAGCTTGTCTTTTTCGCGGTTTTCCATCACCCGGTTCAGGGCGGATACGGGAATTTTTTTTACTGTTTCAAGAAAAGAGAGTTGAGCTTCCTTGGTCCTGTTTTTACATCCGAGGAAAAAAGATTTTTTTCCGGTTTTCCTGTGAATTCCAAGGGGAAGCTTGACAAGGTTCCCAAGCCCCTTGCCTGATAATTTTTCCTGTTTAGGAAATATTTCAAGGGAAAATACTTCGAGATCGGGCGCGACTTTTTGTGCGATTGAACCTATAAAAGACTTTGCCTGCCCGGCGGGAACAGCTTCTTCGAAGAAAAACCAGAAATGAAACCCCTTGGAACCGGAAAATTCGACCAAAGGATAGGCACCCGCTTCCTTTGAGATATCCAGTATGCGATGAATCAGGTATGTACGCTCCCGGCCTGCCTTTTGTATCTTTTCACGAGTAAGCCCCGGTTTTCTGAAGGCAGGAACGAGGTCTGCGTCTATGACCGCTGTTTTTACGTTTCCGTTTTCATCGATAAGATAGATGCCGTAGGTTTTTCCCCCCGAGAGATGATCCGCGACATCGTCTGTTGTCATCGGCCGCCGCACCGGGAAATAGCCCTGGCGATTGTTGCCTTTATCGGCCCACTGCCGGGCAAAAACATCGTTTCTCCCGGAAAAAAGCGATAAAAAGAGATTAAGCGCATACGTCTCCCTTTTCAGGCTTTCAAACGGAGCCGAAGCTGAAATCATATCCTTATCCGTATCAATGCGGGCCGGTGCCCTGCAACGCTCGGACCATATCGCACATTTATCCGGGGGAAGATGGTGAATCGCACGTGAAAGAAGACTTGCGGCCTTTTCGCGCTTATTTAAAACAAGAAGCAGGTCGAGATGTCTTTCCCATGCCTCGGCCATGCCCGGAGATTTCTCATGCAGCCTGTCGTAAGTTGACAGAGCAGTGTCAATCATACCGGCAATCTGGCAAAGTTCCGCCCAGGAGAGGCATTGATCCGGGGAAAGAGCATCCCTGATTTCCGCCTTTTTAAGCAGACTCTTATGCTTTTCAATGTTTCTGCCGGCCAGGAGTTCGGACTCCATTCTCGACAGCAGGAGGCTGAAATCCGGCGGGGAGGGTTTTGCATGTTTATTTACTTCGGCCATGGCTTAAATCCTTTCTCATCTCATATCCTGCTCCCGGCCGGCCCGGATTTCACGCATAAGGGCGCCCAGCCTGGGGTAAAATGGATTAATATCCTGAAGCTGTTTTGCAAGCCGGGCCGCCCTGCCCGTATCTCCCGAACGGAGTGCTGAAAGCGCTCCCCAGAAAAGAGCGTCCTTGCAGGGATTGCCCCATTTTTGCATGAAAAATTTATTTGCATCTTCGCAATATCCGGCGGCTGTTTTGAAATTCCGTCTCAGATAGGCTATGCGCGCAAGCTTGATCAGCGTTTTGTGCCTGGACCGGTTGTCACGGCTGAGACTCTTTTGCAAAATCGCGGCGGCCCGGTCAAAATCTTCAAGTGCGCAGTACACATCCGCCTCGGTCCACCTGTAATATGCACGCCGGTGCTTCTCCGGCTCTTTTTCGATTATCTCCTTTGCGAGATCCGGCCTGTTTAAGGCCAAATAGGTCCGCGCAAGGAGTTCATATACATAATCGATCGGTTTCCGCTCCTGCCTGCCGCAGCTTATGGAAAACTTCAAAGCATCACGGGCCTTATCAAAAGCGCCGCCATGAAAATGTATCTTCCCCAGCGCGAAATACTTATGAACCATTGGGAGATACCCTGTTTGTTCATCCTCGGACAGACATTTCTTCATGGCGGCAATGGCTCCGGCCGTATCATCCGCATCAAGCCTGCACGCGGCATATTGGTAGAGGGCCTTTATATAATTTTTACGTTCCTGATGGCGTTTTTCCCGCTGTGCATCATCAAGACTTTCCCAGTTGGCCACGGCCTTTTCAAACAATGGAGATGCTTTTTGGGATTTTTTCTCAATGCTTTTCAAAAGCATTCCATGCCTGTAGTAATTGGTGACGCTATCGGGCCGTAGGCGGCAGGCTTCGGAAAAATTTTTTGCGGCAAGGCTGATTCTGTCGGCACGATTTTGCCCTGTTAAAACGATTTCCCGCTTTGCTGCCGCAAAAAGGGAATCATAGGCTGTATATGCAAGTGAGCTGCAAAGGATGAAATTATCCGGATCGGCTTTGAGACAGATCTTAAGTTCTCGGATCGCTTCATCATATTTTTTCGCCTTTCCGAGGACGAAGGCGATTTTTCTTCGCACCTCCATGTCGCGGCCTGTTTCAACAAGTTCGGGAAGCCTTTTTTCCACGGGATAGTAAAGGGCGATGGCATCATTCCATTTTCTTGCGGAGATCAGTTCCTCGATATCGGATAAAACCCGTTTTGCCTGGCGCTCGGAATTTTCCGCAAGTATGTTGACAAGGTTGTCCTTCGAGATGAATTCATCTTCGAAAATCTCTTTATTTTCCTGATGATCAGGGCTCATTGTCGCATGCATCATGTTTTGCTTTCCGGAGATGGTTTTCATGGCACCTCCTCCCTTTTGGATTATTAAAAAGCTTTTCATGGTGATTTTCGCCGCTGTATGAAAAAATAACTAGTCAATCAATGCCATTGACTTAAGTCGGCGGGGATAAACCCCGCCGCTACATTGGTGCGTGTGTATGGACTGGTGTTTCAATATTTCCATGGTTGTGAAGCGCCAATTGAGATAATTTTCGTTATTTACCGTAGGGGCGGGGTTTATCCCCGCCCGTTTCCGGATCGGGAAAAATGCCTTTAATGCCGAAAATCCTTAAGTTAATGACATTGACCCGTAAATTATTTCAAACAGTTAAAAACGACTTATTTGGAAGAATAGCCTCTTCTGTCTTTAAATACGCCGCTGAGAATGATTTTTTCAAAAAAGAGTCAAGCGCCGCTTTATTGGATTTTGAGGTTTTATTGAAATTATCATTGATATTTCATGTAGTTTCGGATATATAACAATTTACTTTCCAACTCTGAACCCAAGGGGAGGGGATAGCATGAGCACCTTGGAGAAAAATCATTCAAAACCGGAAATCCTATCAATTGAAAACCCGCTGAAAACACTTCATCATCTTGCCGACCGTCTGTACGCTCGAATCGAGGATGAAACCGATATCAAAAAAAGACAAATTATAGAAAAACTGCTCCTGGAAATACTTAAAAGCCAGGCTCATTTCCTTACGGGCATTTTCGTCGGCATATACCTGCAGGATGATTACAAAAAAGTAAAAATCGATGCCAGCGTATCACTTTTTCTCAAGCATACTCACATTTCCTACAACGAATTGATCGGTCTGAGTGAAACCCTTTGCCTGTTTTTAAGGGAAAAGGGTTTTGAAGAAAAATACGGCAGGGAATTTTTCAGCATCCCCTTTAAAAAGATCCGGTTAAAGATCCCCCCGTTGTCGGATGCGGTGGGAAAAAATACACCTCACATGAACATCAACTATCACGAACATATCAAAAAGACCATTGACCGACTCACCGAATGCAGCCGGGTGATCGGAGACGGAAAGATCGAAATAATTTTAAACGCCCGGTGCAAAAACGATTTTCTTGAATTTCAAAAATATGCGGGCCAGATAGTACTTGGAAAAAAATTATCCGAAATTGATGTAAAAAATGAAACGATTTATGAAACCGGTGAGTGCCGTCTCGTCATACCGGTTAATGGTGAGATGGTGAGGATTCAACTCGATCCTGTAATTATTCCCCTGAGAAATTATTTGAAAAACCTGCACCTTGCGGCCATCCTTTTCATAGGGGCCTACCAGGGCGAAGATCACTGTCTGCTGGAATACAGGGAGCTATCCGGGGCCGGTACCGTTTTTCGCACAAATGATGAACGCCTGACAAAAGAGCTCTATTTTAAAAAGGGCAATGTTTCGGAATCACCAGATTTCCCAAAAGAATTCAATCTCTTTGATGGCCGCCTGAAGCTCCAGTTCTACAGGGGCGATGTTTTTGACTTAAATTTTCTGGAGGATATGGGTGAGTCGGCTTTTGTCAATATTCTATATGACAACCTGGAATATAAGACCCCGCTTTCAAAACGGCTGGAAATGCTTTCCGGATGCAATATAAAAGAAAGCCTGAAAAATTATAGAACCATAGAAAAGGGTAAAGTCTATGCCGTTAAAGAAACCGGCGCCCTCAAATTCAAGCTGATCCTGCACGTGCCGATATACGACGCTCATTATATACATTTAAAGAATCCAAAGGAAAATCCATTTGATATCATTCGTCGGGCCATATCAAATATCATAGACGAATGTGTCGAAAGAAAGGTTGAAACCCTTATAGTCCCTGCCTTGGGCTCATTCTGGGCCGGCCAGACCCGGGAAGCGGTGGCAACCATATGGTGCGATGAAATAAAACGGATTTCAGGCCTTGACAGGTCCAGGCTGAAGCGGATCATTTTTTCATTTATAAATGAAGAAACATACAACGTATATATAAGCTGCGTTCAATCCAATACGGATGAACTCTATAAAAATTACCATCTGCCGGTATCATCACTTCATAATGACATGATGGCCCAGACCGAAAATCTCAAACGCCTGGAGCGGGCAATAGATTTAAGCGAGTATCTGTATGGTTTTTTGATCGCCTGGGCCATCCGGGGCATCATGCGCGAAAAAACGGCAAAAGGAAAAATAGGCGAATCATTCTATCTTAGAGGCAAAAAAAGAGAATTTATAAATGAAATTAAAAATTGCTTCGGATATGGTTCCGAAGGGTCATTCAAGGGTATGACGCCCGGCATATGGCAGCAACTTTGCAAGCTTGGATATGATGCCATAAAAAACACCGAATGGGACTTTGACAAAATGTTTCCCAGAAAAAAAACTCTGATCATAAGGAGAAAAAACAAGTCTAAGCTTGCTACATTCCATAATTTCATCAAAAATTCAGACGATTATGCCTTTCCCAAATGGCGAAACGAAATTATCGGCCATGCCACCTGGCATTTTAAAAATGATGCCAACCTAAAATCCGCAGCGGACCGAGCGGTTAACGCCATTAAAGAGGTGATCCGGGATATGGAAATCCTGGATCAGGAAAATCTCAAGCTTATTAAGGTAAAAAAGTTTCAACTGAACGAAGATTCCGGCAAGGGGCACCTGCAATACTATGACCTTCGCGGCAGCGGCTTTGACTATATCCAGCAAAAGGTCATCAGCCGGAAGATTGCCGATTTCGGCGGAGTGTTCTTCGAAGAGAACAAGGTCTACCTGATCCGTGAGGAGGAAACTATCAAAAGCATTCTGCTTCACCCCTTTATCCTCTATGGATCCTGCCCGGGATGCCACAGGAAAACTATTTTCGTATGGCGTGACAACCGGATGAAATGCAGATCTAAAAAGGGGGTAAAATACGGCAGTATCTCCTGCGAATGTCCCGAGATCGAAACAGAACCCATCGCAGGATTTTCTCAGGCAGAACTGGCGGAAAGATTTGAAAATATTATACAGAACCTCGATTATCCGGAATTTTCATAGCCACTCATCGGAATGTAAAGGGAAAGAATTTTTCCGGGCTTTTGTATACGCGGAAGAGAATGTCTTTCATTGGCTCCCGTGCAAGGATTGAAAAAAAATCTTTATTTACGGCCAGGGCCGTATGCCTTATCCTGGCATAGTCTTGGGCGAATTCATTGCTCCACCACTTATGCGCATAGAGATACGAAAGCGGAAGGAGTCCCATTATCCTTATGGTCTCCCCCTGTTTTGCAAGCATGCATATTTCAAGGCTTTTTTTAAATTTTTTTTCCGCGCTTTCTTTGTCTCCAAGCGCAAGCGATATCCTGCCGAGATTGAAAAACCATAGCTGATACGGATGGTTGTGCGTGTTCTTTTCAGCATGGGCCGGCGCAAAATGATTCATGTATTTTTCAGCCAGCCGGGCATTTCCAGTTTCTGCGATAAACCGGCATAAACAGGCATGAAGGTAATCATCAAAACCAGATCCGACTTCACGGCCGGGAAAATCACTTTCAAAAACATCCATGAGATCTTTATCTTCATCAAATCCGATATACGTGATGATCGCACTTTCGGCCAGGGCATAATCCCCCTTATCCATGGCGGCGTATGCCAGGTAATTATATTGACGCCGCCATTCCCGTTCATGCTCCTCCGGTGCTATATTCAGTCCGAAATATTCGCAAGCCGATTTATGATACTTCATGAACTTTTCAAAATATGAGGGTCCGCAAAAGGCATAATGCTGGGATAATGTCCCGCAAAATTTTCCTGGCGTTTCATTTATTATGCCGCGCGGGTAATATTTATCGATGTCTTTAGCAAGCTTTTCTGCATGATGCGGGATATCGGGATTGAAATCGAATCCATCCGTATCGGTTATGAGGGCATGGTTGATAAAGTTAACGTATGCATCCACATTCCGATTGAGTGCCTCATCAGCTATCATAAAACCCTTTTTTTTCCATTTTTTTGCTTCAATCGTCCTCCCCCGGTGATTAAGTATCTGGGCCTTGGCCGATGAGACATGAAGGGCTGCTGTTATGGAAATCGAGTTTATACGGGAAAAATTATCTTCCTGAATCAGTTCACTTACGACCTCTTTATCTTCAATGCTTTTTTCAGAACTTATGATTGCCGAATAAAATTGACGGGCAAATTTTTCCACCCTCTTTTTATCACTTAAGATCTGATCAATAAATTTTGAAACAAGGCCGCGTGCTATGAGGTATTTTAAAGATGACGCATCTATAGTTCCCAAATGAGCAATAAAGTCGTCTGCATCTCCTTTTTCGATGCTTAGCAGTTTATGCATTCTGCTGATATTGCCGCCGGATACCCACAGGTCAAGCACACGCATCGCATCGGCAAGAGAATCAACAGGGAAAACCTTTATTCCTGTGGTATCGGTTATCCGTGTTACCGAAGAACGGGGGCATAAGAGGACGGAATACCGTTTTTCTGCAAAATTTGTCTTGCCGTCAATAGAAACGGATTCCACGTTTCCATTTTCCGTAATGCGGCCGGTTGCAATGATTTCAACGTTTATTTTCGTGTTCCTGGCAAGGGCCTCTAACCCAATAGCAATGGGCAAACCAAGGGATCCTCCTTTTATGGCGGCTCCTTTTTCCAATGGAGTAACCAGCGGGAAGCAGAATTGGCCCACAGTCTTTCTGCAGCCCCTCCCCACGGCAATGCATGCTTTTATAACTGCATCCCTAGCGGATTTATCCATGACCCGTTCGGCCCATTGGGGATAAGGTTGTAATGTCTGCCTATCTCCGGCACCGATTATGAAGTTTACCACCTCGGTATTTTTATGGGGGATTGTCATGGGAACCGGTACTGTTGCGAACCTGAAATGCTTGAGATTGATGCCTGGGTCATTGGGAAAAACGCCTGAAAGCAGCCTGTCGGTGTTGATATCAAGGATTGACAAGAGAGAAACGGGATCCTCTGTGCCATCAAGCGACAATAAGACGGATGCCAGGAGAAATCTTTCAAAAAGAAAGGAGATATCCGGTATGGGCTCGAGCTCCTTCCTTATGTCGGAAAGGAGTTTTCGGCTGTCCGGATTTATGAAATTACTTAGTTTGCCGTCTGAAACCGGGGTTTTCAATCGGCTTGCGACATGACTAAATCCCTTGGACTGTTTACCCCATTTTATGAGATCCAATACGTTTTTCAGCGTAATTAAAAGTTCGGATTCCACTTGCAATTGTTCCACATGACCTTCAGAGGCCATAACGCCTGTAGATTAAATGCTTAAACGTGCGTGAAACATTGATAGATCCGTCCGGCCCGCGTGTTTCCCTTGTCTGCCTCAAGGTAGTTGAGTAAACGGGAATAAGTCCTTTTTCAAAGGCAAAAGTAACAATAAGGTAACATGCTCCGAAATCACCCTGAACGAGAACGAAATCATCAGGCTCCGCGTTTTCGGCAAGCCATGTTTTAACCGGCTTAAGCAAACTGTCAATGGCGGGCTTATCAGGCGGGATGTTCGACCATATACCATGTAATTCCTGCGGCATTTCCTCGATCTCATCCACTCCCAGGGATGCCCGTGCGTCTGATTCCTGCTCAGGGGTCAGGGTGTGGTTGAAAATCAGAAAAAGTTTAGGCATCATCGCTTTCCCTGTCGTTAACTTCAACTTCAATGACAACCTTGAGCCGCCCTTCTCTATCTCCGGGAATATCAAAGGCTAAATAAAAAAAGCCGGAATCCGGGTTCAACTCCGCCCGGGAGGCCATTACCAGTTCATTGCTGTCAGAAATTTGCCATCCGCCAATTATCGAAGCATGTTCCAGGGCAAAATCGGTTCTAATGGTTCCACTGGCTTCGATTTTTGATCCGCTTCGGCTTATGTGGAGTCCATGTATTAATGCAGGCTCTAATTTTATAAGGGTTCCGTTATGAAACAATGCGCAATTGACTATCAAATCGTTCCCTGCGGTCATATCATTCGCGGCCTTGGGCAGGGCATAGCCGGGAAACTCGGCCGTAAGCAGAATTTCTTCGAGTGTGTCCGCTTCAGGATTCACCCTGACTTCTGGTTTATTTTTTTTCACCCATTCGATCAAATCGATGGGCTTACAGCCTTGTGAACCTTTATCCGCATGTTCACCGGTTACTATATCCATGAGTTCAGAGGCGGCATATGAACCAAAGGTATAGGCCACATCAACCTCGAGTTTTCGAAAATAGATTCTGGGATCATGTTCCGCCATAGGCGGTGGCAAAAGCGCCCAGGACGGGGTATATGCCTCGTTTGTCACCATTTCACAAACGGCATCCATAATCTCTTCGGATAATACAGCGATTTTCGAACTTAAGAAAGAAGCCTTAAGGGTATAGGAATTCCAGCATTCTACCAGGAGGCTGCCCGTACCGTCGGTCATATCTTCGGTTAATATTAAATCCCCGGGTCCGGCAAGCAGAATGTCGTCATATACCTGTACGACCTGCACAATTTCCGGAAAATCGGCATCTACTTCATAAACAATTACAAGGGGCGGGTTGTAATAAAAACCATCTCGCCATCCGGCAAGCCTGGATGCAATCCTCCTTAGCTCGCCTTTTTTAATTGGGCCTTCCGATTTACTTTTTTTCAGCACCCCCTGCAGCCGGTCTGCGAGTTTTTCCCACGGTGCATCA
>Ga0114934_10002296_pt1 | contig 12247 bp, 12 predicted proteins | sample 4SBtaG_2_FD_99695 | JGI IMG/M metagenome (GOLD analysis project Ga0114934, IMG submission 99695) | Deep subsurface microbial communities from Kolumbo volcano to uncover new lineages of life (NeLLi) - 4SBTROV10_white metaG | ecosystem: Environmental > Aquatic > Marine > Volcanic ...
TCAATACGAAGCGTTCGTCAATGGAACAGTAATGAAGATTGAATTCATCCTCACTGGAGGATCGATTGAATCTCCATACAACTATGCAATGCACGTAACAATGCCTGCTTGCAAGTTCACAGGCAGCACACCAGTTGCAAGTTTGGACTCGCTATCTTCCGTGGACCTCCCATTTATTGCGATGGACAACGGGACAGATGCAGCCGTCAAGATTGAATACACATCAACTGATACTTCTTTCTAATGACTACTTCGATCAAGATTGGTCGTAGTAAAGATCCGCTGATTCGAGTTGGTGGAATAAGTGCAATGGCTACTTCTCTCCGAAAGATCGGAGATGAAGAGCTGAGAAAAGAAATGAAGACAGTTTCAAAAACTGCGGCTCAGAAAATTGTTCCTTACGCCAAAGCAAGAGTCCCTGTTGATTCAGGTGTTTTGCAACGCTCGATCAAAGCAGGAGCAACAGCAAGATACGGAAAGATCATTGCAGGCACACCATCAAAGGTTTCTTATGCACGAGCTGTCCACTCCGGGTACGGAAAAGGCAGGAAGCGCATTAAGGGAACCCCATTCATTAGGAAAGCGATTCCTGAAGCGTGGGGTGAAATCAAAAACGAATACATCAAAGGCATGAATCGAATAGCCAAATCTTTCGAATCCAAGCATGGTGTTTCACGAGTGTACGGAAGGTACAGGTAATGACTGAAAAATTAGAAGACATTTTGAACGTGGATCTTAATGACCTCACGATCGCAGAAATGGTGGAGATCGAAGATCGAACTGGAATGCCCATTGATGCTTTGGGTGACCCAACCTCTCCAAAAGGGAAAGTGTTACAAGCACTTGCCTTCATTGTGAAGAGGAGGGAGAACTCTGAGTTCACATGGGAAGAAGCAGGCGCTCTTAAGATCACAACCAGCTCCGAGAAAATAGACCCTACAGAAGGCGACGAGTAGAAAACTTGGCGCTCGTCGCCCATCGGTTCGGTTGGTCATGGGCAGAAGTTCACACTCTTAAGTCGTGGCAACTGTCGGTGCTAATCGAATACATGAACAAGGAAGCCAAGCGACAGAAAGACGCTCAGAACAGAGCACGACGAGGACACTAGGAGTCTCATGGCAAGCAAGCCGATAGTTATTTCAATACAGGGTGACACGTCGGGGCTTTCTAAGGCTTTGAAAGGAGCCAGAGGCAAACTCAAAGACTTCGGTAAATCCGTTGGCAAGTTTGGCGTAGCTTCTGGCGCCGTGTTTGCGGCTACTGCAACAGCAGCAGCAACCAAGGGCATCTTTGCATTCTCTGATTTTGAAAAGGGAATGAAGGAAGTGATGACTCTGTTACCTGATGCAGGTGACACAGTCTTCGGTGAACTGTCCGATCAGGTAAAAGACTTCTCGAAAGAGTTCGGAGTTTTACCTGACAAAGTGATTCCTTCTCTGTATCAAGCGATTTCAGCAGGTGTCCCAAAAGACAACGTGTTTGAGTTTCTTGAAACTGCACAGAAGGCAGCCAAAGGTGGCGTCACAGATTTAGAGACGGCTGTCGACGGTATTTCATCCGTTGTTAACGCTTACGGCGATGAGGTCATCTCAGCCACTCAAGCATCCGACTTAATGTTCACAGCAGTGAAACTAGGCAAGACAGATTTTCAACAACTGTCCTCAGAGGTTTTCAAAGTTGCACCTATCGCAGCTTCAGTTGGAATTGAGTTTGGAGCAATCGCAGGATCGCTTGCTGAACTTACGGCAAAGGGAACCCCGACCGCCCAAGCGGCGTCCGCTCTTAAAGTGGCTTTTGCCGAGCTCGCGAAAGAAAACACTAAGGCTGACAAAGCCTTCAGGGAACTCTCCGGCAAAGGACTTGCGGACTTCATCAAAGGTGGAGGCAAGTTCGAAGACGCAATAATAATGATGAAGGAAGGCGCAGACGCTGCTGGCTCGTCAATAATTGACATGTTCGGAAGCGTTGAAGCTGGAGCTGCTGTTCTAACTCTTACCGCTGATGGCGGTGTGTCTCTCAAAGAGACAATGGAAGAGATGAACGGTGCAGCAGGGGCAACTCAAACTGCATTTGAAACGATGGATTCCTCGATGTCGGCATCGTTCGACAAGATCAAGGCAAACCTTTCTGTCATGGCGATCGAAACTGGTGAGAGAGTCGCTCCAATAGTTGCTCGTGCAACCGAGTTACTTATCGAAGGGTTTCAAAAAGCCGCACCAATAATTGCAACAGCAAGAGAAGCAATTCAGAATTTTGCCAAAGCAGTTATCGAACGAGCCATTCCGATCTTCTTCAGATTAAAAGAAGTCGCAATCAATGTCGCAGGGTGGATTCGCAATGTGATGATCCCTGCACTTATCGAAGGGTTCCACAGATTTCTAGAAGCAGCAAAGGTTGTAATTGAATGGATCAAAACGAATCTCTTTCCAATAGCAATAATGGTTGCATCTGCTCTTGTGACTGCGTACGAGGAGGTTCGCAAAGCAGTGATCCGAGCATTCGACTGGATGATGGAACACAAGGACGCAATGATCGTTCTTGGGGGTGCACTTGCGGGACTGGTGACAGGGTTTCTTATATACAAGACGGTCATGTTTGTTGTCACCAAAGCAACAAAAGCGATGGCAGCAGTTCAAGCGGCATTCAACTTCATCATGGCACTCAATCCAGTAATGATCGTTGTGGTTGCATTGTTTGCACTTGCGGGAGCACTTGTTGCTGCTTATTACAGGTTTGATTCAGTAAGAGAAATAGTCGATCTTGTCTTCGACAAATTAAGTCAGTGGGCTCAATGGTTATGGAACTATTTAAAACCCGCTATTGAAGTGACAGTCGGAGCAATAGTCATTGCCTTCTGGGCAATACTCAACTTCTTCAAGAAAGATTTCATACCAATAACTAAAAAGATCATCGAAGCTCTAGTGGCTGGATGGAAAGCATTCTCTGATTTCTTCATGGAGTACGTGTTCCCGATTGTTAAAGCGGCATTCGATGGGATCGTTTCAGTGTTAAGCAATTTTTGGGATGTCATCTACAGGGTTTACCGATTCGTTAAGGCACTCTTTCAGGGAGACTTCGAAGAGGTTTGGTACCAGTTCAGACATCTCGTTTGGCAGGTTCTTCAGTTCATTGTTGATCTGTTTATTAACTTGCCTTACAAAATCTTAAAAGCAGCTCAGGGGTTAATCGGGGTTTTCAATTCAATCGTTGGTGACTTTGCCAAGTACCTGTTCAGCAAGATCATGGATTTCATTCTCGCTATCCCTGATCAGATCATCGAATTTATGACAGGTATTGCTAAGGACATTCTTAATCTTGGCAAGGACATAGGCAGTTGGATCATCGGAGGAATCGTTGATGGGATCAAGGCAGCGGCTGGCGCTGTCATGGATGCAGTCAAGTCAATCATTCCAAATCCTGCTGACATCGTCGGCGGTGTAGTTGGAAGTGTTGGTGGATTTTTCAAGTCAGTAATTCCGGGTCTGGCTAGTGGCGGCATTGTCACCAAACCCACGCTCGCAGTTATTGGTGAGGCAGGACCAGAAGCGGTCATTCCTCTCAGTCAGGCAGGAGGCATGGGAACGGTAATCAACTTGAATGTGACTGCTGGAATGGGAACCGATGGAGCTGAAGTTGGACAACAAATTGTCACAGCTCTTCAAAGTTGGTCACGACAGAATGGAAGCATTCCGATCACAACCGTGAGTCAATAATGGCAACGATAGTAACAACAGTTGAGATCGCTTTTGACGGCTCGACCTTCGTTGACATTTCAAACAAGATCACTCGTTGCAAGATCAATTACGGCAGGAAGAAACCAAACGAATGGGATTTTCCAGCCGGTAAAGCATCTCTTGTTTACGACAACAGAGACAACTCACTAACTCCGGGACACTCTGACTCAACCTATGGAAGCAGCTCTCAGTTAATCGGAAGGGAAGTAAGAATTTCAACAGCCGTTACTGGCGGTTCGGATTCTCACTCAACTTATATTTTTCGGGGATTCTTAAGTGACCTTGACTACGTTGCAGGATTTGGAACATCAACGGTCACGATTTCGGTAGTAGACGGTTTCGATCGCATAGCGCAGACGTCGATACAAAATACTAGTTTTGACGCTGATTACACAGGGCTAAGAATCAAAGACATTCTTGACCTTGCGACTGTGAATTATCCAGCATCAACTAATCCGCTGGACAGGGACTTAGATTTAGGAGTCACCAAAGCAGTTGCAGCAAGTGGTGTGACAGAGAATGCGTTGGACTACATACAGAAATTGAGCCGTACAGAAAACGGTCGGTTTTTAGTTCAACATGCAGGGACACCAAGCAGCACAAACAAGGGTGGAGTTTTGACTTACCTTTCGCAAAATGCTGCTGCTAGGAATTCGGGTTTAACAATTTCAGATGCAAAGACTTTGCCAACAGCCTCAGTTCAAGCAAAAACAATCGATCTCCAATGGGGCTCAGAGAATCTTGTGAACGCTTATGAATTTAAAGACGGAACTGGGACACTTCACACAGGCTCCTCAGCAAGTTCAATCACGAAGTATGGACAAAGAATACTCAAACGAACCTTGCTCTCAGATGCCACAGCTACTCAAGAGGCAGGTGCCTATCATATTTTCCTTAATGATGAACCCGCCTTGCGCATGTCAAAGGTTGTTGTTGAAGTTCATTCAGCAAGCACAGCAGACGCAGAAGACCTTTTACATTTAAATGTTTTATCCTCACTCGATCTCAACTACACGCCACCTGCATCTTCGGCTGCAATAACTGGCGCTTATGTGGTCGAGGGTGTTTCTTTAGACATCACTGTTGAGGACATGGCAACGAACGCATCAAAGATCGTTGCTACTTATTCAACGTCAGCATTTCGTGCTGGCTACTTCACACTTGATGACGTAGTGCTCGGCAGTTTTCCTGTCGTGCTCGCACCATCTTGGGTGGACACTTCATCTTTCAGACTGGGTGACTCACCAAGAGACATCCTTCCTGTTTCTTTAGGCTAAGGAGGCTTAATGGCTGGATACCGTACGTGGTCAACTGGAGACACAGTTACCGCCGCAGACTTCACTTCATATATAAGTTCGCAGGTAATAACTGTGCACACTTCAACGACCACTAGAGATTCAGCAATCACTAGTCCATCTGAGGGAATGTTTGCGTTTACAAAAGACTCAGACAAACTTTGGTACTACAGCGGCTCGACATGGGTTGAGACTTCACTTGCAGGTGATATTTCCTCGATTGTTACAGCGGCTGCATCGGGCTTGGCTGGTGGCGCGGTGAGTGGAGACGTTACTTTGACGTTGAACCTTGCAGGCTTAACAGCAGCTCAAGCATTCGGAGCAGATGGCGCAGGTGTAGATGTAACTTTTCATTCAGCAACCGCTGGCGATTACGCAATGTGGGACGCTAGTGAAGAGAAACTTATTATCGAAGGAACTAACGGAGCAACAGCTCTTGATGTAACCGACGGAAATGTTGTTGTCGGTGATGGAACTTTAACAGTCGGCTCTGATGGAGCAGGCGAGGATGTAACTTTCCATTCTGACACTGCTGGTGATTACATGCAGTGGGATTCCTCAGCAGAAAAACTGATTCTCGAAGGCACAAACGCTGCAACCGTTCTTGATGTAACTGACGGAAACGTCGTCATCGGAGACGGCACATTAAGTGTGAGTGGTGAAATTACCGCAACAGGTGGTGTGGCAGGAGCTGTAACTGGAAACGTGACAGGCAACTGTTCAGGTACAGCAGCAACCGTTACAGGAGCTGCTCAAACAGCAATCACTTCGGTCGGTGCTCTGACTGGTTTAACAATCGGATCTGATGGCACAGGTGGAGACGTAACTTTTTACTCTGACACCGCAGGCGATTCTATGGTTTGGGATTCATCTGAAGAGAAACTCACGATCACAGGAACCGATGGAGCAACAGCTCTCGATGTTCCTGATGGCAACGTAACAATCACAGATTCTTTAACAGTCTCAGGTGGTCTTACAGCTCCATTACAAATCAACGCACAAACAGGAACGACTTACACTTTCGTTCTTGCTGATGCTGGCAAGTTAGTTACTGCAAGTAACGGATCAGCACAGACTTACACAGTTCCACCGAACTCCTCAGTCGCTTATGACATAGGTACAACAATCACAGTCATCGGTATCGGTGCTGGCAAAGTAACTCTCGCTCAAGGATCAGGAGTCACGATCAACTCTAAAGACTCAGAAAAAGCAATCGACGGACAGCACGCTTCGGTCACCTGTATCAAAACAGCGACTGACACTTGGCAGCTCGTCGGCGCATTGCAGGCTTGATATGTCTTTCATTCATGCTCTTATAGGTTCAGTTTCAAACGCAGGCGGTGTCCCCACTGGAGGCACTTCTTATTTCTTTGGTAGTGGTTCAGTTTCTGGTTGGGGGAGAGGCGACAATATCGACAAAATGCCTTCCGCCACTGAAACAGTTACCACGTTAAGTTCCGTAATAGCGCTTGGACGTTATCAGGCAACAGGGAACGGCAACTCTGGTGTTGCTGCTTACTGTGTCGCAGGAGATAAATCAGCTGGCAATACAAACAAGGTAGAGAAAATTTCTTACACCTCTGATTCAGTAAGCACGATGGGCAACAATTTACCGGGTTACTACTACGGAGGCGGACAAGGCACCAATCAAGGTTCCAAAGCCTATTACATGGGCGGAAACAAATACCCAATTACTGCAACTGTCTACGGCATGCCTTTCAGCACGGAAACTTGGGCGTCTTTAAGTAACGATTTGACTTACAACCCACTTACTTTTTCTTCGTGCAGTGACAATGGCACGGCTTGTTATGCGGCGGGTACCTACACAGGAGACACAGACAATGTCGACAAGATGCCTTTTTCTACAGAAACTCCAGCCGCATTATCTGACACTCTGAGCACAGGCGGTGGTTACTTCAATGGAGGTTACGGACAGTACGGAAGCAAAGGTCATGTCTTCACTCAGGGTGGCTATCCGTTTTATACCAGCTATGAATTTGATATCAGTTTCACAACTGACGCTGTATCAGATGGCACTTGGAGCATCACCGGACGAAAGTATGGAGCTGCGTGTTCTATAACTGACACAGCAGGTTATATAAGCGGTGGAACATCAGACGGCTCAACTAACTGGACTGACACTATTCAGAAGAATGCCTTTCCAGACATGTCGCACAGCACTCTTAGCGCAACTCTTTCAGAAGCCAATCTTGGCTCAACATCAGCAACAGACGAATTGGGAGTCGTATGAAAATAGAAGAAGCAATAGCAGAAATTCAACAACCACGTTCCGCATATCAGTTGATTCATTTTGTCATAGGACAACATGACACACCTGAAATGCGTTTTTATCAACTGTGTTTAGAGTTGCAAACTTTGCAACTAAAACTTCGGATGCATGACATTAATGTTCGTAAACAGAAACTCCATATTGCTCGTTTGAAAGCAACTGGCGATGAGTTGGATGCTCTTGATGCTGAGGAAAGAGAAGTTGAACTTGAACACGGACTTATCGTGCAACGTGGTGCACAAAGGGAGTATGACTTTTTAGTGGACCTGTTTGACCGTTGTCAGCATTTCACTCGTGATGAGATTGACCACGCTCAACCTGAGTATTGGGAAAAGCGTTTAACACGACAGACCAATTTGCAAATCATGTCAGGAAGCGTTGGTTGGGCACAACTAGATTCGATGCGCCAAATAGGTTTACTCGATGAGCTAGTTGAGGAACGTGAAAAGTATTTGTTGGAGCATCAAGTGATGGAGTTGCAGGAAAAGGAGCAAACCAATGAGGTACTTTAAATGGAGACTTTCCAACGGCAAGTCTGGCACAAGCCCAAGCGCAACTTTTACTGAACGAGGCGGTCGCCTCTCACCGTCTGAATACGTCGATACTGAGACAGGGTACAGAGTCGGTTATATGACTGAAGAAATTGATGACTTGTCAGGGTTAGAAGAATGGGATGTCACAGAAATTACTGAAGCAGAGGCTTTGGCATGGGCGCAACAGTTTCATCCAGATGCATTTATCAAGACCGCCGATCAGGGGTCTACCGGATTCATTTCATCTTATTGGTGTGAAAGCAACCCTCATGTTGAACTCGGTTCACCTGATTTCGTGGACGCTTACGACAATGGACCTTGGTCTGGTTACTAAGAGTTGAGGTGAAACTTGAATTGCTGGCATTGTAAAACTGAATTGATTTGGGGTGGGGATCACGACCTTGATGATGATTCGAGACCCGCAATTATGGATGAGTCTTATTCGATGGTTACCAATTTGAGTTGCCCTAAATGTAATGCTTTTGTTTACGTTTACGTTTAATGCTTGGGAAACCGAAGGAAGGAATTATTGATTAAAGAAGGGATTACTTTTTGAACGGAGAGAATTGAATCTTGACACTTCCACAATCGTTAAAATCATTGCCGCACTGACGGCACTACTGACCGCTATAAGCGGTCTTTTTATTTCTTTACGGAGCGGTAATGACGATCCGCCCTACAACTACACAGTTATCCACCTCGACAGCCAACAGGCTTATGAAAAGTTCTTAAATAGCCACCCAGTAAAGTGAGAAACATGCAACCGAATGAATTATCAGGATTAAAAGTCTGGATTGATCAAGACTTGTGCACAGGCGATGGCTTGTGTGAGGAGATAGCTCCTTCAGTTTTCTTCGGGCATGAAGATGGTCTGTTCTACGTCAAAGAAGACGGATCAGAAACACCTAAAGAACCAACCCACAAAATGAGTGAAATGGTCGATGTGAAGCCTGAGAATGTTGAGGCAGTAATAGAAGCTGCTGAAGAGTGTCCGGGTGAGTGTATTTTCCTAGAGGTTGCCGACTAATACTTGGCAATAATCCCTTCATATGCAAGAATTAGGGAACACAGGCATTTCCTTATGCGTACTTCATAGACAAATTTAATAAAGAATTTTTTACTTTGAAGTACGAATAAGAAATGCCCCTAACAGAAGGGGAACACCATATGAGTCTAAATATGGAAAAGACAGAGACAAACGAATGCGCAATTTACGTGCGAAAGTCCACTATTGATCAACGTCAGAGTGGCGGTCGCTCAATATCAGGGCAGATAAAAGACTGTCAGAAACTTGCTGAAAGTCACGGTATGAAAGTCGTGAAAGTTTTTGAGGAAGAAGAAGGAACCAGTTCCTCTCGCTACTCAAAGAAAAAGCGACCTGAATGGGACGCCGCATTAAATGAAATAGGAACCAAATATAAAAATCTGATTGTTTGGGCATTAGACCGAGGCAGCAGAAAAGGTTTCGAAGAAGTCGGACAGATCCTCACCACAATCGAAGAGTGTGGCGGTCGAATGATTTCTTTCCAAGATCAGATCGACACACTGGGCATGGACTTCATGCAAAGGATGAACCTAGTTCTCCGAGCTGAGTTCGCAAAGAACGAATCTGATTTGTTAAGCGCTCGCATCACTCGTGGTAAAGAGGTTGCGAGGGAGCGTGGTCTTTGGGGGACTGGAGCAGTGCCTTATCCATACAAAATGGTTCGTGAAGCGGGTCAACCTGAAAGAGTCGAACAGGTTCCGGAACAAGTTGAAGTCATTCACCGAGTCAAAGAAATGATTTTTGAGGGAGTGACTATGAGGACTATTTGTAAAACCTTAAATGAAGAAGGGATTAGAAATAGAAAAGGTGCATACTGGAGCGCTCAAACCTTGTCTTACATGATGAAAAATGTTGCCTTGATAGGTCAACGACATGAGTTGGGCGACGTCGCTCGTGAGGAAAATGGTGATCCCAAGATTTTCCATGAAGCGGTTCTAACAGAGAGTGAATTCTTAAAGATTCAAGAATCACTTTCCTCTAGGAGAAGGACTCAGCAAACTCCAAAAACAAAATCATCAAGAAGAGCGACTGTTCTTTCGGGTCTACTTGAATGTGAAAGATGTGGTTCACCACTTTCAGGCACTTGCAGTAAGAACGTTAAATATCGTTACTACTCTTGCAGAATCGGATGTCAGGGAAGCATGAGGTATGAATCCTTGAATGACTATGTCGGCAACATTGCTTTGGCACACCTTTCAAAAATCGCATACGAAGATCCCTCTTCAGAGATTCTTCAAGAGATTGGCAGAAGATGGCTTGGGGTTGTTGATCCTGAATTGAAAAAAGAAGAAATCAGAAAATTAGATGAGCTGACAATCTATAAAGACAGGCTCACAAGATTGCACGCCGATTATTACGAGCATGGAAGGATACAAGAAAAACAATTCTTCAAAATGCAAGATGGTCTATTTGCAAAAATTAAGAACTTAGAGGGGCAATTACAGAAAGAAGACACGACCGTCGATCACGGTCCGCTTCTTGATCTCGTCAGTTGCAGCGAAGCAGAAGGGGAAGATGTTTTCGACTTCACTGCTGAAGGTTCACCATGGAGTCAACTTAAAGACGAAGAGAAAAGGATGATCGCATATTTATTGATTGACAAGATCGTGATTGCTGATCATGGGAAGGGTGAAAAACCAACTATAGACACCCCTCTTGAAGAGCGGGTGAAGGAAATAACTTTCAACTCTTAAGGAGTCCATTTGAATTATTTAACTCGAATGCACTGGGGCGCACGCCCTGCTGTAAAAACTAAACCAATCGGGAAAATCAAAGGCGTTGTGATCCACTATGCAGGTTTTACGATCGACATTGATCGAGACCCTGCACAGCTCGCAAAAAGTATCCAACGTCAGCACATGGACGATCGAGGATGGTGGGATGTGGCATACAACGAATTTGTCGCACTCGATGGAACAGTCGTGGAAGGAAGAGGTTTGCTTGTGCGAAGTGGCGCAAACGGTACGAATGCTGCCAACAAGGATTACCTCGCAATCTGTTTACTAATCGGCGATGATCAACACCCCTCACCGGAAATGATCGAGTCAGTGAAAGAGAGAATCAAAATCATTCGTGCCTTCCAGCCAAAGGCAACAGCAATAATCGGTCACCGTGATTGCAAAGCAACAACCTGTCCGGGTGAGGGCGCTTACGCACTTGTTCGAAGTGGCGCATTCCAACCTGACGCAGCTCCAGTCATCGTCAAAGATCCGACGGTTGATGAACAGCTCGCAGATCTTTTTGCAAGAGTAGAACTTTTAGAAGAAAAAGCATTCACATAGATTCTCTGATACTTTCAAAATTATGTGGAGGTGGAGGACGCCTTGCAAGCACACAATTTAAAGCCCGCCTTCTCGTTATGGGAGGCGGGTTTTTCTTTTTTATATCGCCCTGAGTGTTAATGGACTCCATATAAGTCAGATGTGGGAGTAATAATCGGATTCGTGGGTCCACCTCAGAGTGGAAAAGATACGGCTTGTGATTACCTCGTTGAGAAACATGGGTTTCACAAGTTCAGTTTCGCTGATGCCATAAGAGAATCACTTCTTGAAATAGATCCTTGGGCTGACAGTTTCTTACGAGTCTCCGAAGTAGTAAAACGATGGGGATGGAATCATGCCAAACTGCATTTCCCTGAAATCCGTCGCCTGCTTCAAACTCTTGGTTATGAGGCGGGTCGAAAGATTCATGGGGATGACATTTGGGTTGACAAAACGATGGCTCAAGTGGATCAGCTCAAAGGCGAAAACATTTGCATTGCAGATGTGCGCTTTAAGAACGAGCTGTTCGCCATTAACCGTCGTGGCGGTTTAATCTGCCGAGTGCGTCGGACAGTACCAATGAGCAATGAGGTACTGAGCCACCTTTCTGAGATCGAATCAGGATCACTTGTCCCTGATCTCAGCATTTATAACCATACGGACATCACTGATTACCAAAGACGGTTGGAACGTACTCTCACTGATGTCCGCCAAAGATTAGGAGTTTCGTGAATAAGTATTTTTGTCACATAGGTCCTGCAAGATTTTGGTCAATAGTTGAAGCAACCGCAGCAGCAGTTGTCATGTTTTTGCCCATAAGTCTTGAGCAAGGCGCAACCATTCTCGGCGTTATCGCATTGCTTACAGGTCAACAGGTGCATTGTAAAAACAAAAAAAATAGCTAGCCAAATTTAAAACGCAAAGAGCCCCTCGGTTTCCCATCCACCGAGGGGTTTTTTGTTTTCTCAATCGCCCTAACTGTTGTTGCGCACCATATGGGTCTTACAGGCAACAAGAAAGTTTAAAAGTGACTACTCCAAAGATCCCAACCGTTATGAGACAGGGGCTTCGGCTCTACCAAATCAGAGA
>Ga0114934_10002297_pt1 | contig 12246 bp, 4 predicted proteins | sample 4SBtaG_2_FD_99695 | JGI IMG/M metagenome (GOLD analysis project Ga0114934, IMG submission 99695) | Deep subsurface microbial communities from Kolumbo volcano to uncover new lineages of life (NeLLi) - 4SBTROV10_white metaG | ecosystem: Environmental > Aquatic > Marine > Volcanic ...
AGAATCAGATAAAAATTCAAGGTGCTGAACACGCTTCAGCCATAAATTAAATTCCCTGATATCAATAACAGCTTTTGTAGGTGCATCAGGAATGAATGAACGGAAGAAAGGCAAATTTTCAATATTTTGTTTTTCGATTGTCATTTAAATGGCTCCTCTTTGTCTGGTGTTCATAATCTTTATCGTGGTATCCGCCTTCTGGAATATAGCACCCATGGTATCGGCTGACCGGCCCCATCCCTGTAAACATCTGCTTTACATCGGCAGTCATTGAAAAATTTCGTGTTTTTCCTGACTTGGTATTCAAAAGAGTGACAATGCCATGATTCATATCAACGCCCCCCAGGTAAGAGAAAAGATCTTCCGGCATCCTTCATGGATTTTTTCAGCCTCTCAATATCAAAGGTGGAAACATCCTTAAAAGGCTTGTCTCCGATGGTGGGTCTTATCCAGATTCTAAAAAGCTGTTCTTCACGGCCATAAGTTTTTAATTTCTTTCCTGCCTGGATTGCAGGGTAATAGATCTCTTTAAAAAAACTTCCCAACCCATTGAATCCTTAGCTTCCTGCTCCTGCTGCTCTTTTTTTAACCGCTCTTTTTCCTTGCGCTCTTCATCTGCCTTGATTTGTTTTCCTCGATGTGTGGCACTCCAGCCCCGGTCCTGGCATTCTCTTTTAATTCATTCATTCGGATAATGGCTTTATCAAGAGTCCATCCTTGTGACGTCTACCCCAAACCTGAATTTATTCTTTTGCCGTTGAATTGAAACCTGGCAGGAAAATAAACATCAGGCTTCACACCATGTTTTCTTGTTGAATGTTTTTTGATCTTAATCCCCCGGTAGACTGTTCCCCATTTTTCCTTTGCCATGCCATTCCCCTTAAAACCTTTGCCCACTTTTATGATGAAATGGTATGATTTTAAGTGAACTTAAATGAATAATGATTTTAAGAATAAAACAAAATACATATAAATATCAATGACTTAATGATATATAGTGAAGTTATGTGAAAAGATAAAAAACGGACTTCTAATCCGTAGGTAAAGTGTTCGAATCACTCCAGGCGTACCATATTTTAAAGGGCTCTTAGCGATATTCGTTGAGAGCCCTTTTGCTTTGTGAACGTTTTGTCCCACTCCTGTCCCACCTTTGTGAGGTTCCTCAAGGATCATTAGGGAAAATTTTCATCTCCTCCTCCGGTCAATAGTTCATTAACCAGAGGAACTAAATTATGGTATAGGCTATAACATTAGCATAAACATGCTCTCCAAAACTCATATTATGATTCTCTTTGTTCTTCTATGTAGATCAGGAGAGTACAGGATACTGATTTTTTTGGATGGTTATGGATTCTGAACGGAGATGCTCCGCTGGATTCTTCTTACCCCCCTGACCTTAAGGATACTGTTTGAATGGTTGAATCTTTAAAAAGTTATGAATCGTTGCAAGTATCATTGACTTTTAAGATTCGAAAAAAAGCATCTATGTTGTGGTTTAAACAATTTGAAATAAAGCGTGGACTCACAGGGATAGTCTATGGTCGTCGTAGGTCTGGAAAGCGGAGTCCAATCCATAGTTAATCCTCACCTGAAGTAGCTTGATTTGATCTGCGAATTTTTATATATCCAGCCCCAATAGCAAAAAAAGTGTTCCCTTCCCGAAAATGCTTGGAAGTTTCTATAAAGACTTACCTCCAATTTAAGACGACTCTTGCGCCAAATTTATTACCTGGTTCACGCAATCGTCAAGATGATCACGAACCGCTCGGAACCAGAAACGGCAAACCCGCCAGCCAACAGAGCGAACCTGAAGGTCCCGGTAAATATCGTCCTGTTTTCTTTCCCCGAATTTATTGAGGTGGAATGCCTCTCCATCCACCTCAATATCAATTTTTTCTTTAACCAGCGCCATATCCAGATAACGTCCAACCAGCGGATATTGTTGCTCGGGGTGTAATCCAGCCTTGCAGAGAGCCTTATACAGCATTTCTTCGCCAGGCGACTGAGAAAGCGTTTTCTGCGGCCGTTGCTCCACATCTTTTGTTAAATTGAGAAGTGCTGTGGCCTTTTCCTTAAGTGCTTTTTCTCGAACGATATTTCTATCCCCAACGACAATAAGGCAGGCGCGGGCACGGCTGACAGCAACATTGTAAATATAACGATTTTCATCGGCAAAGGCATACCAGGACTGCCCTTTTTTCAGTTTACTGGTTATCCCGAGTACAAGGATAACTACATCTCTTTCTCCACCTTGAAAGCCATTTACCGTATTCACATCTTTTTCAACATCAAGCAATGTTTGAAAACTGTAAAGTTCCTGTTTCAACCGATTTGCCAGATGTCTAAAGGGCGTGATAACACCGATGCTTCCATGATAGCCATTCTTTTTTAAATCTTTGATCAGGGACTTGACTTCAGCAATTTCTCCATCCAGTGAGTCATGGATTTCTTTCCAGAGCAAAGCCCGCTTAAACCCCATATTTTCGGGAAATTTAAGTTTCGCTTTATTCGTACGCACTCTCAATTTCCCTGTATAATATTCCTTATTAAAATAGGATACTATATCTTCGTGGCATCGAAAATGTTCTTTCAGCATAAGAGGGGGTGCAGAGATCAAATCAAACGCGTTATGATTGAGGAAATCAAACCGATCGTCAGATTGTTCAATCAGTTTATGTTTTATGTAGCGTAAATAAGAATGTCGGCCTTGACGCATGGTTATTACCGGAGGAAATTGGGCGGGATCACCTATCACCGTTACGCCCTTTGCTCTGTACAATGCTGGAATGATGGGTGGTATTTCACATTGTGATGCTTCATCAATGATAACCCGATCGAATAAGCCAGCTACACATGGTGAAGCTTTTGAAAGCGACAGCAAGGTCGTTGCCCAAGCCGGATATATTCGGAAAAACTGCCTGAAAGAGTCTTGAGCGGCCTCTATATCTGATGGAGGAAGAATCTGCGCAAGGAAAGGAAGTGCTTGATGTGCAACCCTATTGCATGCATTTTTTATTTCCTGTTTGATGGTTTCGGGAATTTCCACAAGTGCCAAAGCTCTTTTTGCCAAAAAGATATCTTTAAGGTGCTGCTTGCGGAATGCCATTTCATCGGAAAGTCTCTGCAGATCTTCATTTGGTATATCCAGTTTCTGTCCTTGAAGATCCGTCTCTTTTATAGAGACTTCCAGGTAATCGGCAATGTCCCCGCAAAGCCGCAGGATACGTTGCTTAAATCGTTCAGATGTTTTTGAAGTTCTGTACAGTTCGGGCAATAGAGTCCGCAGTTCCTGTTCAGCATCTTGAGCCTGTTTTTTACGCCTGAGAATAAAATCAATCATTTTTTGCAGCAGGGTCTGCTGTTCTTTCTGCACCCCGATGCGATGTGCCAGTTTCTCCAAACGATCACGAAGTGCTTCGGAGAGTTCGATTTCCTCTATAGGCAGTTTGGGCCGTATTTCTGTATATCGTGCTTCGATATCCTGTAGTCGCGCCCTTGCAGAATCAATTTCCGAAAAGAGCGTTTCGTAATCCCTTATATTTTCAAGAGAATCATCAAATTGCCTCAGTATCATAGAATCTTTATTGATTGCCATTTCCTGAAGAATCAAATTTCCTTTGGCAATCGCCATGTCTAAAGGAAGGGTGGCCCACTGAGCTCCGCCTGTTCCGTCCTCGGTTGTGCAGAACTGTACCAAGGGCAATTTTGTTGAAATTGAATTGGCTCGATCAATTATGGCGTGGATAGCCTTGTGGTTCTTACTGGTAAACAGTGCACATTGACCGTAAAAAGTAAGATTTGCAATAAGGTTTACCGCCACCTGGGATTTGCCCGTCCCAGGCGGACCGGTAACTTTAGAAACAGGCTGGTTGAGCGCCTGCCTGAGCGCGCAGCGTTGCTCATGGTTAGCAGGAAATTCCAGGAAATCAAGGGGCAAAAGTTGTTTTTTTTCTTCATACTCATTGACCAGCGGAGGATCACGGAAGATGAACGCAAGCGCTGTCTGATCCAGGACATGGGGAGGCTGTTTAGCTATCTCCAGCAATTCCTTTTTTAATGTTTTACTGAATTTAAGTGTATTTCCGACAAATAGGGCTGCCGAATTACACATTCCTTTTGGACGCTGTGCAACATTGTAGTCCAGATAGTCGGGGTCTAAATCTGTCTTAAATCGATTTGCAAGATATTTCACAGCGACAGAAGCATCAAGCAGCCCTGTTTTGTCTCCGGCAGGGAAACAGATACTGGTGAGAACATTTATTTGATCATCATGGGGAACATTAAATTCCAGCCATTTGCGATTTATCTCAACCTCATCATGTCGAATAATCAAACTCACACTATGTCCATGAAAAGAAATAATATCCAATGGAAATAGCAATATAGGGGAATATGTCATCTTTCCCATAGTGTCTTGAAAACAGCTCAACGGATACCCGATATAGACATCCTCAGAGTCCTCTTTGAGGCTTTTTATGCGATTAATGGCCGGAATTGCCGTTGTACTGAATTTAGCGGTCAGATTTTTTCTTTCATGGATCCAGCCAATAGGTAGTGACGGAAGCAGGTACTTGGTGTTCAGGTCTGATGCAAAGAGATACTCCTGGGTTTTTTCTGATTGGGTAACGCAGTCGGCATAATAAGCGCACAATCGTTTGAAGCGTGCCCAATTCTGTTCGGAACTCTTTTCTTTGACAACCGGTCGTGTCGGCAAGGGGACCCGGTGTTCTAAACCGATGCGAGTCACAATCCGTTTGCCGTTTGGTAAGGTCGAAATATAGCCTTCTGCTTCCAATTGGCGTAAAGTTTCAAACCCAACTCGTTCCGGATCCAGCTTCTCGATTTCACGACACAATCTTTTATGATTTTCAGGAATTGCTTTGCCTTCAGTAGTAAGCTTCCAGATTCCAAGGATTTCAGTAAGATTCATTCTTTAATCCACAGGCAAACCGTCTATGGTCCCTTTATTGTCAAGATATTTTTTGGTTAACTTTCGTAGGTCCTCATGCGTCTCGTGAACCTCGGCACTCAAACAGTTACTGAACTGTTCGTATCTTTTGGGCTCATGCACCTTTGAAAGAAATTTTTTACCGTCAAACCGACGACAGCGAAGCAGGTACAAAATGCTTTTAAGTATATATCCGATGGTAACCTGATTATTCACAGATGCCTTATACCAGTCTGGAATATATCGGGCAATCCTCCAACAACGGTCGTTAAGATGATATCCGGTTTCAAAAATAAGGGTGGGGTGAAACTGCAGCAGGTTATACAGTAGATAGAAATCACGGGTAATTTGATTGTTGCTATCCTTAATACGTAACTCTATTGCCTGCAGGCATCGCGTCCACTCCTTGGGGGTTACGCATAGATTTGCACATAAGGTGATTTGTTGGAAGCTTGGTGCCGTTCTTATTTTTTTCTTTGCGTAATTATACAAATGTGTAAGGGCCTCTTTGCGTGCCGGATAAAACCCGGGTTCATGGCTTGCATAGGTCCATGCGATCAGCCGAGTTACTTCATCATGACTATCCTGAAGCCTATTAAAATCATGGGCCAATTTGGAAAATATTTTCTGTCTGTCGCAATCAAATTGAGATTGATACCCTTTCCGGTTGCCAAATACATTAATCCGTCGAAGTCTTTCAAGCGGTCCTGCATCCTTAGGCAGCGGGATAAGGGCGTATTTGCCCCTTGCTTTTGCAAACCATTCTCCGTTAGGTTCTATTTGATCCGCTAAGTACTGTTGAATGTCGTTTTTTACCTCATGCCACAAAGCACGATTACTTTCGACATGAGGAGCGTCCGGCGGGAAGCTTCGATCTACTCTGTTTTCAAGGTCGGCTATGGTTAATCCTGAGTCTTCCATACCCTGAAGAAAATCCAGTTCAATGGGATCACGCATAAAGTTAGACATAACAGTGACAACTGCCATGCCCTGGCCGGGTGTTATCCTTGCTGATAAATCCAGGGCGTGATCCTCTTCCAGCATCTCCAGGAAATCATGTTTTTTCTTTTTTAACGGGCTCGTTGGTTTCGCATCCCCCATACAAAGGTATAAATCTACGTGGGTTGAATGGTTCCTTAAAACAGCAGCACGCTGAAGTGTATCAGTCACAATTTCTTGTCCCCCAGGGCAGTGCTCATTACCAGGAACCAGCGTTTTCGCAACTATTTGCTCAGCTTCAGTCTGGACGATAAGTGAGAGAGCCTCCAACTCATCATAATAAGGAACCTGACCTGCATCTCGTTGTTGAATAAATAGACGCACGCCATGATGAACTGTATCCGAGTTGACAGTCAACCAATTCGACTGCGAAATCCAGTTACTGTTTTCAATATAGGCGTCAATATTATTGATCAGAACGGTGTGGTCTGCCCCCTGGCAAAAGGAATATATTTCTTTGAACTGGGAAGTGTTCATAACAAAAGTGTCCTGATGTCCGAACAGAAAAGCCTCTCTTTCAGACACTCGATTTCCCCTCTGGAGGGTAGTGGATAAAGTCTTGTATAAATTTTTGTGGCGCATGTATGACTTGCGCTGTGGAATAATGCCCTTATCTGTATTCGATTCTACCAGAAAAATTGTACTCAATCGAACAATCCCGCCTTGCTGGATATCAATAATCGCTACAGTTTGTTCGCCACATGGACTATTTAACTGATCAAGAGCCCCAATGGTTGCAGCAACACTCCTCCAAAGCAGGAAAATATCGCTTCGTGCAAGCGGTATGGACTTGATGATTGCCTCCTGCCAGAAAGCATCCCAGTCATCAGGGATGAGGACAAACCAACGGTTACCGCCGATTTTTCCCTTGAGCTGTTCAAAATAATCTTTGAGCTGTTCAAAATAATGACGAAGCATTGTGCGAACCTTCTTATTGTCTGTCCTTGCATCTTTCAGGAGGTCACGCAAAAACACATGGTCGCTTCCTTCCAAATCTTCAATGGACGGCCAGGAGTAGTTCTGGAGGTATGGTTTTGCATTTTCATGGCGACCGTAAATAAGCAGGTCGCAGTCAGGCTGCTGCCCGGTTAGATCAATAACAACGTCCCCACGTGATGGGGGGATGGAAAGGGGCTTGCCACGGGATAGAGGGTCTGTATGACATTCGTTGGTATAAAAAGGCTTGTCCAGCAGATATTTTCTTCCATCAGGCGGATTAAACCAAATAGGACAATGATACCTTGCTTTTGGATCTCTATGAATATTGGCCGCTCTATGCAAATTCTCATAGGTTGTATTTAATTCATCTTTTTTCAGCCAAAGACGCTCCGCAATATGTGCCTGTTTTAAAAGTTCACAGTATGCTTTCCATATTTTAGCATATCTTCTTTCCTGACGGAGTACATAGTTGGGTGCTGGCAGCTTCGTAATCCCACTTACAGTCTCTAATATTTGCTCCTGTAGCCCCTTTGCACACAACTGTCTTAAACGTTTTACACGGTTTATGGTTGGATGATCACTAAAACGTGATTCGTTGGTTTGCAAATAGAAAACAGACTCATGGTAAGTACGGGCGAGAAAATCTTTAAAAACACGGTTTTCTAAAGTATTGAAATTTTCACGCCTGACAATGGCTAAAATTTTTTGTCTTGCGCCGGCTTTTTCAATGGCATTTCGGCCGGGCTGTTTTGAGAGCCATCGCAGGCAATGGGGATCTACCTGCTGAACCATCCCTAAAGAAACCTTCTCTCGTTCTCGGAGCAATACTTTACGCATATTTCCAATAAGTGACTCGGTTTCGTTAAAACAGGATCGGGCTATGCTGGTTATAAGACTTTCTGGAGGAGACTGGGTGTCAGGGTGTAAAATTGCATATATATGTTCCCAATTTAGCGGTAATGCCGAACGTCTACTGTATGCCGAATGCGGCGCAGATTTATATTGCTCTTCCGCAGCAAGACGCAGTTTTACAATGACATCAACCTGATGGAGAAACTTATCAAACTCTTGGTCTTCTCCGGTTCTTTTGCGTAGATAATTCCTTAGATCTGAAACACTTCGACTCATGATCAGCGCGGAACACCTCCCCACCGAAAAAATGATTCTTTGGCGGTTTCGCTTGATTGTTCAAATGCACTACATAACTCATCGTCCTTAAGTCCAGCTATTATGGCTTTAATATCGTTTATTACACCTTCAAATCCGGGATGCTGGCTGTCCAGGCCATTAAGTTTAGGAAGTATTTTCATCTCTATCTGGTCTGACAAGCCGTCGTTGAATTTTCCGGGGTAATAGGTGACATACCTCTCAATTGCCTGGCTGACCCGATGCCCAAATGGCCGTTCAATTTTTGCAAGAGCTCTATTTACGGCTTTTAACATCTCATTGAGAGTCGTTTTATTCTGGTAGGATAACTCATTGGAACACCATTGTGTCCAATTGTTCAGGGTTATCCGGTCTTCTTTTTTACATGATTGAAAAAAGCCTTTTTTGTTCGGAACCTTTGCCAGTTCTTTGGGTTGTCCAAACCGAATGACATTTGACCGGTCAAGCACTTTGTCTGAAAGTGTCTGCGTGCTTTCATCTTCATTCATAGTTCCTATAAACAAGGTATTCAAACCAACAAAAATCCGCCGGGTTTGTTTGGTATCAGCAGACGCATTGCATTCAACCTCTATTTCGGCTTTTTTTCGGTGTTCCTCTTCTGCCGGGTCGAGACCATGCCGAATTTCCAGCTTGCTTAATAAATCAGAAAAATAATATTCGACCCGGGCAAGGTTCATTTCATCCAACAGAACCAGATTGAGCGGGATGTTATTCTGGTAGAACTGCTTCGCTTCTTCATTGTTATATTTGTCAAACTGCCAGAGCAGGCGTGACAGCTCTGTTGCCTTGTACCGCCCTTCCATGTAATTATAAAAACCGAACATATCTTGGGGGCTATCCCAGCGAGGCTGAACTGCGACAGGCAAAAAATTCATACCCAGCGAGGCTGAGTAGAGTTCCGGCAACAGGCTTTTTCCTGTTCCCGATATGCCGGAGAGGACGACCAGAGGAGAAATTTCTTCACATTTCAAGCCTGTGTGAAACGCGTAAATTATCCGTTCGTGAAAAATAAAGCCATGTTCCTCCAATGTACTTGAAAATGACTCCAGCCACGAGGCTTCATTTTGGTTTATCGGTTGAAGGTCAGGAGCGTCAGCGAATAACTTTCTGTCCAAATCTTTCCAGAGTTCCTTGTTCGCATTTTGGGTCGCAGCCAGTTGAGAAATCGTTGTCTGAGCGACCACTGCCTCTCCTTTAACTTTTGCCAGCTGATTTTGGGAATTGTCTATTTTTTCATTAAGGCGATTCAGCTCTGCTTTTTTCTCTTGAACAAGCTGGATAAGTCTTTGGGTTTGAACGTTTAAATCTTTGACCCTCGCATCCAGCTCGTTTTCATCATTTCTAAGCTGGTCAATAGAGGCCGTTAAGTCTTGCTCTTTTTTTGTTTTTTGCTTGATCGACGCTGATAAAAATTTGATTCTTTCTTTTATTTCAGATACATAAACATCCAATACAATCTTTTGTTCTTCCGTTCTTTTAAGCTCTCCATGTTTATCAGCGACCAATTGTGTTAAATTAGACAGCTCTTCCTCTCTTTTTTGAAATTTTTCTGAAGCCTCATCCAGTTTTGTTTTCTGACGGTCAATCGCCAACTGAAGCGTTTCAACTTCTGTCCGGTGCTGTTCCAGCCATTCTTTAGCAGCATTGCCGTCTGCAATCAGTCGGTCTGCTTTGGCAAGATCATTCAATTTATTCTGTTGTTCTTTTTTGGTTTCCTCTAAGGTGTTTTGTGCATCAGCAATCTTGTGTTGCAAATCATCAAGTCGTGCAAGAAATGGCGCGATCTCTTTTGCCCGCCAGTAATAGTAAGCTGAGAGTAGAAATATTATTAAAAGTACGGTCACCAGAGCAGTGCCGCCAATATACAAGTTGGTTGGTGTAAATAATTCAGATAGCATCTTATCTACTGGATGAGTTCCTTTTGAAAATTAGTATTACTGGAGAGCCGATTTTCTTCTGTCTTCTTTTTAGCCATCTGTTTTATCTGAGATTCAAGAGTAATCTTTTTATCTTCCAAGTTGTGAATGGCCGTAGAAATTTCTGCTTTCTGTTTTTTTAAAACAAGAATCGCTGCTGATATTTCATCTTTTTCTTTATCTTTTGATTTTACAGTTTCTTGGGCAACAATAACTTGTGCATTTATTAAATCTTGCTGTTTTTTAAGCTGGGTCACATTTTTTTCAAGCCCAGAGATACTTTTATTCAGTTGCGACATGTTTTCATTTTTTTGTGTAAGTAATGCTGTTACGTCAGCGACTTCCTTTTTTTTCAAAGAAAATGAAATCGTTAATTTTTGTATTGAGTTTGAAAGATCGGTTTTGATTTTTTGATTGTTTTTAATTTCCTTTTGCAAGAATTCTTTTTCTTTCCCAAGACGTTTTAATTGGCCATTTGCATCTGATATTTGGGTATTCAGCTGATTGCTTTTTTGCGTTATATCATCATATTTCGATTGGATTTTATTTAATTTATTTGAAATGTTTTTTAGCTGGTGAGTTTTACCATTGATTTCAGACTCTACGGCAGCAAGGTTCTGTTCATTCGATCTCTTCTTTTCCGTCAGTTCATCAATGCTTTTTTCAGTGTCTGTTTTTTGAGATTTCAGTTTATTTAGTGTTTTGGTTATTGATTCCTTCTCATTTTTAATGGATGCAATCTGGTTTTTTAGGGCTGACAGTTCTCCTTTAAAATTTCCTATTTTTTCTCTGATATCTTGGTTTTCGGAAAGAGAGAGCTGGTATTTATCCTTGAGTATGGCCAGTTTTTTTGAGAACATTTCGCATTTATTGACTGAGTCCTGTTGCGTGGCAAGTTTTGCCTCACGATCTGCAATGGATTTATCCAGTATGCCCAGCTTAGTTTTACGCTTTTCAAACACTATCCGTAAATTATTTTCATTTATTTGAATCTGCTCTTTAAGTGAATTTAGCTTATTCCGACTACTCACCAATTCTTTTTTAGCTTGATTCTTATTGGCTTCAAAATATAAATAATTACGAATTAAACTCCCAAAAATTATAAAAATAAGAATAGTTACTGTGATGAGAATAGAAACAAGGGCAACAAAAAGGATCTTCTTTTTCCTGCCATGAGGGTCGCTTGGTAAAATATCTTCATCTATAGTCGGTTCAGTCATTTTTCCATACATTGGGATGTATTGATTTTTAAATTATGTTGAGTTTCGCAGTAAAACACCGCATGCAACGAATCTACTGTTTAGGGCAGAACTTTTCGTTTGTCAATAATAAATGGTGTTTATAATGGACCCCATAATTTGAACCACTTGCTAAGCTACATAACGGATGATAAACCCAGGCCCAAATTCCACAAAAAAAATAGTGTAAAAGTCTTTCTGTAAATTCATTTTCCAGCAAACCAGCAGAAATTGTATTCCTGGGGTTGAAAATGCTGGGTCAAGACTTAAAGTTCCTTTTTTGTCCAACGACCAAATCAAACAGAAAGGGAATAAAAAGATGACCCAGCACAAAGAGGATACAATAATTCGAACAGTTTTTGAAATAGTAAATTCAGGTGGAATGGAAAGCTTAGGGGGAAGCCGTCTCAATTCTTATCAATGAGGCCATGAAAGCTGAAAGGTCATCAGCTTTGAATGCCGGCCTTGGGAGCGCACAGAAAGCAGGAGGGGGTATGCCAATGGATTCAAAGACAAATCGTTGGCTTCAAAACTGGGTAGACTGAATCTGAACGTTCCTCAGGTTAGAGGCGATGTTGAATTTTATCCGTGTGTTCCGAGGGACCCATGAGAGCCCTATCCTCATGGGAGGGACTAATTTTTTCCTTGAATTATCCCTGAACGCAGTTACAAATTTGGGGGGCTGGGAAAAAACATTAAAGAGGTGTTTGGAATATAAAGGGAACTTTGACTCGGCAATTTTACAGAAAAGAATTTGCTTTATCGCTAATACTTGTGTTAACAAAATATATGTTAACTGGACTCACGTATAGGGGACTTTCATCCCATAAGTTCACGCCCATGCCGGGCGTACACAATTGCATTCATCATACGGCAAGAAGTGCGGCGGCGCTGACGCGGGATACCTGGATGGTCTGCTGGTGATGCAGGGAGTTATAATTTTAAATGTTAAAAACAATGAACAAGAAAATTCTGATTGTTATCGCAAGTTTGTTCATGCTTACAGGGTGTTCAGGAACAATGCCTAAGTTAGGAGTTG
>Ga0114934_10002298_pt1 | contig 12242 bp, 8 predicted proteins | sample 4SBtaG_2_FD_99695 | JGI IMG/M metagenome (GOLD analysis project Ga0114934, IMG submission 99695) | Deep subsurface microbial communities from Kolumbo volcano to uncover new lineages of life (NeLLi) - 4SBTROV10_white metaG | ecosystem: Environmental > Aquatic > Marine > Volcanic ...
AAAAATTAACTGGTGGGATAATAAACCGAACAGTATTATTCCTATGAATGGAAGACTTGGGATAGCTTATAAACCAGATTTTGAAATTTGGGGTTTATTTCAAGATCCTTTATTAGCCTTTGATATGGATGATATTTTTTGGCGTAATAGCAGTTCCTTTTGGCTAAAAACACATTTTGGTGCAGAATTCAAATTTTTATTCAAACTTCTTAATATAAAATTAGGTTTAAATCAAGGATATTTTACTTATGGAGCTGGCTTAGATTTTAGTTTTTATTGGTTAAGCAAAATTCCTTTGATAGGGTGGTTGCGACCTGATGGAATTTATTTCCCTCAATTTAACCCTAATCGAAAAGATTTTATTCAACACAACCCATGCTGTGGTCTGTTTTCAACTCTTTTATCGCCTTTATTATATGCCCATATAAAATTAGATATTTTGTACTATACTCGTGAATTAGGAGCCTATGTTGGTGCAATTCCTGACAACCAGTTGACATTTCGTGCTAGTTTAAGTTATAGTTACTAATTTCCATTCTCTTTCTTTTATTCCTTTTGTAAATCCATTTATTTTTTTCATGTCCTGCTTATTTCGTATATTCAGATCTGATAATTTACTATTAGGGCATATGCCCTAATAGTAAAGGGGCAAATTCTGTTTGTTGAAGGCTATTGCCTCTGTGCCAAAATTTTGGCATCAAAATTTACTAGTCTGCAGTTTATGAGGCCGAGTCTGTTGGATTAATTTTTTTGAGGATTATGTATTCGGAATTTTATTTTTATTCTTCATTAAAAATAGATTTTTCTGCTATTTCATCTAATTCTTTGCTTTCATAATAATTAGAATCTGTTTTGACTTCTTCTTCAGAATAGAAATTTTTAGATAAAAGGTGGCTAATTTCTGAATTTAAATCTTCAAAATCTTTTTTTATCTGAAGGATTTTTTCTTCTACTAAATGACTTGTTTCGATAGCAGTCTCTTGTGAGTTTTCAATTCCCTTTTCAATACTAATTTCTTTTTGTATAGTTTCATGAATACTATTGATATTGTTTTTTGTATTATTAAATTGTTCCTTTATAGCTTTAACCAAATCTTGTGTTGAATTAAATGTTTGAATAGATTTATTTAGGCTTTCTGTATTATTTCGAATAATAGTTGTAAAACTACGACTCATTTCTAAAAAATCAGAAATTAATTTTCGAATTTCATTAGAAATCATACCGAATCCTTTTGTTTCATCTCCTAATTTTGTAGATTCGATATTGATATTTAGTGCTAAGAGATTGATTTTTTCGGCTACCTTATTAAATGCAATTAAGCTTTCATGAATCTTTTTGTTTTCCTCAGTTGATTTTTTTAAGGTTTCAGCCATTTTGTTTTGGTTTTTTGTTATATCATTATTAGCATTTTGTATGCTTTCAAAGGTTAATTCGATTTGTTTTATGAAGAAATTTATATTCTCAAAGTTTTGAATATATTCCAACACATTTTTTATATTTTCTTTATTAATAGCTATATTCTTTTGTTCTTCTTCTGTCAGTTCTGCTAGGGTGTTCTCTAAATTTTTAATTTTTTCTGCTGTTTTTTGTGCTGATGTTTTTAAATTCTCTTTTTGGTTTAAGTAATGCATAATGAGTGTATTGAAATTTTGGACAATATTAACAAATGCCGGATTTTTACTATTTGTAAATGGAACTGTGTCTTCAAAATTGTTCTCAGTTGTTTTTTTAATGAGAGCAGATAGTTTTTGTAATTCGTCTTCTTTTTCAATAGCAAAAAATGGTGTGATTATTAGAGTTAGAAGGATAAGTATGCCTAGAAGCATACTTCCATATAATTTGAATTGTTTTATTATGCTTTCAATGACAGCATTGTAGGACATCTCTTGTTTTGCTGTGAACTCATCAATTTTTCCTAAAAGCGTGTCAAAATTATCTGTATATTTCTTTGCCTGATTTAATGTGCTCAATCCATAGGCCTTCAAATCAGTTTGTTCATCATAGGTTAAAGTTACTTTTTTTTTGCTGGCTAATGTGGAATAAAGCCTTGCAACTTGTTCACTAAAAATTGTTTGATTATAGATTAAATTATCTAAATAAATATTTATTTTTTTGTCTTTGATCAGTGATTTTAATTTTGTGAAAGATTGCATAGCTTTTGCTTCAGATTGTTTATAAATTTCTTTTGAATTCTTGATTCCATGGCTTATGGCATAAGTTATTGCATTTTGTTCATACCCAAAGGTTTTTCGTAGATTTTTTACTTCTTCTTCAATAGCAGTAATTCGTTTATGGTTTGCTATCAAAGTAGGTGAAAGAGGCCTTGTAATATAATATACAAATCCACTTATAATAGCTAATAATATTATTATATAAATGAAATAGCGAGTAAAAATTGCCCAATCTTTTTTCCTTTGAACCATAATTTTTTCCTTTTCTGGTGTTATTTCTTTATTTATCGTAAGAAATTGTAAAAAACTTAATATTTATTTAATCTATAAATTGAATTTTTAATATAAAATGTTTATATTCTATCGTCACAAAGGAGTTATTTATGATAGATAAAATTGTTGCGATTCTTCAAAATTTTCATCTTGGAAAAGATGCAATAATTGCAATTGTTTCAATGTTGCCTATAGTAGAATTGCGTGGTGCTATTCCATTAGCTATAGGCGTATTTAAAATGAATTTTTGGAGAGCTTTTTTTATTGCTGTTTTTTTTAATGTTTTAATTATCGCTCCCTTATTATGGTTTTTAAATCCTATACGAAATTTTTTCTCTAAAATCGGATTTTTGAAAAAGTTTTTTGATAAATTAGATGCTAAAACTATGAAGAAAGGGAAGGATGTTATGAAGTATGGAGCTATAGGATTAGCCCTATTTGTGGCCATTCCTCTTCCTGGGACAGGAGCTTGGAGTGGAAGTCTTTTAGCTTTGCTTTTTGATATTGATTTTAAGTGGGCCTTTCCTGCTATTTTACTAGGAGTAATTATTGCTGGTATTATTGTGACTTTTGTAACAGCTGGAGTCGTCAAGATTTTCTAATTTAATTAATTCTTTTGGATGCTGTCTGCCATTTTATCTTTTATTAATATTAAATTGTAAAATGTATTTTTTTTAATGTTTTCTTTTGTGATTATAGAATTTAGAGTTTTTATGAATTTATTTCCTATTGATAAAACATTCAATATAACATAATTTTGAAATTTAAATATTTGACAATTTCCTCTTATAAGAGTATCTTAGGTAATAGAATAGGATGGAGAGAGTATGTCTGATATAAGTGAAATTCGAGATAATCTTGGAGTAAAAGAATTAGATAAAGCATCTCGTGAAAAATTATTAGAAGATTTCAAAAAGGCTGGCGGAGTGGTTCTTGATGAGGAATCCCATCCCTTTGTTGTAGACAAAGAAAAACAAAAAGAATGGCTAGCAAACAATCAATTTGCCAGGGATAAATCTTCTTCCCAAAAAGAAAAAAGTGATGCTCTATGGAAATATGCTCCTATTGATTTGTGGACCTATTTTGCTGCACTCTGGCATGGAGTCATTTCTTTTTCTGGAAAATTTGTACGGCGTTCTTTTTTTTCAAAATTTCAAAAAGATATTTTCCCCATTTTACGGCATAGTGCTGTTATTATATCTAATATTTTTCAAATCGATCTTGATTATGGTCGTAAGATTGAAACTCAAGTGAGAGAAAAAAATAATAAAGGGTTTGATATTTTAGAAAAATACAGGGATTTGTATTCTGAACACCTATTCGCTGAATTTCTTCAACAAGAGGTTCTTCAAAAAAGAGTATATGTTCGTTCCAAATTATTTACTGCACAAGTTAAAGATTTATTAAAAAAAATTTATATTCTTAAACCATATAAAGAATCTTTGGTGTCTTCCATGCGAGTGGCTTTGGAATATCAGGATCTTTTGCTTAATGTTAAAAAAGCTCCTACTTTAATTTTTGTAATGGAACAGGAGATACAAATTATTTTTGATGTATTTTTTAAGAAGCTTTTTTATTTATTTGAAATTATGACAGGCCATAAATATGATCTTGATTCTGATGATTTAAATGAAGTGTTAGATATCAGTCCTTTGGATAAGGTTGGATATTTTGTTGAAAAAAATTCTGACAAAGATTCAGAACAATCCAATGAAAATATTGAGGAACAGGGTGAACAAAATAAAGAAGAGGAAACATTAGAGACTTATTCAAATGAGCAAGCTGAAAGAATTCGTTTTTTGTCTAATATTCCGTTTAATGACTGGGTTGTATTATTAAATCAGAAAAAAGATGTTGTCATTAATTTCAATGATAAAGCTTTTGTTCTTTATATTATGATGCTTGAATTCGAAGAAGAATATTCTTTTGTTTTGAGTTCTTCAAAAATAAAAATTAACATGGTTTATAGCAATAGTGCAAAGATTGATTATAGAAATATGTTGAACAATTTGTATGTTCGTTTAGATGATATTTTGGATGCCTTTAAGTCTTATTTTGAAATAGTAAAAGATATGCGGCACGCTCATGAATTAGATGAAGTAGAAATGTTTAATCGTATGCAGGTTTTAGAGGAAAAAAAGAAAAAGGTTTTTCGTAGTATTAGTATGGAGATTTTTCATTTTTTTCAAGAATTAAGTGATAATATGAAAGATTTTATTGAAAACTTGTCTGATACTAATGAGATAAGAAAAATTATTGAAAATCCTGATGAAGTTGTAACTTTTGATTCTTCAATTGAAGGATATAAAAAAATGAATCATCATAAGATTTTTGATATTATAAAAGAAGTGTATTTGTTTTCTGAATCGATTTTATTTGAATTAGATGACTCCGGAGTCTTGGCTGGGGATGAACCTGAATTAGAAATTGATTATTTAGAGACGATTCGATCTCGTCAAAAGTCTCTTCAATTGATGGAAGAATCCGTGTCAACTGAATCTGCGGATAAAAAAGATTTTTCTGTTGATGATTTAGAAGATATGTTAAAATAAAAATAAAGATTATGAAAAATATATGAAGATTATTTCATTTTAATTATAAAAATTGACTAATTATTATTTAAATTGTATTATCTTCTTAATGCTAATAAAGTAGGTTCTCATGATAGAAGTAAAAAATGTTACAAAATATTATAGTAATGTGAAAGCTGTTAATGATTTGTCTTTTAATATTCAGAAGGGGGAAATTGTTGGCTTTCTAGGCCCAAATGGTGCTGGCAAATCTACCACTTTGAAAATAATGAGTGGTTTAATTCGACCTTCTTCTGGATCTGTGTCCATTTTTGGTTTTGATGTATTTTTACATCCAATAGAAGCTAAAGCAAAAATTGGATATTTATCTGAGAAAAATCCTTTGTATGAAGAATATTCTGTTGAAGAATATTTAAAATTTATCGCCAGAATTAAAGGCCTGACTAATATTAACAAAGAAATTCAATCTGTTGCTGATAAAGTTTTTATTTCGAAGGTAATGGGAAAAACGATTAAAACTTTATCTAAAGGATATAAACAAAGAGTGGGATTGGCTGCAGCTCTTTTAGGTGGTCCCGAACTTCTTCTCCTTGATGAACCTACAGTTGGCTTAGACCCAAATCAAATTGTAGATATCAGAAATGTAATTAAGAGTTTAGGTGCGACTAGTACAATTCTTTTAAGCACTCATATTCTTCAGGAAGTCAGTGCTATTTGTGATAAAGTCATTATTATTAATGAGGGGAATTTAATTGCTATAGATGAACCTGAGAATCTCTCTCGCAGACTTTCAGGTGAAAATAGACTGATTTTGACTGTAAAAAATTATAATCCAGATGTTGCTAATTCGTTAAAAAATATTGACGCAATTAGTAATGTTGAAGTTGAAAATGATCAAGACTTAACAAAGCTTCTTATTTTTTCCCAATCTGAGACTGAAATTCAAAATGATGTTTTATCTATCCTTTTAAATAAGGATGTTCAGATTATTGAAATGAAGCTCGATGCTTTGAGTCTTGAAACAATATTTCAAAAATTGACAAAAGGACAGGATAATGCGTAAAGTTTGGTGGATCGCGAAAAAAGAACTTGATTTATATTTTGTTTCACCTATTGCTTATATAGTGCTTTTTGTTTTATCTCTAATTTCTGGATACTATTTTTATATCTTCGTTTTTCAAGTGAAAGATGCTGTTGTAATTATGCCTTATTTGTTTTCCCTATTGGCTTCTATTTTTCTTTTTATGTCTCCTTTTTATACGATGAGGTTGATTGCAGAAGAGAAAAAAACAGGCACAATTGAAGTACTTTTAACATCTCCCATTTCTAAAGGCGAAATTGTTGTAGGGAAATTTCTTGGTTCTTTCCTTTTTTTCAGTCTTCTTCTGTCTGTGACTTTTTTGTATTTGCTTGTTCTTATAATTTGGGGGTCCCCTGATTTTGGTGTAATTTTAGCAAATTATATTGGTTTTTTTCTACTAGGTGCCAGTTTTATTTCATTGGGACTTGTTGCATCGTCTCTTACCAAAAATCAAATCATAGCAGCTATTTTAACTTTTCTTTTTCTTCTTTTGTTTTGGCTGATAGGGTGGATTAGTTCATTTTTTCAAGGTGGTCTTAAAAGCTTTTTTAATTATTTTAGTTTGATTGAGCATTTTACAAATTTTAACCGTGGCATCATTGATAGCACTGATTTAATTTTTTTTCTAAGCGTAGTTACTTTTAATTTATTTTTGACTTCAAAAATTTTATCACACGAAGAATAAGGAGTTTTTGTGAAATCCTTTTTAGATTTTTTTCGTAAACGATATAGAATGATTCTTATTACAGACTTTGTTATGTTGGGCTTGGCTATTTTTATTACTTTGATTTTCAACTCTTTAAATATAGTAAATATCGTACTTTTTGTATTGTCAGTGCTTTTTTCAGGAATTTTGATATTTGTTTTTGTATCTGAAATTAAAAAATGGTTCAAATCTATGCCATGGCTTACTCATTTAAATAATGCTTCTTTTTTTGGTCTGGTTTTAGGTATCCTTGTCTTGATCAACCTTATAGGTGCTAATCAACATTTTAGCTTGGATTTAACTCAAAATAAACTTTATTCCCTTTCGTCTCAAACCAAACAAATTTTGAACAAAATTAAAGAGCCAATGAACATTATTTTTTTTAAAACTGATAATGAATTAAATCAAAAAATTTCAGATGTTTTAAAGGAATACGCAAAATTAAATAAAAATATTGTTTTGAGAGAATATGATCCCGATATAAATCCTATTATTGCTAAAAAATATTCTGTTGTTCCTATTCAATATGGTGGTTCTTCTTTGTTCTCAACAATTTACATAGAATTTAGAAATAAAACTGAAAAAATAAAAAGTCTTAATGTTCAAATTAGACCTACTGCTAATGGTCGTTTTCAGCAATCTTTAGAAATCCCCAATAATTTTGAGCGACTTGTGAGTAGTGCTATTTTAAGACTGCAATCACCTCCCAAAAAAATTTATTTTCTTCAAGGACACAGAGAAGGTGATTTGACTGATTTTGGAAAAGAGGGATATAGTAAACTAAAACTCTATTTGGCACAAGAAAATTATGATATTGATAACCTTTATTTATCTGAGGCCAATCAAGTGCCGAAGGATTGTGCCTTATTAATTGATTTATCTCCTAAAAAGCGTTTTGAGAATAGGGAATTGAATATTTTGGATTATTATTTTAAAAAAGGTGGTCGATGTTTCTTTCTATTAGACCCTCATCATAATTCTGGCTTAAATCATTTGACAAAAAAATGGGGATTTGCTTTTAGGAATGATTATGTTGTTGATAGAGGCAGTCCTTATTGGTATCAACCTGTGGTTCCTTTTGTAAAAGAGTATCCTATTCATCCTATTGTGAATAATTTAAAAAGTGCCACTTTTTTTCCAGAAGCGTCTTCTCTTTATATGCCTGATACAAAAGGCATTCGAAGCAGACCTCTTATTAAGACAAGTAAGGATAGTTGGAGTGATAAAGATTTTTCTACTGAAGATAAGCCATTTTTTGACAAAGAAGCTGATATTAAAGGGCCAGTAGTTATAATGGCTGAATTTGAAAATTTTACTAATAAATCTGGTTTTAAAATTGTGGCTTCTGGAGATTCTGATTTTGTAGCTAATTATGCTGTTGATGTGTATGGAAATCTTGATTTATTTATGAATGTAGTCAATTTTTTAGCAGACAAATCTGAGTTAAATACTATTCGAAAAAAGCAAAGTAGTCAAAGTATCATGAGTTTGTCACAAGTTGAATTAAATTTCATTTTTTACATTTTTGTTGTCTTAATTCCTCTTGGAATTGCAATTTGGGGTGGAGTCGTTTTATGGAAGAAAAAAAGAAAAAAATAATGAAAAATAAAAATTTTCTGTTGTTACTCATCTTTTCCATTCTCTTGTTGTATTTTCTTATTTATAATGCTATAGTTTTACATAAAAATAAAAAATCACATTTTCTTATTAATTTTGTAATGAGTGATATAAAAAGTTTTAAAATTGTTAATTCAAAAGATAATTTTCTTTTAAAGCGAGAAGGGGATATCTGGAATGCATCATCAGTATCTCATATCAAAATGAGTAAACAAAGTATTGATTCTTTTTTAGATGATTTACGCCATATAAAAATTTTAAGACATATTGATGAAGACCAACTTAGTGATTATAATTTTCATCCTAATACTGGCCCTTTTATTGAACTTTTCTTAATCAAGAATAAAAAAATAAAACTTGTTTTAGGAGATAGCACAGTCTCTCGTGAAGGAGTTTATCTTTTCTATAATCACAAAGTTTATATTGTACCTGAGAGTATTAAGAAGTTATTTTCAAAAGACCTATTTGATTTTCGTGATACAATAATTTTTGATTTTGTGCCTGCCAATATTAATTATGTAAAACTCAATCTAAATGGTCAAAAAGTTAGTCTAAGAAAGACGACGACTACGAATGTTGGAACAAAGTGGTATGTCAGATATCCTTTTGTTAAGGTTATAGACGAAACCGTAGTTAATACCTTTTTGTTTGAGTTATGTGACTTAAAAGCAACTAAAATCATTGAGGGGAAAAGTTTAAATTTAGAATATTTTGGTGTACTTTCGGCTAATTACATAACTCTTAAAACATCTGAGTATAAAACGTATAAGGCTTATGTTGGGAAAAAAATTGATAAAGGATATTATTTTTTTCTTGAAAATAGACCTAATATTATGTATATTGTAGATGCTTATTTCGTTGAGCACACTTTAAAAGATTATATTGAAAAAATTAAGGAGACCAAAGGTTATGAATAAAGGAAATATTTTACTGATTTTAGTTGCTGTTCTTTTCGTAGGGATTTTAATCGTTGTGACTACAGGGAGCAAGGATTCTGAAGAAAATCAATTGACAAGGCGATTGAATGCTTTTGTTGATTCTCTGCCTGACACTGTAAAAGAACCTTTTTTGAATAAAGATTATGATACAGCTAAATTGAATTTAGCTAAATTTATCTCTGAATATCAGTCTTATACTAATTCTTTGGCTGGTGAGGATAAAGTGCGATTTCTTAAGGCTGAGTTTGCGACTCTTTCAAATAAAAGTGTTTTAAAAACTATCTCACCTGAACTCCTAAAACAATGGACAAAGTATTATAGTGTAATTGATTATGAATGTATTATTGAATTTACACCTTCTGAAGTAGTAGATTTTTTTAAAGAAAATTTTGTAGATAAACTAGAAAATATGAAATCCTAATAGTATAGTTAGATTCTTATTTTTTTAGGACTTCTTTTATTTTTTTTGATAGTTTCGCTATTTTAAATGGTTTTGATATAAAATCTTTGATACCTTCTTTTTTTATGTCATCTTGCTTTAAATTTTGACTAAATCCAGATATCATTATGGCTTTTATATTTGGATTAATTTCTTTTAGTATTTGAAAAGTTTCTAATCCATTTTTGTTAGGCATCATATAGTCGATTAAAACAAGATCTATGTTTTTGTACTCTTTTTTGTAATAATTTACAGCATCATCAGGTGATTTCATTGTAGTTGCAGAATACCCTAATTTTTGTACCAAAGCATCTAAAATATTGAGTAGCATGTCCTCATCATCTATAATTAAAATATGTCCACTTCCATATTCAATAATTTCTTTAGGTGTTTCAATTTCATTTGAATTAATTAATTTGAAGTATAAATGAAAAGTTGTGCCCTTATTTGGTTCACTGTATACAGTAATTCCCCCGTGATGTTCTTGCATTGTGGTGTAGGTTAGAGAAAGCCCTAATCCTGTTCCCTTTCCTACTTCTTTTGTTGTAAAAAATGGCTCAAAGATTTTTTTTATGTTTTCTTTATTTATCCCCTCGCCAGTATCTGAAATTGAGATATTAACATAGTCCCCTTGAGTATTGTCAATAATGTGATTTTTGCAAAAATTTTCATCCAAATATTCTTCTTGGATATTAAATGTAATAGTACCTGTTTCTTTAATAGCATCTCGAGCATTTAAAGCAATATTCAGAACAGAAGATTGTATTTGATTTTGATCACCTAATATATAATACTGTTTTTTAGAATCAAAATTTATTTTAATGGTTATTTTTTTTTCAATTGTATTTTGCAATATATCGATAACATCTAAAATAATTGCAGTTATATTTATCTTTTCTGTATTAATTTCCTCTTTTCTTGATAATGATAATAATTTTTGACTTAGATTCCCGCCTCGTTCACATAATTTAATAATTGTGTCTGTATTTGAATTTATTTGAGGTGATAAATTCGCCTCTGTTTTAGCTAATTCGGCATTGGATAAAATTCCAGCTAATATATTATTGAAATCATGAGCAATGCCACCTGCTAATTGTCCTAAAGCTTCTAAGGTTTGCGAATGTTGCAATTGCACTTGAAGATTATATTCTTGTGTAACATCACGAAAAACAAGAATCACTCCAATAATTTTACCATTTTCATCTATGATTGGAGCACCACTATCAGAAATATGATAGCGTTTCTTATCTTTCGATATTAAAATTGTATGATTGGCTAATCCAATAATTTTTCCGGATTCTATAACTTTTTTGACAGGAGATTCTGCTCTTTTGTTAGTATCTCTACTAATGATGTGAAAGACATTTTCTAATGGCAAGGTCACGGCATCTTTAAAGCTCCAACCTGTTAATGTTTCAGCTACAGGATTCATTCGTGTGATTTTACTTTCAGTATCAGTGACTATAACAGCATCGCCAATACTGTTTAAGGTAGTTGATAATTTTTTTTCTTTTTTTATTAATTCATTTTCAAATTCTTTTCTTTCACTTATATCATGCATGAAAACAAACTGGTATTCTTCATTTTCGTATTCAAAGTAATTGGCACTAGCTATGACATTGATTTCGCTTTTATCCTTTCCAACCAGAACCAACTCATTACTTAAATGTTTTTTTATTTTTAAATCTTGCCATAAATTTTTCCACTTTGCTTTAGTTAACCCTTTTACTATGTCCCATGGGTGTAATTGACATATTTCTTCAAAAGAATATTGTAAGTCCTGGCAAATGCCTATATTGGCATAAGAAAATTTTCCTGTTTCGTTTATACGCAAATAATATTCTGAACTGTGGGCTAAAGAAAAATAGGCAAGTTGAATTTCTTTATCTGAATCTTTAACTTTGCGTTTAAAAATTTGATATTTATAAGCTAAGGCTAATAACAAAAATAAAATAATCCAAATATTTCCTAAAAAACTACCCCATTTTGCAATATTTGAGTGAATGCCATACGATGCAGTAATAATACTCATTCCAGAACCAATCTGAACACCAAGAAAACCAATAAAAAGAAAAAGAGCTAAGATACCTTTTTTTTTAATTAATATAATACCCAGAACAAATTCTGAAATTATTACGTATAGAGCAATAATTAAAGTTAATTGAAGCGTAATATTTTGTGGTAAAATTAATATCATTGCAAAGCCAATTAAAGTAGGCCATAAAATAAAATGTGTTATATATTTGTTTAATTTAGGAAAATCTTTTTGTAAGTTTAAAAAGTATTTGTATAAAAGGGCAGTCAATATACCTATAATAGATATACAAACAATAAGAATATAACTATCAAAAATGCCAGCTTGGGGCCAAAAATATTTGAAGCCATATCCCCAAAAAGAAATTTGAAATAATATCCATGAAAGAATATAAAAAATTTGTATTAAAAATTCTTTTTCTTTTGTAAGAAGAAAATAAAATAAGGAAAAA
>Ga0114934_10002300_pt1 | contig 12239 bp, 8 predicted proteins | sample 4SBtaG_2_FD_99695 | JGI IMG/M metagenome (GOLD analysis project Ga0114934, IMG submission 99695) | Deep subsurface microbial communities from Kolumbo volcano to uncover new lineages of life (NeLLi) - 4SBTROV10_white metaG | ecosystem: Environmental > Aquatic > Marine > Volcanic ...
ACGCGAGCTCCAGGCCAGACGGCAGGGTCGTGCGCTGCATGCTCATGACTCGCCCTGGGTCTCGCCGTCGATCGCGGCCTGGAGGGCCTCGACCCGCTGGCGCTCCCGGCGCAGGGTCTTGAGGTGGTTGCCACCCTTGAGCCGGGCCTCGAGCCCAAACAACAGGAACGCGGCGCGCTCTCCGCCCATGCGCTGAACCGCCGCATCGAGCACAAAGCCGGGAAAGGCTTCGGCGAGCTCCAGGTCCAGGGGGGTGCCGGCGTCTCGTTGCTGGAGGGCCAGGTCGACGAAGGACTCGGCCGCGCGACCGAGCTGGATGGCCAGAGAGCCCTGATCCGACAGGCCCCCCTCGAAGCCCAACGCCCGCTTGACGTGGTCGGCGCCCAGCACAACGGCAGAGGTGGACCCTTGCCCGCCCAGCCCAGCAAAGGCATAGGCCCGCACCACCACGCTCTGGAGCTGCCGCAGGTTGCCGGGCCAGGGGTAGGCCAGCAGGGCCTGCTCGGCGGCGGGGTCGAGCGCGACCCGGCCCCGCCCCCCCCGCTTGCGGTGCAGCTGGCGAGCCATCCAGCCAGCCCAGGCGCCGATCTCGTCGGCCCGTTCCCGGAGCGTGGGCAGCTCCACGGGGAGCACGTTGATCCGGTAGTACAGGTCCCGCAGGAACCGGCCCTCCCGGACCTCGGTCTCCAGGTTGGCGTTGGTGCCGACCAGGAAGCGCACGTCGGCGCGACGGGTGGTCTCGGAGCCGACGGGCTTGTAGCGGCGCTCCTCGAGCAGGTTGAGCAGCTTGGCCTGGGTCTCCAGGTCCAGCTTGTCGACCTCGTCCAGGAACAGGGAGCCGCCTTCTGCACGCTCGACCCAGCCCCGGTGGTTCCGCACCGCGCCCGTGAAGGCGCCCTTGACCCAGCCGAATAGCTCGCCGCTCTGGAGCGCGGACGCCACGGCGTGGAGCTGGGCGACCTCGAAGGGCCCCTGGGCGCGCGATGAGCGACCGTGGCACCAGCGGGCCAGGTGGGACTTGCCGGTGCCCGTCGCGCCTCGGAGCAACAGGGTCTCGTCAAAGGCCGCGAAGGCCTCGAGGGTGGCCACGATGGGGGCCATCTGGTCGCCGACCACCGGGAGCAGCGGGTCTCGGAGAGGCACCGGGTCCTGGGGACGGGGCAGGCCCGCCAGATACGGCGCGGCCAGATCGGCTGCCCGGGCGATGGCGTCGGCGTCGCTCTGCCAGCAGCCCAGCCCGATCCCGATCTGCGTCGGCGCCCGCACCTCGACCGAGACCATGCCGATGCGGGACCCCCCGGGGGCGTGCAGGGGCCAGAGCCCCAGGTGGGTCACGCTGCGGGCCTGGATGGCGGCCCGGCTCTGGCCCCAGGCGCCGCTGTCCTGGGCCAGCTGGGTGCCGTCCATGCGCCAGGTGCTGCGGGCCTCGACGTCGACCACCAGGGGATGGCCCACCTCGCACAGGCGCTGCCAGGCGGTCGCCGAAGGCACCGGCGTGGCGCCGTCGCTGGTCGTGCCGTCGGCCTCGGTCACGTGCAGACCGGCGTAGCCGCCCTCGGCCCTCAGGTGCACCATCGCCCGAAGCACAGCGGCCCCCGGTCGGGCGCCCAGCGCACCCCGGGTGCCCGCCAGGATCGGCTGCAGCAGGAGCTCGGCGGCCGCGCCAAAGGTCTCGGCACGGCGCAGGCGTTCCAGCAGAGGGGCGGTGGCGAGGCTCACGGCGACGGAGTGTAGCGCCAGAGCCTCAGTACGGCACCACCACGACCCCTCCCGCGTCGCTGTCCAGCACCGACCGTCGCGGCAGGCCCATGACCAGGGTGGCGCCTTCGCCCAGCAGCCCATGGATCAGGGCCACGCTCGCACCCGCTTCGGACCCGGCCGGGGACTCGGTGTGGCGCCAGTCGGCCTGGTTCGCGGTCTGGCGGCCCAGGGCGCCCACGGGCCCCAGGTGCACATAGGCGCCGCCGTCGATCGCGCTGGAGCCGCGTGCCGGCGCACCCACGATCAGGTCGGGCACCCCGTCGCCGTCGAGGTCGTCCAGATCCAGGGCGGCGCCGAAGCTCTGGCCGTCGTCGGTGCCGCTGATGACGGTGTCGGCCCCTGGATCCGCCCCGCTGGAGCGGCCCAGGATCAAGGTGGCCGAGCCCACCTCGGCGTCGCCGTCGTCGTAGCCGGCCGCCCCCACGAAGAAGTCCACCAGGCCGTCACCAGAGACGTCCCACGACGTCGAGATGGCGCCGCCGTAGCGGCTGCCCGCGGCTGGACCGTTCAGACGGATGGCATCGTCCAAGGCAAAGCTCTGACCGGCCACGCGGTCACGAAGGTCGTCGCCGAGCACCAGGAAGACGGCGCCGGCCTCGTCGGTGCCCCAGCGCTGGGCGCCGATGGCGATGTCGTCCAGGCCATCCCCGTCGATGTCGCCGAGGGCCCGCACGGCGGTGCCGGCCTTGTCGCCGTCGTTGGAGCCCACCAGTCGCACACCCCGGTCGTTCAAGGTGCCCGACTCGGTCGCGTCGGCACCCCAGATCAGCCACGCCACCCCAGGCACGCTCAGGGCGGACTCGCTGCCCACCAGGAGCTCGGGCAGGTCGTCGTCGTCCAGGTGGCCACCCCCGCTGACCGCGGCCCCGGCGCCCTCGGCGTCGGCGGTGAGCGCGGTCCAGGTCAGGTGGGCCTGAAGCTGGTCCTCGAAGCCCAGGGTCTCGGAGAGCACCAGGTGGGCACGGGCCTCGTCGGCGCTGGCCCCCGGCCCAGGCGCACCCACCAGCAGGTCCGGCAGCCCGCCCCCGTCGACGTCGCCGACGATCGCCAGCTCGGTGCCGGCGCGGCCGAGCTCGACCCCGAGCAGGCGGTGGTCGGCCTGGCCCAGGGACAGGTCCTCATCGACGCTCAACGGGCCGTAGAACACATAGGTCGCGCCATAGTTGGTCGTGTTCAGGGTGCTGTCCCCGTCGTTCTCGGGGGCACCGACGACCAGGTCCTCGTGGCCGTCGCCGTCCAGATCGCCTCCCAGGGCGAGTCCGGTTCCGGCGTGGTCGTCGGGGCGCTCCCCGGTGAGCAGCTGCACGCCTTCGTCCAGCTCGCACCAGTGCACGCCGTCGCAGTCGTTGTCGACGCCGTCTTCGCAGATCTCGGCCGCGTCCGGGTTCACGTCCCCGTCGTCGTCGTCGCAGTCCCCGGCCAGCTCGGCGTAGCCCTGGGCCACCTGGCAGGCCTGGACGGTGGTGGCGTCGGTGCCGTGGCCGTCCTGGTCCTCGTCCAGGAACAGGGTGCTGGCGTCCAGGGCTTCCTCGTCGACCCGACCGTCGCAGTCCTGGTCCAGCTCGTCACAGGTCTCCTGGGCGCCGGGAAAGACGCTGGCGTCGCCGTCGTCGCAGTCGCCGCCAGAGGCCGCCGCCGGGGACTCCACGAAGCCGTCCCCGTCGTGATCGTGGTCCGGGTTCGAAGGCAGGTCGTCCGGCGCCAGGCCCGGCACGCAGGCGGCCAGCCACAGGAGGCCCAGGTGGCTCACCAGCCCCTCCCCAGAGTGAGCAACGGAGCGCCCTGGGCGGTGCCGACACCGACGGCCCACCGGTCCAGAGCGAAGCCCACCCCGGCCAGCGCCACACCGCCAGCAAGGCCCACCAGGCCCACCCGGTAGAGCTGGCTCGACAGCTCGTGGCGCTGCACCGCGAGCTGGTAGTCGGTCCAGGCGTCCCGATCGGTGGCGTCGAGGCTGGCCGAACGCGCCTGGAGGGCCCCGGCGTAGCCCGTGCCGGCGATCGCCAGGGAGCCGCCGGCCACCGCCAAGCCGCCCAGCCCGACCCACCGCCACCGGTGGCGCACGGCTTCGACCGGTGCCCAGTCCTGGGTGCCGACCTGGCCCGCCCACACGGTCGTCTCGGTGGTCAGGGTGATGGTCGAGCCCTGGGGCAGCGCCAGGGACAGCAGGCCGTCCAGATCCGCCCGGCGGTCCGGGTCCTCGACCCAAGCGACGGCTCCCTCGTCGACCTCCTGGGGCAGCCACAGGACGCTGGCGCCGGCCGGGGGCAGGTCCAGCACCAGCGTGGTCCAGGTGGGCCCGGAGAGCTGGACGAAGTGCAGCCCCGGGCCCAGGCTCACCTGGCCCAGCGGGTCGTCGACCGGGACCCCGTCGACCCACAGGCGGCCTTCGGCCGGCACGGGCACGACCCGCAGCCAGCTGCTGGGATCGTCGGCCAGCCGGGCCCGTGCCGCCTCGAAGGGCTGTCGCAGCTCCGGCGCGAAGCTGGGGTCCCAGACCAGGGACTCGCGTAGTCGCAGCGCCTCCAGGAAGTAGCCCTCGGATCCCTCGCGGTCCTGGGCCAGCCACGCTCGTACCCCCGCCAAAAATGAGATCCGAGCGACCAGGTTGCCGGGCAGGGGCTCGCCCAGGCACCGGGCCACGACCCTTGCCTCGGCCAGAGCGTCCTGGGCGGCTTCGAGCTCGGCGTAGTTCAGGTGGCCTTCGACCTGGGCCAGCAGCTCTTCGAGATCGGCCAGCGGCCGCGCCTCGGACTGGCACGCCAACAGAGCGCCGCCGCCGGTCAGCGTCGGCGCGGAACCCGCCAGCAGCGCAGGCAGCCCCACGGTCAGTGGGCCGGCCTGGGCCGTGAGCACGCTGGCGATCAACGCCCAGGACAAGCCGCCTCCTCATCGAAGTCCCAGCAGAATCGTGTCCCACCCTCGGCGGGGACGGCAAGCGACAGGGCGTACTCGGTGCCGTTGGTGCGCACCAGTCGGACCTGGTGAGGGCCGGGCAGGAGCTCGCCGGTCCACGGCGTGTGGCCCAGCGGGCGGCCGTCCACGTAGAGCTCACTCCACGGCCGACTGTGGATGAAGACCTCGACCGGACTCGGCGCGGGGGGCGGTTCGGGTTCGGTCGCGGGGGGATCCGAGGGTGGGGCAGGCGTGGGGTCTGGTGTCGCCTGGGCGGGCCGCACGACCGCCGGCGCTGCGGGGGGCTCGGGCTCGGGCGCCACGACCTCGACGGGCTCGGGTGCAGGTCGCTGGGTGGTGGCAGGGGGCAGCACCGGGATGGTGGTGAGGGGCCGAGACTGGCGCGGCGGCTCACCGGACACGCCCCAGAGCCCGAATGCGAACACCGCGATTGCAGCCGTGAGGCCGATCCCCAGCGCCCACTCGACCCGGCGCAGAGCCCGGTCGGGCACTTCGCCAGCCAGGGCCCGCCCCATGGCGTCGGCAGAGGGCCAGCGCGACGCCGGATCCCGCAGCAGCGCCCGCTCCAGGACCGCGGCCAGCCCCGGCGCCAGCTGGCTCAGCAGCTCTGACCGGCGCCCGGGATCCTGGAGCCCAAAGGGCGGCTGGCCCAGGGCCAGGGCCATCGCCGTCGCGGCTGCCCCATAGAGATCCGCAGCCGGTCCGACGGCCCGAGGGTCCTCGAGCTGCTCCGGCGCCATGAAGGCATAGGTGCCGACCGTGGTCCCGGTCCGGGTCAGGCTGCCCTCGATGCGCGCGATGCCAAAGTCCGCGAGCTTGATGCGACCGTCGTGGTCCACCAGCAGGTTGCCGGGCTTCACGTCGCGATGGATCACGTGGTGGCGGTGGACCTCTGCCAGGGCGGCCAGCACGTCCACGAGGATGCGCTGGACCTGGGGGCTCTCCAGGGGCCCTTCGGCCTCGAGCCGATCCTGCAGGCTGCCGCCTTCGAGCAGCTCCATCACCAGGTAGTGCCGGTCCCCGTCCTGGCCGACCGCGTGGACCCGCACCAGGTGGGGGTGGTCCAGCTGCGCCAGGACCTGGGCTTCGCGGGCAAATCGGGCCGGCCCATCGTCTCCGGGCACGTCCTGGCGGAGCACCTTGACGGCGCAGTCTTCGCCGGTCCGGGTGTCCACGGCCTTATAGACGCGGGCTGCGCCGCCCTCGCCGAGCATTTCGAGCAGGCGGGAGCGCCCCCCGTCCAGCGCCGGGGCCGCGTCGGGCCTGACGGTCGGCTGCTCAGGGTCCTGCACAGGGTCATCCTACCAGCGGCCCGCTTCTTGCTTGTCGAGGCTGTAGCGCAGCGGGGGATGGGGCGGATACCCTCCGGGCCCGCGAGGGAACCGCTGCGCCGGCCCCGTCGTACCCCCGGACACCATGCACGCAGTCGCCGCTCTCCTCGCCCTCCTGCCCGCCGCCCAGGCCGTCCCGCCGACCTTCACCGACGTCTCGGTCGGCTCGGGGCTCGCCGAGCTGATCAACGCCAACGCGGCTGAGACCAGTGCTCATGGCGGCGGCATCGCTGTCCTGGACTTCGACCAGGACGGCTTCTTCGACCTGTACTTGCCGGGCAAGTCCGACGGGTGTCTCTTGTTCCGCAACAACGGGGACTGGACCTTCACCGACGTGACCGCTGGCTCCGGCACCGAAGCCCCCGGAGTGTCCTGGATCGGCGCGGTGAGTGCCGACGTCGATGGCGACGCCTGGCCCGATCTGTTGCTCCTGGGCAACGACGGCAACCGCCTGCTCCTCAACCAGGGCGACGGCACCTTCTCAGCCCCATCGGGCACCGGCCTCGACCGGCCCGGGTGGCCGACCCACCATGCGGCCTTTGGCGACCTGGACGGCGACGGCGACCTGGACATCTACGTGGGCAACCACACCCGGTACATGCACCTGTTCAACGACGGCCCGCCGGACCCGGAGTCCTTCACCGAGGACACCTGTGTCGGCAACAGCCTGTACATCCAGGACGCGCCCAACCACTGGGTCGACATGGGCCGGCCCCTGGGGGTCGACAACGACGGCTGCACGCTCAGCGTGGCCATCACCGATCTGGACGGCGACGGGGTCCTGGACCTGTACACCGACAACGACTGGGGCGGGCACGTGGAGCCCGACGGTCTCTACTGGGGCAACGGCCTGAACGATCTGGGCGAGCTCTCCGCCTACACCCGCGACGAGGAGGTCCGGCCCCCGATCACCGGCATGGGCATCAGCGTGTCGGACTACGACCGCGACGGGGACCTGGACTTCTTCCTGTCCAACACGACCAACAACAAGCTGTTCCAGAACGCCGGCGGCCGGGTGTTCGTCGAGATCGCCAAGGTCAACATGGGCGAGCCCAACTTCGAGCCCAAGGTCGCGTGGGGCAACGCCTTCGAGGACTTCGATCTGGACGGCTGGCCCGACGTGGCCACGGTCAACACCCAGTTCGAGAACAGCTTCTACTGGAACACCGCCGACGGGTACTTCTCCTTCGAGCGCAACGCGCTGCCGCTCGAAGCCGAGCAGACGTCGGCCCAGTTCGGGCTCGCCCACGCGGATCTGGACAACGACGGAGACCTGGACCTGATCACCGGCGGCATCAGCGGGGAGACCGAGGACGGGGAAGGCAAGCGCGAGGGGCCCAGCTACTTCCTGTACCGGAACGACCAGTCGACCGGGAACCACTGGCTCCAGCTGGAGCTGGTGGGCACGACCGGGCACCCCCAGGCCGTCGGTGCCCGGGTCGAGGTGCTGACCGGGGAGCGGGTCCAGCTGAACGAGGTGACCGGGGGCACGTCCTATGCATCGGCGGGATGGCCGGTCGAGACCTTTGGCCTCGGCGACGCGGAGCGGGTGGACCGGCTGACCGTCACCTGGCCCGGCGGCGCGGTCGAGATCCTCCACGACGTGGCCGTGGACCAGCGCCTGCGGCTGGTCGAGGGCCAGCTGGTCGACACCGGACTGCCGGACACCGCGGCGCCCCGGGACAGCGGCGACAGCGGTGGAGACTCCGGGGGCAAGGTCTCCCGGTGCGACGGCTGCGCGAGCGGTGGCCGCGGTCTGGGCGGGCTGTGGCTGGTCGGGCTGGTGGCCCTGGGGCGTCGGCGCTGAGCATTCCGCGGGAATGCAGCCCCGTCGCCGGGCGACGAAGATGCGGTCAGCGCTCGGACCGACGCCAGTTGGCGAGCCGACGGCCCAGGAGCCTCAGGGGTTGGGGCAGCGACCCGGTCGCCGCCCACTGAAAGGCCTCGCCCATGGCCCGAGCGTCCGGGAAGCGCCTGGCCGGGTCCGACGCCAGGGCGATCGCCAACACGTGCTCCACGTCGGCGAACAGGTGGGGCGCCAGGACCCGCGGCCGGATCGGGGTGCCCCGGACCAACTGCATCAGCACGGCAGCGGCGTTGGGCCCGGCAAAGGGCGCCCGTCCCAGGAGCGCACGGTAGGCGACGGAGCCCAGGGAGAACAGGTCCGAGCGGCCGTCCAGATCCATGCCGCGGGTCTGCTCGGGCGACATGTACCCGGGCGTGCCCACCAGTCCGGTCTGGGTGACGGTCTCGCCCTCCAGGCCCCGCGCGATGCCAAAGTCCAGCAGCTTCCACAGACGCTCCCCAGGCAGCTGTGCCCAGAACAGGTTCTGGGGCTTCACGTCCCGGTGCACCATGCCGGCGTCGTGGGCCGCCTGGAGTCCCTCGCAGATCTGGCGCACCAGCTCGGCCACCTCGCCGATGGGGAGCCGGCGCCGGTCCCGCAGGATCGCGGCCAGGTCCTGGCCCACCAGTCGCTCCATCGCCAGGAAGGGCACGCCCTGGTCGGTGACCCCGACCTGGTGCAGTCGAACCACGTGGGGGCTGTCCAGGGCGGCCGTGAGCCGTCCCTCTCGCTCGAAGCGACCCCGGTGCACGTCGTCCTCGAGGCCGCGCGGCGAGAGGATCTTGAGGGCGGCGACCGACCCGTCCACCAGGTTGCGGCCCTCGTAGACCTCGCCCATGCCGCCGCGACCGATGACCCCGCCCGCTGCGAACTGGCCAAAGCGCTCGCCACTGTGCAGCCCGCGGGTGCCCTGGCCCGTCCGAAGGGCGCGGTCCAGCTCGGCGCGGACCTCCTCGTAGCGGGCCTGCTCCAGGCTCGCGACGCGGCTCACCTCGCCCACCCGGCGCTTCAGCTCCACCGCCGCTGCTCGGTTGGACCGGCCCTGGACCAGCGTCACGCCTTGGACCACGGGCACGATGAAGGTGAAGAAGACCTTGCCCGCCAGCGGCGCGTCCCGGGCGCTGAAGATCCCTGGATCCGGGATCCAGCCCAGGGTGACCAGCCCTGCCAGGACCAGGTAGCTCACCAGGGCTGAGCCGCAGATGGCGATGCTGCCCCGCTGGTCGGCCCCCGACGCGAAGAAGGAGATGCCCAGGGTGACCGACAGCGGCGTGGGGGAGAACACGCCCAGGTGGTACTGGATCACCACGGCGGCCGCGACGGCGGTGAACCCGTAGACCCGGAACAGGGTCTGGGTGTAGCGGGCCTCGTCCCGGGCGAACCAGACCACCACCAGGCTGACGGACCCCAGCGCGATCAGGGCCGCCGCACAGGCCCTGCGCAGCCAGGGCTCGCCGCCCAGCAGCGGCAGGCTGACCAGGACCGCCAGGCACAAGAACGCGATCACCAGGCCAAAGGTCCGGGCCCGCCAGGCCTCCTCGCCGCGCAGCGGGTCCAGCTCCAGGGAGCCCTCGGCGGGACTTCCCGGCTCTGTCTGGACCAGCTCGCTGGCCTGGGCGAAGGCGGTGATGTCGGCGAACAGGCCGGAGAAGCTGCCCGAGGACTCCGTGGCGTCGACCCGCCCCTCGTGGGTCACCATCGCCCGGCGGAACAACGGGGGCACCAGGGCGAGCAGGATCATGGCCGGGTAGCCGGACGGCAGCAGCGGGCTCTCGGGGTGGTGGCGCAGCGCGGTGTAGGCCCGCCCGGCGGCCACGTGGTGGTCCGCGTGCCGAGGCAGGTCGAACAGCAGGGCGCGGCTAAGGGGACGGTTCGATGTCCAGCTGTGGGCCGGCGACACGCGCTCCGGTCGGCCGTCCGGGCCGATCCCGCGGACCAGTCCGTAGTGCTGCAGGTAGTTCACGGTCTCCAGGAGCAGGATGCCCACCCCTGCGGCGGCGACGAAGGCCGCCCCGGCGACCGGGCCAAAGGCCCAGGCCAGGGCGAACACGAGCCCGAGCTGGAGCGCTCCGTAGACCAGGATCCGGCCCGGGGCCAGGGCCCACCCGCTTCGCAGACTGCCCGCGAGCGTGCGGGGCCAGAAGCGGTACACGCTCTCGCCCATCCGCGCCGTGGCGGGATCGTCCGGGGTGCCCACCCGCACGTGGTGTCCCTGGTTGTGCTCGACGTGGAAGTGCAGGTAGAGCGTGCTCGCCAGGAGGGTCTCCGACGCCAGTCTGAGCCAGCGAGACTGCCTGTGACCCAGCTCGTGGGCGGTGTTGATAGCCACGGCGCCGCAGCAGGTGCCGACCCCCACGATGGCGCCTGCCAGGGCCCCCGGACCCAGCTCGGGCGCCCGGACCAGCAGCAGGGCGACCAGGGCCAGCTGCACGGGCACCATGCCCAGCAGCAGCCCCTGGGCCGGTCCTGCGGGGCGGTCCTTGGGGTCGTCGGTGGCGCCCTCCCAGCGAAGCTCGAGCAGCGGGACCAGCCCGAACACGACCGCGGGCTGGACCCACGTCCAGGCCCCGCCGAGCCACAGGCCCAGCCCCGCCAGGAGCGGCAGCAGGTAGGCCAGGGCGTAGGCGGCAGTGGGGATGGGCCCGGGCTCCGAGGGTGAGACAAGGGCGATCTTGCCTCACCTCAGCCCGGAGGGCCCGGCGCTGTGGCCCCCGATCCCCGAAGAGTTCTCAGAACATCACCCAGCTGACTTCCGCAGGCTCGGCGCAGTCGGTCGCGTCGGCCCAGGCAAAGGAGTCGATGTTGCAGGTCGTCATGTAGTCGCCGTCGACGTCCATGCCGGCGTCGCCGCCCGGGCCCAGAGCCAGGCGGTCACTGGTGCTGGTGAAGTCGATGCGCTCGTCCTGGCGGTCGCCACAGCTGCCCTGGGTGGTGCCGACGTTGGTGCCGCTGGTGACGGTGAGACCCTCGACGTCGCCGTCGACCAGGCCCTGGCCGTTCACGCCGGACTCGAGCACGTAGTTCAGACTGCCGTCGCTGTTGTAGACCACAAAGCCCGCAGCGTCGCTGCCCGGCGTCAGGTCCTGGCGCACGAAGACGTCCACCCGGTCACCGCGGTCGGCGTCGATCCAGGGGGTGCTGTCCCAGTCGCCTTCGATCCAGGCGTAGCCCACGCGCCACATGGCGCCGTCGTCGTCCTGGACCACCAGGACCTGGGCGGGCTCGGTCCAGCAGCTGACGGTGTCGTCCCAGCCGGCTTCGGGCTGCGAGTCCACGGCGATGACCGTGCCGGAGAAGGCATAGGCCTCGCTCTCCTCGACTTCGGCCTCGGTGCCCAGGCAGACCACGGACGTGCCCGCGTCGTAGACGTACTCGCCAGGCCCAAGGCCCCCGAGGATCATGCCGCCGGCGAGCTCGGCGCCGTTCAGGGTGGCACCGACCACGCCACAGCCAGTGCCTACGATCAGGGCCAGGGCGGGAAGGGCGAGCAGGTGGGCGGGGTGGGTGCGCATGGGGATCTCCTGGATCGAGGCTCTCTCTGGGGTTCCTGCCCGGAGCAAGTGCCGTGCCACACTACTCGAACCGCCTGGGGGCTCACTTGAGCTTTTGATGCCGTCTTCGATCGTGACACCGGTGCCGCGCTTCGTAGACACCGGGCCCGTCACTCTCCGAAGCTCACGCGCCCCAGGTACCCGATCTGGATCGTGAGCTGGAAGGCGTTGCCGGATCCGACGCCGTAGGCCCAGCCCGACTCGAAGTAGAAGCCGCGCTGCAGGCGGACCGAGTAGGCCGCGCCGCCGTAGATGTAGTCGAAGGCCCCCGCCATGTAGCCAGCGGTCACACCGACCACGTGGTTGTGCCGGGAGGCGGGATCGAACTCGTAGCCGACCATGCCCTGGATCCCGATCAGGGATCCCAGCCCGGTGTCCGGACTGCCGCCGACGGTCAGGCGACCGCCGATCCGCTTGTTGAAGTAGCCGGCCATGAAGTTGAACGCGCCCGGGGTGCCCAGAGTCACGCCGATCTCCACGTGGTGGGGGCTCTCGTCCTGAGCGAGTGCGGGGCCGGAGAGGGCGGTCGCCAGCGCGGTCAGGCCGATCATCAGAAGTTCACCGTGGTGTTGTAGATCACGCTGTCGTCCCAACCGTACAGGAGCTGGTCGTTGGGGTTGTACGTCACCTGGGAGTTGTAGCCCCAGGTGTTGTAGAAGGTCAGCCCCGGTCCCCAGGCCGTCTCGGTGCAGGTGTCGAAGGCGAAGTTGATCGCGCTGGTGCTCGACGAGTAGCTGTCCGTCACGTACAGCACCCCGTCGACCATGAAGGCATTGCCGTAGCTGCCTCGGCTGCCCGCCCCGACCTCCCAGTCGGCCTGTTCGTTCAGGTCGG
>Ga0114934_10002301_pt1 | contig 12227 bp, 17 predicted proteins | sample 4SBtaG_2_FD_99695 | JGI IMG/M metagenome (GOLD analysis project Ga0114934, IMG submission 99695) | Deep subsurface microbial communities from Kolumbo volcano to uncover new lineages of life (NeLLi) - 4SBTROV10_white metaG | ecosystem: Environmental > Aquatic > Marine > Volcanic ...
AGCCTTGACGTTATCGCCAAGTGATACATTACCAGTTAGAGTGCCACCTGCTAGAGGTAGCTTAGAACTGATATTAGTTGTGTGTGTATCTAGTTGTGTTTGGATTGCTGAGGTAACACCATCAACGTAGTTTAACTCTGTATGTGTAGGAGTTAACGCACCAGTGATATTAGGAAACGTAGTCTTGAGTGTAGACTTGATACCTCTAATGTGGTCATCACCTTCTGATACGTTATCTGTTGTTGTTGGATTCGCACTGTTCAGGGAATCAATATAATTAAAAGCTTCAAGACTCATAAGTTACCTCTTGTTAAGATGATGCTGCTGTTACTGTTACTGTTACCTGTAGTGTATCACCAGAGATAACTGCTCTACTAGATGCGAAGTCTACAACACCATACAGTGTACCAGTAGTACCTGATGTAGCTGAAGCTAAGAATGCACCTGCTACTGTTGCTGTACCTGTGATTGAGAAGTCTACACTAGAGGCGTTAGTCATACTGCCTGAGCTAGCTGCTCCTTCTGTCCATTCCTTTCTAGTACCTGAGTAACCAGATACCTCTGACCAAGTAGCGTGTGAAGCTAAGGTGTCACCAGCTGCTGGAGTACCTGTGCCTTTAAGACCAATATACCAAGTTGTTACTGGTGTACCTGCGTGGAACTGTGTATCTAAAATATGATTTAGACCTTCAGTTGTAATTAAGTTCTTCTTTGTCTCGGACCACTTAATGTTACCATCTTTATCCAGACAAGTTACTGACCAGATATTAGTTAGTCCTAGGTTATTTATTGCGTTCATATATATATTCCTATTATTGATTATCCCACTCTGTAGTATCCTCTGTTGTATCAGTCCAGGTGGTAGTGGCTTCTGTACTTGTGGTCCAAGTATCTGAGACCCTTGTGTTCTCTGACCAGGTAGAGGATGCCTTAGCACCCACCAGCCAAATGTCTGAGGATTCTGTTTCTGTATTCCATAAGAAATTAGAGGCTGACGAACTAGATGTGTTCGTAGTCATACTAACTGACTCTGGATAATTTATATTATTAACAACACCAGTGCTTGTAGGCAGTGTGGCTAGACCAACTGCTTTAAGAACTGACCCTGTTGTTATACCATAATTTGTTTCTAATGCAACACTTAATAATGTAACCTTATCTTCATCATCTACATTATTTAATACTGAAGAGAAGGTTGCTGTAGATGGGTACACTGTGTTAGCTGAATCACTAGTGGATACGTTAGCACCCAGTGTTGCACTTCCTACTGCTTTATGTGTAGCTGAATCTGTAGTTGTACTTATTAGACTCATACTTCCTGAAGCAGGAATTATCAATACACCTGAGGCAGTTAAACCTAAAGCTGAACCTAGTGTACCATTAAGTAAAGTTACTCTATCTTCTTCGTGTAGCTCTGATAATAATATTTGTGTTATATCAGCACTGACAGGAAAGGTAGCAGTAGCATTATCTGTTACTCCTGAAGTACCTGCTATGGTTGCACTATGGGAAAATGTCTCATTAGCCCATACGTGTGTAGTGCCCCAGGTATCTGAACTAGCTGCCCAGGTACTCTGAGCCATTAGCCTTCAACACCTGAATATACTGTACGCACTCTCATAGTAGAGCCTGAGTGCCTGTCTGCAGTGTCTGCTAATTGTAGCTTACTGATAGATTCTTTATAAGCGTTAAGCCACGTAGGTACTCTTTCATCATTCTTAAGAAAAGGTTCTGCTTCTAATAAAGCACCATAAAGTAATACGTCAGGTGCATTAGTTGTTAACCAGTTGCTAGTTACTGTACCTCCAGTACCATCTCCTAGGGTGTCAAATTTCTTATAATAGGCGACTTCTACTGTGTAGGTAGAGTCAGGTATAGGTGCTAGTTGAATCTCGTCTCCTACGATAGAATAGGCGGTTGGTTTACCAGTGGTATCTGAACCGTACAATCTATCTAACATTTCAAGAGTAATAAACTCAAGAGGTGTAGTAGGGTTAGTATTAAGTTGGATGTTACGCATACTAAGGTAACCACCAGGTAACGCGTGATACTTATTACCAGTAGTGGTAGTCATTGTAGAGCGTACTTCTTGTGGTCGAATACGTAGCTCTCTGCTAATTCTAGCCTCAGCTAAAGTAATAAAGTCAGGGATATTAGTAGTTAAGTCTGACCTATCTAACCAGTCTGCTATTGCTGTCTTTAGTTCTGCGTATGTACTTAGTGCCATCTATAGTTTACCTTTAGTTGTTCTGAATGGAGCGTTAACTGGGTCATTTAGCCACTCCTTCATACGTTCTTGATTGCCCCATATACCATCTCTCATCATCTGCTCTACAGCAATCATAGGGATTCTAGCCACCCTGTGTGATAATTGGGAATCACCTTTGTATTGTGACCCACCACTTCTGGCTGAATCAAACTTAAGTAGAGCATTAGCTTCTACTATCTCTTTAATCTCTTGGTCTTTTTGGGTTGATACACTGGTCAGTGAGCCATCTAAGTTCTCAACTATTTGATTATTTAATGCCATCTGTATCTTCTCCTAATGTGAAGACCCCAGCCTAAGCCAGGGTCTAAGTCAACTAGCTATTAACCAGTTGTGTAACGAATCTTACCGTTAGCTGCTTCGTTGCCACAGCGTAAGCCGTACTCAACTAAAAGCATCTTCTTGTCAGAGTCACCTTCTTTAGCAATATCCACAGTCTGGAAATCACGTAAGTAGTCAACACTCCACATATCGTGGTCTAAGAAGTATACTACATCCTGGTCACAGTATCTATCCAACTGAATGTTGAAAGTACCGAAGTCAGAAACGTATACGTCTACTGCGTTGTAAACAGTCTTGTTGTCATCAACAACTGACTGAGTTTGGTCAGCACGACCAGCAAACCCAGTAATCAACTTCTTATTAGTAGCACCTAATAGGATAGTTGAAGCACTACCACCTTGAGTCCAGATATTCTCTGCAACTGCAGTTACATCAGCCTCTACCATAGCAGCGTGAGCACCTGAAGTACCCGCATCTGTTACGTTAGTAGTGATAAAGTTAGCCGCACCTTTAGTCGCACGTGCTGTAGAAGCATTACCAGCTGCAGCCGCGTTGTCTGCAAGTAGTGTAGTTTCCATATCACGTTTGATTTCTTTACCAGCCTTAGCCAACTGGTGTGCCATCTCTGACTTCTTACCAGCGTTGTTAACTGTGTCCTGAGTACCAGTAACCTCAACAACCTTCTTAGAGATTTGTGTGTAGTTACCTAGACGAGTAGTAGCGGTTGTTGCTGCTGCACCTACTGCTGCTCCTTCAACGTGCTTATTAGAACCAGAAGCTGCTGCTAGTGCATCAGTCTGCCATTCAAAGTAAGTGTTATTTACTTTACCTTTCTTTGCGATACCAGACAGGAACGGAGTATCCGTTGGACTGATATCATAGATTACATCAGACAAATCCTCACGGATTGCTTGTGCATCATAAGTATTAAAATTAGTAGCCATTATTATTTCCTTATATTGTAGCTACAGTATCATTACTATAGCATATCATAAAATACGGAAGCGGCATCATCTTGATGTCCAGACTTCCTTAACCTTGCACGTTTCTTTTTGGCTGCTTCGTTTGCTGATTCAGATTTAACTTTACCTCTTCCAGACTTTTGTACCTTAGGAACTTTCTTTACTGCTTTCTTCTTAGGCTTTACCTTAGTTGTCAACTTGTCAAACTCCATAGCTTTCTTAAGAATAAGAACACTACGGTGGTCTGCTAGTTGGTCAACTTCTTCTGGGGCGTACCCAGATTCAATAGCAAATTTCCTAATATCATCTTTAACAGTAGAGTCTTTGTTACCCCACTCAGGTAATGCTTCAACTAGCCGAGAGTATTGGTCTTGAACAAAAGTTGCTCTAGCCCGTGACTCTTGTGCTTGCTGTTGTTGCTTCACAATCTGTTGTTGTTGTGTAGCATTCCTTGCTTTTTCCTGTGCATCTCGGTACTCGTCCTTCTTGAGCATATAGGCGTATGGGTCTTCCTCTTTAAGTTCATCCCAGTTTACATCTTTAAACTCTTGAAGTTTAGCTTGCTGTTGTTCTTTTAACATCGCTAAGCCATTAGCGTACATTTGTCTCTCTTGCTCTAGCTTGATACGTTCAGATTGAATTGCTTCGTTTTCTTTACGACCCTCAGCTAATGCTTGAGACTTGCGAGTATAGTCAGATTGTCTTTGATAACCAGCTTTGAGTTCTTCTAAGTTAACTTCATACTCTTCACCATCTACCTTAATAGTATAGCTAGGGTCTTCTGTTACCTCTTCTTCCTCTTCGCCTTCTTCAGTTTCCTCTACAACTTCTTCAGTTTCTTCCTCAACGGAATCTTCAGAAGCTTCAACTTCATCTTCCTCTGTTTCTTCAACCACTTCCTCGTCAACAGTAGTCTCAGTTTCCTCGTCTGTAGGTTGGTCATCTGATGATTCCCACATATTAAGGATTTTATTTGTCGCCTCTTCTGGCGAACCTTCTTGTGTTCTTTCGAACGCTTGTGTAACTTCTTGGTTATTCTCTACAGAATCCATAGTTATCTCCCTTGTTTTTAATTATTGTTTGTATCTTGATAAAATTCATTCTGTCCTTCAGCCAGCTTACCAGTAGCAAGTACAGATTTAATATGTTGGTCAATCAAATCTAAACTCTTAATGGTAATATAAATTCTATCTCTTTCTACCTCTTCACTAATCTTTGTCTGTAACAAGAGTTCAATTAAATGTTCCTTTGTTACTTCAAAAGCTTCCTTATATAAGGGGTCTTTAACAAATCTATCTGCATCCTGACCCCTTCTTACTTCTTCTCCCTTCTTACTTCCCTTCATTATTTCTCCCTATTCGTTATACTCATAGTTGAGACTTACGTCTCTCCTTATGTTGGACCTATTGCCACAGGTCTTCCTTGTTCCCTCTCTAATAATAACTCTTGTTGTTTAAGAGCTAAGTCTGCTTTCTTAATCTCTAGTTCTTGTGCTTTGATTTGCATATCCACTTGAGCTTCTGAAGCCTTAAGCTCCAGCTCCTGCTGTGATAGTGCCGCATCTAGCTCCATTTCTTTCTGTTTAAGAGCTGATTCAGTTTGCATCTTCTGTAACTTAAGCTTCAGTTCTTCTGCCTTAAGTTGGTGCTCTGCTTGCTTAGCCTGTTCTTCAGGACTAGGACCTTGTTGTTGAATCTCTTGTTCACCTGGGTCTGTAATGAAGTCGTTTACGTTCTTCATACCCATAGCTTTAATCTGTTCAGCAATAAGATTATATACATTCTTAGGTTTAATTAACATACCAGCACTAGGATGTTGTGCAACCATTTGAATAGTTTGTGATAGCTGACCTAAGTGCATAAGGTTCATATCCTTGTTGCCGAAGCCAAGACCTACCTGTGCAGTACAATCTAACTTCTCTTTCCAGTCAGCAGGATATAGTGTAACCCACTTATTATTTAGTCTGACAATCTTCTCAGGAGACTCAAACTTCTGTACTAGTTGGTACACATTAGTAGCCAGGTCCTTCATACCTGTCTCTGCAAATACCCTAGCAATTAGTTCAATCTTCTGTTGAGCAGCTGTCATAACTTGTGCTACACCAGTAGCAGTTTGGTGTGACTTTAATCCACCATCTCCAATACCCATACTATTCTTATTAACACCAGTTCTTTCTTCTCTGATACTGTCTAAGTAGCCCAGCATATTGAAAGAGTTTTGGTCTAATTGTGGTGTGGCTAAAGGACTAACAGCACCTGGAGTACGTACTCTTACGATACCTCCTGGTCTGCTGGTCATTAGGTCATCTAAGTTAGCTTGACCCTCGACTACTTCATAACGCCCATTATTTGTTAGATACATATTATCTAATAAGTTACGCATTAAGGTAGTCTTAATTAGTTGAAGGTCAGAGATTAAGTCATAAATACTCAGACCGTAGAACTTATGAGGCATAGGAACAGGTGTAAGGGAGGAGAAGGGAACACTGTCCACTGCCTCATTATCTAAAATCTCATCTCCAACCTTCGTTACTTTTCTTAATTCGTCAATACCATCATTATCAAAGTCTACCCTGACGTAGCATTCAGTTACCCAAATACCCTCATCAACATCTCCGCTATATACAGAGTCACCATCATAATCAAATCTTGCAAGTCGCTCAGACCTCCAGTCAGCCTCGTCAGCAGAGAATGCTCTCTCTATCTTAGCCTTAGGGTAGCCTTGTGCAAGTAAATCACTCTGAGTTCTTTTAACTCTGTGACCTACAAAGCGAGCATCTTCAACACTCTTAGCATATTTATTAATTAGAAATTCTTCTGGTGGTACAGGTTCAATTCTTACCTGTCCACTCTCATTTGTTCTTTTAACTACAACATTATGTAGGACAGGTTGAGGTAACATACCTTCCTCTATCTCTTCACCTAATGCTGTGTGCTCTACTACTTCAACTGTATCATCAATTAGTAGGGCTGTAAATTCTTCTTCTGTGAGGTTCTTATATTCCTCTCTAGTTACTTCTGTGGTGTCATCCCAGTAGTGTTTAACAATACCGTTCTTCTGTAACAAAGCATCTTTGAACCAAGAATAAATAATATTGAAGCCTGGGTTCTGCTTCATAATAACGTGATTCGTATAGTCAGTGGCTTGTTTAGCTGCCTCTACATCCTCAGGACCTTGAGGTTCAAACTGTACTACCTTATCACCACCTGTGAATATCTTCATCAGGCTAGGCATAATCCATTCGATTACATCAGCTACATCTCGTGTAACAATCTGAGAACGACCTTCTTGCTCATTACCATACTTCTTACCATAGTAACGGTCCATCGCATCAGTACGTTGCTGTGTAAGCTTACCATCACCATACCCAAGAGAGCTTTGTATCTCGTGCTCTATATGGGCGGATAGTTCGCTCTTAGTCATTCGTTTAGCCATAAATTATTTCTTCTTATTTGGTTGAGTTGGTTTTGGCACTGCCTTAATAATTTCCTTAAGGTCTTTAATATCTTCAGCCATCTCAGTAATTTTATTTACTAACCATCTTTCGTTCATACCCTCTCCTTATATCACCCAGCTTAAATCTTGTTTAGGTAATTCTCTACCCCAAACACTGTCGTTCCCTACAAACACTGGTTCTGTTACACATAAATATCTGAAGGCATCACTTGCGTGTGAGGTCCAGTCGTGAACTGGCTTCTGACTCCAAATCTTCTTCTTATCATCATAACTACTACGATACTGTAGTAATGAGTCAATCCCTTTCTTACACTTATCTTCATCAAACCAACACTTGTGTAGTGTAGTTCTTACTGTATCAATACCATCCATAACCTTTAACTTAGGTGCTACCTGAAAGTCAATACCTAAATCAAAGGCTAGGTCCTTTCTACTTTTACCTGTACTGAATTCTCTAACTACAATATCGTGAGGTGCAATATGAGCACCATATCTATAACCTTTATTATTTAAGACATCAATATAATGAGGTAATCCCTCACCTGAGTTCTCATAATAGTCTATAATATTTATAGCCTTACCATCATACTGTGCAAACCATATAGCTGTACTGTCAGATACGCCCAAGTCCCAGGCTGTTACTACCTGCTTAGATGGGTCATAAGGTACTTTACCTATACGTTCCTGGTCATAAGCTTCTTCTAATTCTTTAGCATAATACGCTCCCCTCAGTGCCGCTGACCAACTACATTCGTACTCTTGTTCGTACTCAGTCTCAGCCATATCTTGCTTAGCCATCTCAAGTTCTTCTTGGTCTAATATACCAGTCTCACTGGCTTTGAATAAGAATCTCTTCCAACCTTTCTTTTCTTTAGATGTGTGGTAAATATCGTAGAACTCATTCTTACCTTTAGGAGTACCAATGAATACACCCCATCCCTTTCTATCTGATAGTGCAGGTCTAATAACCTCACTATACATCTTAGGATTCATCTGTGCATATTCATCTAAAACCACACCGTCCAAGTAAATTCCACGCAACGTGTCTGGATTGTCAGCTCCGTACAATTGAATGCGAGCTCCCATAAAGTCTGCTCTAAGTTCGGCTTCATTAAATTTAACATCTGGAAAATCTATTAATAATCTCTTTAACTCATCCCAAGCAACGGTCTTAGCTTGTTTGAATAATGGGGCTAAGTAAGCATACCTTGGTGCTTTCTTACCTATTTGGAGGTCTTGTACTGCTGACTTAATCATTTGATTAATAGCAAATACAGTCTTACCAAATCTTCTGTGACAAACAACTACATTAAATCTATCTAACTCATTATGTAACTTAGCTTGTAATTCCCTGGGGGTGTATGGTATTACAATCCCTTTACGCTTCTCCTCCGCTCCCTTATTAATCATTACTGGATGCTCTATTGAATAGTCTCTCGTCTATTAGCATCAGCAATATCATCTTCATCTTCTGACCAACTAATATCAAAGTTTCTATCCTCAGTAATGATATGTTGTTTAGGGGTCCAGCCACCTTGAGTCTTCAACCAGAATGTAGTCATACTAGCTGATTCACCTGACATAGCCATCTTATAAGCTACACCCGCTACATTAGCAGTACGCTTATCTCTTGCAGTCTCTAGTGTATGTTTATAATATTTAGTAAGAGTAGCATTAGAGATACCCATTATCTTAGCAATAGTATGTTGGTCTAAGCCAATGATTACCATCTCTTCAACCTTATCATAGTCATCATCAGTAGGGGAGTATATCTTACCTCTAGGTCGTCTAGCTTTCTTACCTTCAGCTGCACGGGCTATCTTACCATACCCTTCACCCCTAGTCTTCTTGACCTCAACAACTACATCACTGGGTTTCTTACCAGTCTGAGCTGCAACCTTATATTTGGCATCCTCTTTCAATTCTTTAATTAATTGTTTTTCATCTGCCTTACTCTGTAGGGTACTGCGAGATTTACCTTTATCTTTTATACTCATAATTTTTACAAAAAATATATTTATAGGTACCTATTATACCATAAAGCATTTGAAAGGTACTATTAAATCTTATATACACATACTTAGTAAAACCTAGTGTACCTAGTAACAACAGTTAATATTCGTTGATTATTAATCTGAAACGATATTAATCGTTTATGATTATTAATGAATGACAGAATGTTGACTCTAGTGTTAATTAGTTGAGACTAAGTTATACTAAGTATGTATCAAATACATAACATATTATACCAGAAATATTTGTAATAATCTTATTTAATCTTCAGTTATTCTTAGCCCGCATATTAGAATAATATAATATATAATGAAAAATGTAGAATTTTAGGTCTAGGTGGTTTCAGCTGTTAAACGCCCCGCCCGCGAGGGTGCCCCGCCCCGCCTGTGAATGAGAAGCATTCGCATTTGAGAATGACTAGCAATTGAGAACCAGTCGCAGGTGAGACCCATTCTCATTTAGTAATGACTCGCATTTGAGAATTATTCTTATTTGATACCCGTTATCATTTAGTAATGACTCGCATTTGAGAATTATTCTTATTTGATACCCGTTATCATTTGAGAATGACTCGCATTTGTTAATGAGAAGCATTCGCGTTTGTCCAAGTCATATGTGAATAATAATCATTATCATTTGCAATTGAGAATAATAATCAAACGGTAATGAGTTTCATTCGCATTTAGATTTAAACACTTGACAAACAATAAAATCTATGAATGAAAACCAGGACAGTGTCTTGCTTTCAGGTGTTGACAAGACCACCAAAATAGAGTACAATACGCAGTATCAATAGAGCAATCGTGCCTTATTGAAACAAGACCAAGACAGTGTCTTGGTTATTTATAGGATAAATAATATGACAAATGAAGAGTTATACTTAAGTTACTTAAAAGCAAGCAATGACGATAAATCAAGACAGCAAGCTGTTACCGATAGACTGGCAGTAGGTGTTAAAGACTTAGAGAAAATTGCAACGGATTTAAAGCTGCAAGGTGCCAGCACTGACAGTCTTAAGAAACAGATTGAACGTGCCAGCAAGGCTTTAAATATACCGAAGCTGACTTTACATAAAGGCAAGAAAGAAGAACCTTGTAAAATTGGCAAGCCAAACAAGCAAAAAGGCGGACAAGATAAATACTCTACTTTTAGAAAATGGTTTGACAAGCAAGCAAGCGAGGAAGATTTAAAAACAAGAATTGCCTTTGTTAAAGAACTTCAAGACTTAAATGGAGAACTACAAAAAGCTTATAAAGAAATCAACAAGCTAGCCAAGGCTAGCTAAGGCGAGGGGCGAAAGCCCCGAACCCCACAATTTTTATTTTATGTTACCAGCTTGACAATGCCCTGCCCTTCGGGTACCATACAATAAAGATTTGGATAAACGAATAAATTTTTTATTGGGATAAACAAATTTTTATATGGGGAAATCAAGACACTGTCTTGGTTTTATTTGGATAAACAATTTATAAGTAACAGGATAATAAATATGGAATTTAATGTAGAAATTAACACACTAATGACAAAATCAGAGCTGGATTTATATAAAGCTTTCCACAGTGGGAATATAGGCACAGAATGGGAAGTAGGATATACTGAAAAATGTCCTAATTCACTGAAAGAAAAAGGCTACGGTGATTTATATAGCGTTCAGGTGTTTGATATAAATAACTCAGAACTAAAGATGATTGAGAAATTTGAAGATAAATATCTTGAAGATAAACAAGCAACGGTAGATTTATATGAGTTAGCTTGGGACAAAGAACTATTGGGGATAAATAAATATGGATAAACAAATTGTATTTAAAGCCAATAAATTATCTCGGACTGTTGTAAAGAATAATATTATTCGTATATACAATACCTCTGAAGATAATACAGATTGGTATGCTGATGCATTGACCTATTGCCAGTATCTAGCAACAAAACATAAGATACCCTTAGATAATGTTATTGGTGTGGTTTCAGCTCTAAGCCCAAGAAAGAATTGGACTTTAAACAAAAAGATAGCTGAAGATTTAATAATTGATGGTACCTGTGGACATATGCAGGTATTTGTAAAGAAAGCACAAGATATTCTCAGTGTAGATAACGAAGAACAGATATTATCTATACTGAATGGTAAGAAGATAACGTCTTTTTATCTGAATATACGTTACCCCGATAAGAATACATCTGTAACTGTGGATAGGCACGCGATTGCTGTGGCTATTGGTAGAACTGCAACAGATATTGAACTATCTTTGACGGATAAACAATATAAATTCTTTGCTGACTGTTATAGATATACGGCTGAGGTGTTGAATATTGCACCACATCTGTTACAATCTATAACTTGGGAAGTATGGAGAAAAACCAAGACTATGTCTTGATAATTATAATAATAATGAGGTAATAATATGTATAAACAAAATGTAACAAGAGAGAAACTTGACAAACTATTGAATGACCAAGGTGGTAAATTCTTTTCAGTTAAATTTGTAAAGAAAGATGGTACCTTAAGAAAGATTAATGGTCGATTAGGGGTAGTTAAATTCTTAAAGGGAGGTGTGAACAAGGTAACAAGATATGATAACACCTATGATACTGCCTTTGATGTACAATTAATGCAATATCGTACTATTAATCTACATACTATTGTATCTGTGATAGCAAACAAGACAGAATACACAGTAGTGGAGGTGTAATGTGATAGCATATAAATTAGTACGTAAATTAAAATCAGGTAAATTAACACCACTGTTTATTAATAAAAGTCAAGGGCTGGAATTAAATAAATGGTATCAATCAGAATGTCACCCAACCAAAGGCTTTAAGGTGAGACCAGGCTGGCACTGTACATCAACACCTAATGCACCACACCTATCACCTAAGGGTAGAGTGTGGCTAAAAGTAGAGATTGAGGGTATAACAGAGCATAAAAGACCTGAAAGTCAAGGCGGTCTATGGTTCACAGCAGATAGAATTAAATTTTTAGAGGTATTATAATGACTAAATATAGAGTAGAAGTAGATATAACAACAGTATTGACTGTGGTAGTTGATGCTGAGAATGAAGAACAAGCAACAGAGTTAGCTTATAAAGAAGCATACGAAGATACTTGGGGATGCAGTGCTAGATATGATGGTGCTGAGATATACACAATTGAAGTGGAGGAAGATGAAGATGAGTAATCAACTTAAACCATTAAGACGATTAAATAAACTATATGAAGAGATGAGACCACTACGAGAAGCCTACTTAAACGA
>Ga0114934_10002302_pt1 | contig 12224 bp, 7 predicted proteins | sample 4SBtaG_2_FD_99695 | JGI IMG/M metagenome (GOLD analysis project Ga0114934, IMG submission 99695) | Deep subsurface microbial communities from Kolumbo volcano to uncover new lineages of life (NeLLi) - 4SBTROV10_white metaG | ecosystem: Environmental > Aquatic > Marine > Volcanic ...
GCAGAAAGCATGTCATCAGCAGAATCATTTATATGAGCTAAAATAACGGATTTTAATTTTTCGGTTCCATACTCTTCTTTGAGTTCATTATTTGCTTCTAAAACGCCATCTGTAAAAAGAATGACAAAGTCTCCTTTTTTTATTTCAATTTTTTTTTCATCATAAATTGGTGATGCCATAATGCCAAGAGGAATACCCTTAACATTGAGTTCTTCTAATTCTTCTGTTTCAGAATTATAGTAGAATTGAGGATTATGCCCTGCATTCCCATAATGAAGTACTCTGTTCTGACCATCAATAAGCAGATAAAATAAAGTAACAAAAGTCCCATCGCGAGAATCAGAAAGAATGAATTTGTTGGACTGTTCCAAAACAGAGGCAGGACGCATAAGACTACGTGATTGGATATTCATAATAGAACGAGCCAGAGCCATAAAAAGAGCTGCTGGAATTCCTTTTCCTGATACATCAGCAATATAGACAGCTAATTTATTATCATCAACCTGTATAAAATTATAAAAATCTCCTCCTACTTCTAGGGCTGGGATACTCAAGGCAGCTATATCAAAAAGATCAGGTAATGGAAAAGCTGTAGGTAAAATACTTTTTTGAATTCTGTATGCTATTTCTAATTCCTTTTCGATGCGCTGTTTTTCTAGAATCTGTTTATAGAATTGAGCATTCTCATAGGCTTCGCTTAACTGCAAAGCAATGGTTTCTAGTATCTGGACATCTTCAGATGAAAAAGCCGTTCCGTCAGTTTTATCTGAAAAATTGATAATGCCAATTACAGTGTCTTTTACTTTTATGGGCAAAGTCACAAAAGATTTTGTTTTATATCGTAGTTTCTTGTAGCGTCCCAATTTAGGTTGGGTAGTTATGTCGTTTACTAAAAGAGTGTTGCCTTTTTTAAAGACTTTCCCCATAATTTTGTTAGATAAGGGGATATTGAGGTCAGGGAAAAAATCTTTCTTTATACCTAAAGCATTTACAATTTTTAAAGACTTAGTATTTTCGTCATAAATAAAAATAGAAATGCGGTCAATATGTAGAGAAGAATTTATTATATTTATAGATTCTTTGAAAATATTATCCATGTCATAATTAAAATTTTTACTTACATATTGAGAAATAGAATTGATCGTTGACAGTTCTCTTAATTTTTTTTCTAATTGTAAATTAGTTGTTTTCAAATTATCGATGAGTGTTCTATTGTTAATAGAAATGGCAGCGATGTCTGCGATACTGCGAAAAATGGGAATATCTTCTTGTGTAAAAAAGGGTTTATCAAGAGAGTTTATAACTTCAAGTACTCCAATAATCTCTTTATTAATTTTCATAGGTACGCAGAGTAAGTTTTTAGTATTAATAGTGGTGGCTTTATCTACTTTTTTGAATACTCTAGGATCATTTTTCGCATCTTTTACTAAAATGGGCTCTCCAGTTTTTGCTACGATACCAGCAATGCCAACTCCAATAGGGAGTCTTATTTCTTGGAGAGCTTTATCTTCTCTATTGGAAATGGTATTAAAATAAAGTTCATTGGTTTTTTTGTCAATTAAAAGAAGTGAACTGGCCTGAGCATTCAAAATTTCTTTAGCAGAGGCCATAATGTCATCAAGAAGAGTCATTATATTGACATTTGAGTTAATATCTTTATTAAAATTTAATAATTTTTTGTAATGTTCTAATTTGTAATTATTATTTTGAATTGCAGAAGCTGTTGAAAAAATAACTGAATAAAGTCCTGCTGTTGATTTAATTAAATTAAGGTTTTCTTCTGTTGGTTTTTTGGCATCTAAAAATACCAGATAGCCTACTGTTTGATCTTCATAATCCAATGTGAGTGTATAGATAGAATCTGGAATAAAACTATGCTGATTACCTGCAAAAATTTGCAAAATTTCTGGAGATTTTATATCACTAAGCTTAGATTGACTCTGGGTTTTTACATGAGTTGCTAAAGTATGTATACCTCTATCTGTCAGTATTTGAAAGAAATACCCCCACTTTTGAGAAATATTGGAATATACTTGTGAGTCAGGCGTTATAAATAAAACAAATTCACTGAAATTAAGGTTGGCAATAGAAGTTAAGGTATCAGTAGCCCATTCGCCAAAAGTAAAATTATTTCCCGAGAGAGTACTTAGAGAAGAGACTAATTTATCCGTTGATATTGTTTTATCCATGATTCCCTCTTATTTTATAAGTTTTGAAATAAGAACAAAGTGAAGTTTTTCTTCAGTTAAAAGTCTATTGAAAATATTAATAGCTTCGTCATTGTGAGAAATATTTTTCATTTCTGTATAAAAAAGAATAGAATTTTTTTCAATTTCCAGTGCTACCTTTAATACCTCTTCTACAGTTTTAGCTTCTTCTATGATTTTATCTGGCGTTAAACTGGCAAAGATATCTATATCCATAATTTGAGATACATAGGTCAGAGCCTCATCATTTTCATAGGAAGTAAGGAAATTTTTGTTTTCTTTTTTTTCATTTATTATAGCTTTAAATGTCTCAATATGGTCTAATTCCATATCAGCTAAATTTGAAAAAGTTTTGCTAATATCACTAAATAAAGCTGTTTCTGCAGCTTTTTTATATAAAGCGTATCCGTTTTTTTCAATTTCTAAACCAATTAAAAAAGCTTCTAAATCATTTAATGTTTTTAGTTTCGCCATTTTTGTTTCCTTATAATTTTAATATAAAATTAAATTAATCTAAAAAAAGAAAAAAGTCAAATTTTATAAAAATATATGTTTTATAAATAGCTGAATTTAAAACGGCATGAGCAAAGAAAAATTTAACTGTGCAAGTAATTTTTCAAATTTTTAGTTTTTAAAAGTCTAAACTCAAGTCTGAGATAAAATTTTAAAAAATCGTCATATATAACATAAATATAGAATTTCCTTTTGTTTTTTATTGATCTCCCAGTCTATAATTAAAATATATGGATCTGAATGATTAATATAATATCTAAAAATTAAAAAAATGCTATAAAAAATATTTTTGTCCTGTATATATACATAGAGAAGTTTGATAAAAATTGAAAGATAATTTCTTTAAAAAACTTAAATTTGACTTTATAGAGAATTTTGATATATTATGAAAAGCGATTTGAAATCGTATTGAAAGGAGATTCTTTCATGGAATATGAGGCTGTAATTGGACTAGAAGTTCATGTCGAATTAAATACAAAAACAAAGATTTTCTGTAATTGCTCTACTGAATTTGGACAATCACCGAATTCAAATGTTTGTCCTGTTTGTTCTGGTATGCCAGGGGTATTACCTGTATTAAATCAGGAAGTTTTGAATAAAGCGATATTAGCGGGATTGGCTTTAAATGGTCATATTTCTACTTTTTCACGTTTCGATAGAAAACAATATTTTTATCCTGATTTACCCAAGGGTTACCAAATTTCTCAGTTAAATTTTCCTATTATGGAGCGGGGCAATGTTGCTATTGTCGATGATGGTATAGAGAAAATTATTCAGATTCATCATATGCACATGGAAGAAGATGCTGGTAAATTAATTCATTCTGAAGACTCTTCTGTAAAAGAAAGTTATGTTGATTTGAATAGGGCAGGTGTGCCTTTGGTGGAAATAGTGAGTGAGCCTGATATGCACACTTCCAAAGAAGCTTTTTTATATTTAACAGAGATAAAAAAAATTATGAAGTACATTGGTGTTTCTGATGTCAATATGGAAGAAGGAAGTTTGCGCTGTGATGCCAATATTTCAATTCGGCCTAAAGGAGAAATAAAATTAGGTACAAAAGCTGAAGTGAAAAATATGAATTCTTTTCACAATGTGGAAAAAGCTATTGACTATGAAATAAAACGACAAAAGCGTGTGATTGAAGCTGGGGATAAAGTGATGCAAGAGACTAGACTTTGGAATCCTGATGAAAATAAATCATATAGCATGAGAAGTAAAGAAGAATCTAATGATTATCGTTATTTCCCTGAGCCCGATCTTGTTCCTATAGAATTAAGTGAGAACGAAATTGAGGCTATGCGTGAGAGACTTCCTGAACTTCCCTATTCAGTTAAAAAACGTTTTTTAACCGATTATAAATTAACTGAAGATGAAGCAACATTTTTGTCTGCAGAAAAGCCTATGGCCGATTTTTTTGAACAAACTTTGAATTTTTTTTCAGACCCTAAAATAATCAGTAATTGGTTGACAGGTGCTGTAACTGAATATTTGAATGATAAAAATGTTTCTATACAGAATTTAAATCTGTCTCCCGAATTTTTAGCTGAATTATTAGAACTGATTAAATCTGATGTTATAAGTGGAACTATTGGTAAAAAAGTTTTGATTACTTCTATTGAAAGAGGACAATCTCCCAAAAGTATTGTAGATTCCCAGGGATTAAAACAAGTCTCTAATAGTGATGAATTAGAAAAAATTGTTGATGAAGTTTTATCTGAAAATCATGATATTGTTGAAAAATATCGAAATGGTAAAATTGGAGTTTTAGGTCATCTGGTAGGTATGGTGATGCGAAAAACAAAAGGTAAAGCTAATCCTAAACTTTGTAATGAAATTTTTTTAAAGAAATTATAAAAGAGGAGAGGGGAGTATGTATAAAGATTTTGTTCATTTACATGTTCATTCTGGCTATAGTTTATTAGATGGTGCTATATTGCCAGAAACACTTGTTGCCAAGGCTAAAGAATTAGAAATGCCGGCTTTAGCTATTACAGATCATGGTGCTATGTTTGGAGCTATGGAATTTTATAAGAAGGCAAAATCTGCAGGAATAAAACCAATCATAGGTTGTGAAGTGTATGTGGCACCCCATGACAGGACAGAACAAAAAAAAGATGCTTTTGGAAAATTGAATTATCATCTGGTTTTATTGGCAAAAGATTCAAATGGCTACCGAAATTTAACTAAAATTGTATCAGATGCTTATATTATTGGAAAATATTATAGACCACGAACAGATAAATCTATGTTAAGAAAATATTCAGAAGGTTTAGTAGCTTTATCAAGTTGCTTAGGTGGAGAGATTCCTCAAATGATTCTTCGTAAAGATATGATTGGAGCGGAAAATTTAGCTTTGGAGTTTCGAGAAATCTATGGCGATGATTTTTATCTTGAAGTACAGCAGAATGGTTTACCCAAACAAAAAATTGTTAATGATGGGATTTTTGAAATTCATCAAAAAACTGGCATTTCAGTTGTTGCAACGAATGATATTCATTTTTTAAATGCTGAAGATTATGAGGCGCATAAAGCCCTAATTGCTATTGCAACTAAAAGAAAATTATCTGAAATGGATGCTAAAGATTCATTTAAATTACCTGAATCCGTTTACTTTAAAGATCAGAAAACAATGGCAAAAGAGTTTGCTGATCATCCTGAGGTCATTGCAAACACTAAAGTTGTGGCAGATAAGTGTAACTTGGAAATAGAAATGGGAAAGTTGTTTTTTCCTCATTTTAAAGTCCCTCAAGGCGAAACCGTTGATTCTTATCTTGAAAAATTGGTTTTTTTAGGATTGAAAAGAGAATATGAAAACATAACTGATGAAATTAAAGATCGAGCCAAACTTGAATTAGATATTATTAAATCAATGGGATTTAGTGGTTATTTTCTAATTGTTTGGGATTTTATTAAATATGCAAAAGATAATAACATAGATGTCGGACCTGGACGTGGATCAGCAGGTGGTAGTATTGTTTCCTATGCACTTAATATAACAGAAATAGATCCCTTAAAATATGATTTGTTTTTTGAACGGTTTTTGAATCCTGAAAGAAAAAGTATGCCAGATATTGATATTGATATTGTAGATGATAGACGCGAAGAAGTGATTGAATATGTACGCAAAAAATACGGAGAGGCTAATGTCGCACAAATTGCAACTTTTGGCAAAATGAAAGCAAGAGCTGTTTTACGTGATGTTGCAAGAGTTCTGGAACTTCCTTTATCACTTGCTGATAAAATATCTAAAATGGTACCCCTAAAGGGCGACAAGATTAATTTGAAGTCTATATATAATTCTGATCCTAAGTTTCGTAAAATTATAAATGAAACTCCTGTAAATAAGAAACTTTTTGAAATTTCTCAAAAATTAGAAAACCTACCTCGTCATGCATCAAAACATGCAGCAGGTGTTGTTATTTCTGACATAGACCTTTCTTTTTTTACACCTTTGTTTGTCGATAAAGAAGGTAATATCGTTACTCAATATGATAAAAAAATTGTGGAAGGGATTGGTCTTTTAAAAATGGATTTTTTAGGACTTAAAAATCTTGGTGTGATACGCGACACAATTGCTGAAGTAAAACGATTAGAAGGAATTGATATTCATCTTAGAAAAATCCCCCTTGATGATGAGGCTACTTTTAAATTACTTCAAACTGGTCGGACTGTAGGTATATTTCAACTTGAACAACAAGGGATGACCCAAATGTTGGTTGATCTAGTACCTAATTCTATCGAAGATATAATTGCTCTTTTAGCGTTATATAGACCAGGTCCTCTTAATTCAGGAATGGCCAAACAATTTATAGAACGAAAACATGGACGAGAAAAAATTGCCTATTTACATCCAAGCTTGGAACCTGTTTTAAAAGATACTTATGGTGTTATTGTTTATCAGGAACAAGTTATGAAAATAGCACAAGTCATGAGTAAATTTTCTTTGGGACAGGCTGATGAAATTCGTCGTGCTATGGGAAAAAAAGATGCTAAAAAAATGCAGGCTCAGAAAGAGATTTTAATGGAAGGTGCTTTGAAAAATGGGTATTCAAAGGAAGTGGCGAATAAAATAATTTCTTCAATTGAAAAATTTGCTGAATATGGGTTTAATAAGTCTCATAGTGCTGCTTATGCTTATATATCTTATCAAACGGCCTATTTGAAAACGCATTATCCTGAAGAATTTATGTCTGCTTTATTGACTAATGAAATGAGGTTGACTGAGAAATTAGTTAAAAATCGTAATGAAGCTAAAATGTTAGGAATAAAAGTTTTGCCACCTGATGTAAATAGGAGTTTTGAAGTCTTTTCTGTGCACAGAAATTCAGAATTAAATAAAAAAGAAATTTATTTTTGTCTTGCTGCTATTAAAGGTGTTGGTGGTAAAGCAGTGGAGAATATTATAGCTGAAAGAGATAAAAATGGATTGTATAAAGATTTTCTTGATTTTTGTAAAAGAGTAGATTTGCATGCCGTGAATAAAAAAACTATTGAAGTCTTAATAAAAGTTGGAGCTTTTGATTCTCTTGATTCAAATCGTGCTAAATTATTGGCTAATTTTGAAAAAGTATTGGATTTTGTTCATAAAGTGAAAAAAAATTATAATGATAATCAAATTTTACTTTTTGGTAAAGAATCGGCTTATGATCAATTGAATTTGACTAATACTCCTCCCTGGAGTGATGAAGAAAATTGGATTAATGAACATAATCTTCTGGGTTTTTTTGTTTCCAGTCACCCTTTAACTCAATACGCTTCTTTAGTGGAACATTTAGATGTCAGTAAATCTGGAGAGACTTCTGATTTTCCTGAAAATAAAAAAATTAAATTAGTAGGCGTTATAACGAATTTGAAATTTGAAATGATAAAAGATTCTTTGCCTAAATTTTCTTTTCTTTTGGAAGATTTTTCTGGATTAGTGAAAATAGAATTATTTAATGACCAAAAGGCTTTTACTTATAATCAACAATTTAGGAATCATCAAGTTATTTATTTGGAGGGTGAGGTAGTTTATTTCAATGATAATTTTAGTCATGTAAAACCGAACTTAATTATCCCGCTTGAGGATATTAAACCTTCTCAAATTTCTGCTATGTATCTAAACTTAAGTCCATTAAGTGTAAGTGATGAAGTGCTTACTGAGTTACGTAATAAAATTTTGGAAAAGAAAGGAAAAACTAAGCTGTATTTGAAGTTTATTGAACCAGGTTCTAATGGTAATTCTAGTAGTCAAAATCGTACTCTTGAAACTTCTTCTGAGTTAGATTTTTCTGTAAATTCTAAATTGGAATCTTATATTCAAAATAGATTTGGAATAGATTGTTTTAAATATAAATATGATATTCGAAAGGGAAAAAAATGAGTCACTCTTCTGTTGGGCTTGTGAAAACTCAGTTTTTTACTTTTGGCGATGCAAAAAATCCGTTAAAATTAAGAAGTGGAGCTACCCTAGAGCCTGTTATTGTAGCTTATGAAACTTATGGGAAACTTAATCCTAAAAAGTCTAATGCTATTTTAATTTGTCATGCTTTAACTGGGGATGCTCATGCTGCTGGGAAGCATAGTTCTAAAGATAAAAAAAGTGGCTGGTGGGATTCTATGATCGGCCCTGGTAAAACTTTTGATACAAATAAGTATTATATAGTTTGTTCTAATGTTATTGGTGGTTGTAGTGGTTCATCTGGACCTAATTCTATTAAACCCAATACTAAAAAAGAATATGGTGTTTCTTTCCCTGTCGTTACTATTGCAGATATGGTTGATGTCCAAAAGCGTCTCTTGGAATTTTTAGATATAGAACATCTTCATTCTATCGCAGGTGGTTCTATGGGTGGTATGCAGGTTTTAGAATGGGCTGTGCGCTATCCTGATTTTATGGATTCTGTTATAGTCATCGCCTCTACGAGCAAACTTTCTTCTCAAAGTATTGCTTTTGATGCAGTTGGCCGCAATGCTATTATCTCAGATCCTCATTGGAATAATGGGAATTATTATAAAATGAAAAAACAGCCTAATCATGGGCTTGCTATTGCTCGTATGATTGGCCATATAACGTATTTAAGTAATTTATCTATGAATAAAAAATTTGGTCGTAGACTTCAGAATAAAAAAACATTGAGTTATGATTTTTCGAATGAATTTCAGGTTGAAAGTTATCTTCATCATCAAGGTTCAGTTTTTGTGGAACGCTTTGATGCGAATTCTTACTTGTATGTGACTAAAGCTATGGATTATTTTGATCTTTCAGAAGAATATGGCAGCCTAAAAAAGGCTATGAAAAGAGTTCTATCTAAAGTACTGATTATTTCTTTTTCTTCTGATTGGTTATTCCCACCTGAACAGTCTGAAGAAATTATTAAAGCTTGTTTAAGTGTAAACAAAACTGTTTTTTATACAAAAATAGAATCTTCTTATGGACATGACGCTTTTCTTCTTGAAACAAAAAGATTGACTAAACTAATCAAAAATTTTCTTAATGGAATACAATAATGGTTAAAAAGTCTCATTGGTTATATCGCAATTATGATATTATAGAAAGTTTAATTCTGCCCAATTCTTCTGTCCTGGATTTGGGTTGTGGAACAGGGGATTTTTTAAAACTTTTAAAACAAAAAAGAAATATTCACTGTCAAGGTGTTGAAATAGATGAAACGAAAATTGTGCAGTGTATAAAAAATTGTATTCCAGTTATTCAAGGTGATTTAGATGAGGGGCTTAGGGCTTTTCAAAGTAATTCCTTTGATTATGTTTTGTTGAATCAGACTTTACAGATGGTTAAAAAACCAGAACTTGTTTTATCTGAAATGTTACGAGTAGGCAGAAAGGCTATTGTTGGGTTTCCTAATTTTGGACATTACAAAATTCGGTGGCATCTTTTAAAAATGGGAACAATGCCTGTGACACAAGATTTGTCTTTTGATTGGTTTGATAGTCCAAATATACACCTGCTAACAATTAAAGATTTTCGAAATTATTGTAAAAGCAAAAACTATAAAATTTTGGATGAATTTTTTTTAATGAGAGAAAAAGCCAATTCTATCATTCATTTGGCTCCAAATTTTTTAGCTACTGAAGCTGTTTTTTTGTTGGAGAGATAATATGTATTCTCATAAAATTAGAGTTCGATATGCTGAAACAGATGCTATGGCTGTAGCCCACCATTCCTCCTATTGGCTATGGTTTGAAGAGTCACGAGTAGAATTTTTAAATACAAATAATATTGATTATAGTGAATTAGAAAAAAAAGGACTTTTTTTGCCTGTTTCTGAAAGTTATTGTAAGTATTTAACTCCAGCCCATTTTAATGAAGTTTTAATTGTTAATTGTTTTGTAACTAAAATTGGTGGTGCTAGTGTAAAAATAGAATATGATATTATTAACGAAAAAAATCAAAATGTGGCTAAGGCTTATACTGTTCATCCTATTGTTAATGAACAAGGACATATTGTTAAGATGCCTGAAAATATTAAAAAAGAATTTCAAAAAATTTTAGAGTAGGTTATGGCGAAAACGATAAAAAAAACAACGAAAAAAAAACGAAGAAAAACACGTAAACATCAAGGGTGTGCTTTGACAACTTTATTGAGCCTTATGATTTTTGTTATGGTTGGCTTAATTGCTGTTGTGGGCTATTTATATTTAAAAGAATCTAATTGGTTTCAAATGCGGAACAGCTCTAAACATCTGGCATCAAAATCTCATAAAAAGAAATCCAATATTTATAATAATTCTATTTCTCCCTATGTAGAACCTCAATCTAATACACTGGTTACTCACACTGTAAAAAAATCTGCCCCTGTGAAAAGACAAGAAACTAAAAAACAGCCTGTTAAGAAAAAAATAAATAAGCCTGTGCCTAAATTGATTAAAAAAACCATAGTTAAAAAAAATGTTCCAAAGAAAAAGGTAACAACTTCTCATAAGACAACTACAACAAAAAAGGCGTTGCCGAGTCGCATAAAAATTTATTTAACTAAATATGATGAAAAAAATGATAAAATCATACTTAAACCTGTTTATCGTTCTTTGAAAACTGTTGAATCGCCTCTGCGAACTGCTTTAAATCAACTTTTGGTTGGGCCAACATCTACTGAGGATAATTCTGATTACAGTTCTTCTATTCCAGGTGGTGTTAAAATTTTATCTGTGTCTATTAAAAATGGAGTAGCGTATATCAATTTTAATTCTCAATTTGAATTTGGTACTGGAACCAAAATTATGAATTCCCGTGTATATCAGGTTGTCTTTACAGCTACTCAATTTTCTACTGTAAATAAAGTGCAAATTTTTTTAGAGGGAAAGGGAAAAACAAATTTTGCAGGAGAAGGTGTAGATTTGTCTCATCCATTAAGTAGACGAGCCTCTTTGGAATTTTAATTTAATCTAAAATGAAGTAAAAGAATGAATTCTTTTTTTTATAAAAATATTCAATTCGTCAAGGGTATTGGGGCAAAGCGTAGTCAGGTTTTGAACAAGCATGGCATATTCACAGTTAAAGATTTTTTGTTTAATTTTCCTCGAGATTATGAAGACCGACGAACCATTGCTAAAATTCGTGAGTTGCAGTACAACGGCAAAGAAACAATTTTTGTCGAAGTTGTAGATACGCATTTTTTCAATTATAGATTTCGAAAAAATGGTTTAAAAGTTATTTTTACTGATGGAACTGGTTTGGTTAGCTTAACTTTTTTTAATAATAAGCAAGTAAAATATTATGGAGAACTATTCAAGAGAGGCCTTAAATTATTTTTAACAGGCAAGTTTTCTTTTTCTGAAAAATATCATGAAATTCAAGTTCAACAATATGATTTTGAATTTGTCTCTTCAGAAGATCAGGTGGATGCTTTAATTCATTCTGGTAGAATTGTACCACTTTATACAGCGTTTTCTTTCTTGACTTCAAAGAATTTACGCAAGAATATGTTTTTTTTAATAGAAGATGTGTTATCTGATATTCAAGAATATATGCCAGAACCTATTTTGCAATCTCTTAATCTTATTTCTCTTGGTGATGCTCTCAAAAACATTCATTTTCCTGAAAATTTTGATATTCTATCTGAAGCCCGCAGACGATTGGCCTTTGATCGATTGTTTTTTCTTGAGTTGTTTATGCAAATTAGAAAAAAGGATAAAAAAAATATTCTTAAATCTTATGATTATAACAAAGACTTTGTGGCACAAAAAGTTAAAAAGAATTTACCTTTTGAACTTACTCAAGCACAGAAGCGTGTTGTGATTGAAATTTATTCAGACCTCCGCAAACCCTATCCAATGACAAGATTACTACAGGGCGATGTTGGTTCTGGGAAAACCGTTGTTGCTCTTTTGGCATTATTGTTAGCAGTAGATAATGGATATCAAACTGCTTTTATGGCACCGACAGAAATTTTAGCAGAACAACATTTTAAAACGATACAAAATTTTTTAAAAGATTATGATGTTTCAGTAGGACTTTTATTAGGAAAAATGAAAAAAAAAGAGAAAGATACTCTTCTTGAAAAA
>Ga0114934_10002303_pt1 | contig 12221 bp, 8 predicted proteins | sample 4SBtaG_2_FD_99695 | JGI IMG/M metagenome (GOLD analysis project Ga0114934, IMG submission 99695) | Deep subsurface microbial communities from Kolumbo volcano to uncover new lineages of life (NeLLi) - 4SBTROV10_white metaG | ecosystem: Environmental > Aquatic > Marine > Volcanic ...
ACAAAGGATAGAATTTCTAATAACGAAACTGGAATTAAACAAGACTACTGCGGAAATTGAAAACTATAGGTATCAGTTATTTCATAGGACAGTGTCAGCAATTTTAGAAGCTGAAAAATTTACTGCGAAAAAAGCTATAATGATAGTTCACTCATTTTCCGAATCCAATGAATGGTTTGATGATTTTTCTGACTTTGTTATGCTTTTGAATCCCATGATAAGTTCTCCAGAAGTAAATGAGGTATACAATTGTGGAACTTTGAAATCAGGAATTGAACTATTTGTAGGTTGGGTTAAAGGAGATAGAAAATATCTCGACAAATAAACATATTCAGGGATGGTATTACGTGTAGAGACAAGGCATACCTTGTCTCTACTCTTATAAGATTTAAATAGTGTGACGAGACTGATCCGTTGAAGTCTATCAGAGATATAGACGATTTTATAAATCGACTTTATATTATGAATGATTTTGCATTATTTGCCTAATCCTTTCTCCCATAATTTGAAATTGAGAATTGCTACTCAAACCATGGTGCCCTCCTAAAAATGGAACAATGAATAGAAATGTACCATTTGATTTTTTTAGCCAACAAAGTTTATGATCACCAACATTTTCGCAATTAGTCTGAAAATTGTCATTAGAAAAGGCATGAATGAAATCATCTTTATTTTCTTTTTTTATTCCTATACAAATAATTGCTTTAGGTTTATTATCATTTGCTAGAGAATTAAGAAAAGGAAATCTGTTGCTTTTTATCCATTCCTTATAATCTTTTTTGTTTTCAAAACCAGTAGATTTAGAAAGTTTTTTAGACCATAGAGATGGATCTGTGTTTTTGAATGCTATTGGATATAAGTTGAGTTTGAAGTAGTTCCCATTTTCTAAAAACAGATTTTTTTCTTGAGCAAAGTTCTCATAATCTTCAACTTTATAATTATCAATAACTGATAAAAGTTTTGCTGATTTCCGTCATCAAATCCACCTGCAAAACTAAGTGCCCATTTTTTAAAATTATCATTAATCATAATTAGTTCACTCCTTTTTATTTTAATTATATCAATGATTACTTTTTGTAAGTCAAAAAATGAATTCAAAAATTGATACTTTTTATCATAAAAAATAGATAAAGACCTTCTAAAACTACTTTGGCATTCAAAATGCTTATTAATATATAAGAAAATATTTAGGAGGATTCTATGATAATAAGAACACGTAAAAGTAAAAAAAATGTCCCGAAACGCATTCAGGTAAATATAACCGATCAAATTGATTATCAAAATGAATTTGGAGTAGAAAGAGAATTAGTAGATAAGTTTTCTTTCTGGATGTTAAAGATTATAGATTATATTGGCATATCAAAATATATAAAAGACCAATATGATAATATAAATAAATTTCTGGGATTTGAATCTGATATTAAGGATGAACAGGATTATTTAATAGAGTTTAAAAAGCATTTTCAACATAAATATAATAAGTATAAAAAACAAAAGTGTTTTTCGGGTATTTCGATACTTGAAAAGAACATTAAGAATCTATCTAAATTGATGCGTTTGAATAATAATGAAGAAAGAATATTAGAGTTTATCATATATTTGAAAAACTATTGGGTCCTAGAAGAATGTGTAAATAAATTAGGGCATAATCTGAATAATGGCACTGTTTACAGAATATTAAGTGCTATATTAGATATTCCGATAAAGGATGTAAAAAAATGCTTTTCTTATGACAGTAAATTTATGAGATCTTCTCTTCTTATATTAAGGGAATATAATAGTAATTTGATTGGTAAGTTTGATTTATTCAATGATAATTTTATGGTTAACATGCTGAATCTTGATATTGATATAATGGATATGATGAGAGAAGTAATAAAACCCTGTGGAAATAGCGATCTATCTTGGAATGATTTTGAACACATGACTGATGATATAGAACTATTATTACAGCACTTAAAATATGCTTATAAAAAAAATCAGAGAGGGACTAATATCCTTTTTTATGGTCCTCCTGGAACAGGAAAAACAGAATTTGTAAAAGTAATTGCAGAAATTATTGGAGTATCACTTTTTGAAATTAGTTATGAGACTGATGAGAGTGATATGATGAATGATTTCAGTAGATTTAAAGCTTATAAGATGGCTCAAATGTTTTTAGCTAATAAAAATACTCTTTTGATGTTTGATGAAATAGAGGTTCTTTTTAATAAAGGTGATAGTATTTTTAATTCCAGAGGGCAGACAGGAAAATCATGGATAAATAGGACTTTGGAAAATAATTTAATACCTACTATATGGATCTCAAATGATATTGGAAGTATCGACAGTGCTATTATAAGGCGGTATGACATGTGTATTAAATTTCCTGTTCCAAGTATCAAAAAAAGAATTGATATAATCAAGAAATACTCTGATAATATATTGAAAGATGAAGAGATAGAATATATTGCAAAAAATGATAGTATTGCACCTGCATTGATTTCAAAAGCTGCTGATATTGTCAAATCAATAGAAGCAGAAAAGAGAGGCGAGGCATTTATACGTTTGGTGAATAATACATTAAAAGCTCAGGGCCATAAGGTTGTATCGAAAGCAAATATACAGCTTCCTAAGATATATAATCCTGAATTCATAAACTGCGAGATGGATCTTTCTGAACTTGAGAAAAATCTAAGAGAACATCAGAATGTCAAGATATGCCTATATGGACCAAGCGGGACTGGAAAGAGCGCTTTCGCAAAATATATTGCTCAATCACTTGAAAAGGAGCTGTACCTAAAAAAGGGAAGCGATCTTTTGAATCCATATGTTGGTATGACTGAGAAATACATAAGTGATGCTTTTGAAAATGCTAGCATAGAAAATGCTGTTTTGGTATTCGATGAGATAGACAGCTTTATTCAGGATAGGAATAAAGCCGGTCAAAGCTGGGAAGTCACAATGGTGAATGAGATGTTAGTGCAGATGGAGAATTTTAATGGTTTATTCATTGCAACGACAAACCTTATGGATATTTTAGATGTAGCGAGCCTGAGACGATTCGATCTTAAACTGAAGTTTGATTTTATGACTAGTAATCAGGCATGGAAGATGTTACTTGCGTATTGTGAGGAACTAGGGATTTCCAAACCAGATAATAGTTTTAAAGATGCTATAAAAGAAATTGGAAGAATTACTCCTGGAAACTTTGCTACTATTGCAAGACAGAATAGATTTTGGCCTATAAAGAGTATCGATGACCTTATTGAAAGACTTTTTGAGGAAGTAAGCATAAGAGAACCAAAAGTAAAAATAGGATTTTCATTTTGACAAATTTAATATTCAATTTTAAATTTGTAATATGATTAAAAGAAATATCGAGCAGTTTATTAAAAAGTATTCAAAAGAATATCCTGTGATCTCCATTGTCGGGCCAAGACAAAGTGGCAGGAAATAGTTGATAATAACAGCCAAACTGGACAATATATCATTACAGGGTCACAGCAATTTTTAGTTTTGGAAAATATTTCTCAAAGTCTTGCTGGTCGATCTATTACTTTCAGACTTTATCCATTTTCTACAAATGGACTACTCACAAATGTCCCGACAATCCCTTGGATTTAAGGCAAAATAAAGTGCACCCGATTGTCAAGACCAGTTTTTCATCAGATACTGCATAATCTTTGTAGGTGAAAGATGCGTATGCATAAGGGGGATAAATAGGGAAGTAGGAAGTGGGAAGTAGATGAAGTTTGAGCTTGCACAAAGAGTTTTTCAACAGCTTATTAAATCAATATTTAGGGTGTAAGACAAGGCCCTCTATAAGTCAGAAATGGGATTAAAGTGATTGAAATAAAAAGGCTTCCATTAGGAAGCCTTTGATTTTATTATAATGGATGATATTTAGCTATTTTTTTCTAAGGAATGCAGGGATATCATAGTCATCTTCTGCACTACCTTTTACTTTAATATCATTGAGTATATCTTTTTCTTTCTCAACAAGATCATGTGTAGAAAAGCCTGTTGCAACAACAGTTATCTTGAAGGTGTCATTAAGCTCATTATCAATACATGTACCAAAAATAATTTCTGCATTCTGATCTACAACACTTCTAATGATTTCCATTGCTTTATTAATTTCATGTAATCCTACATCATTATTTGCAGTTACATTAACGAGAAGTTTTTTTGCACCTTCTACATTTTCTTCTAAGAGAGGACAGTTAATAGCCTTTTCTGCTGCTTCTGTTGCTCTATTATCGCCACTAGCTTCACCAATACCCATAAGCGCAGAACCACCTGCTGTCATTATAGTCTTGACATCAGCAAAATCAACATTAAGTCTTCCAGGTATTGTTATAAGGTCGGTTATGCCATGCACACCCTGTCTTAAGACATCGTCAGACATCTTAAAAGCATCCATGAAAGACATATTTGAATCAGCAATATGAAGAAGTTTTTCATTTGGAAGGATTATTATAGTATCTACCTGCTCTTTAAGCATTTTGATACCCATTTCTGCCTGCTCCATTCTTTTTTTACCTTCGAAGTGAAAAGGCTTGGTAACTACTGCTACAGTAAGTGCATCACATTCTTTAGCTATCTTGGCAACAACTGGAGAAGCTCCTGTTCCTGTTCCACCTCCCATGCCAGCCGTGATAAATACCATGTCAGCATTTTCAAGGTGTGCTTTTATTGCATCAGTATCTTCTTCTGCAGCTTTTCTTCCAATATCAGGATTTGCACCTGCGCCAAGACCTTTAGTAAGTTTACCGCCTAGTTGTACTTTATGTTTTGCACTAGATAATGTAAGCGCCTGTGAATCTGTATTAACAGCAATATATTCTACACCAGCTAGGTTCATTTCTATCATTCTATTGACAGCATTTCCACCGCCACCGCCAACACCAACAACTTTGATATCAGCAGAATTATTTATTGTTTCAATAGAGCCATAATCAAACATACTCATGAAAAACCTCCGTTACACCGTGAAAATACTTTTAAGTCTTGAAATTATAGCATCCAGTATTCCACCTGTCAAGTTATCATCATAAAATTCTTCCCTTGATTTAAGTCCATATAAAAGAAGTCCGGCAGCAGTGGAATACTTGGGTGAGATAATGTCATCAGTTATTGTACTTATTGATTTACCTGGTTTCCCGGCTCTAACTGGTAACCCGAGTACTTTTTCAGCAAGGCTCAAATTTCCTGATAGCTCAGAACCCCCACCTGTTATAACTACACCGCCAGATAAATTGTTTGAGCAACTTGATTCAGCAATTGACCTCTTTACAAGAGAATATATCTCTTCCATTCTTGGCTGTATTATCTCACATAATTGTTTTCTTGTAGATATGGTAACTCCTTCACCGCCTGGAGAAGGGATTTCTATTTTATCATTCTCATCTACATTATCTGAAATTGCATATCCTTTTTTAATTTTCAGTTTTTCAGCTTCTTCTATAGGAGTTCTTAGACCTATAGCAATATCATTTGTTACATGTTCTCCACCCATTGGTATGACACTACTATAAATAATACTACCACCAAGATAAATTGCTATATCAGTAGTTCCTCCTCCAATATCTACAAGAGCAGTTCCAAGTTCTTTTTCATCATCTGTAAGAATGGCTTCTGCTGATGCTATAGACTGAAGTACCAACCTTTCATCTCTGATTCCTGCATTTTGAGTGCATTTAAGGAGATTCTGTATAGTGGTGTTTTGACCGGATACTATATGAACCTCTACTCCCAACCTACTACCTGCCATTCCAAGGGGATCTCTAATGCCTCTTTGTTCATCAACCGTATATTCTCTTGGTATAACATGAATTATTCTCCTGGTAGGAGCAAGATTAAATGTTTTGGCTGTTTCAATTACACGGTCTATATCTTCTTGAGAGACTTCTTTACTAGGGGATGATATTGCGACAATGCCCTTATTATTAAGAGATTGTATATGTGAACCACCTATTGAAATATAAGCACTGTCTATATCTAGATCAGCCATCTTTTCAGCCTTTTCAATCGCTGTTTCAATAGAATATATTGTTTTCTCAAGATCGACTACAACACCTCTCTTCATTCCAAGAGAAGGGAACATTGCATTTCCGATTATCTTGATATTTTTATCTTGAACTTCACCCACTAATAGAGCAACCTTGGTTGTTCCAATATCTAAAGCAACTAAAATACGGTCCTTAGCCAAATGACCTCCTTTTTGGCGATCAGCCACTATATTTATATACTATCTCATCTCCAGCTCGAAAATCAATATATTCCAGTTTCCTGCTATTCCTATTTAAAGAAAGTATCTTTTTTAATACAAGGGGATATATTTTTTTAAAATTATCAATTTCGCCTGGAAATATCTTTATACCATTTAGAGAAAAAAAGTAAACTTTTTTCTTATTTTCTACATTTATCTCAGAGATATCAGAGAGTGAATCCTGTCCTAATTTCTTAATAATATTCAATGCAAGTGTAAGTTTTTCCGATTTGAGTTTATCGCCTGGTAATACATCGGTATCAGGATGAATACCTGTTATTATTGTGAGAGAATCATCAATAGTTTTTAGACCTGTTTTGAGTATTGTGCCAGTATCATCAATTTCATAAAATATTTTTCCATCATATACAATAGAGAATGGGACCCGTTGTTGTATATCAATGGAGATTTCTCCGAAGGCTTCATAATGTATATAAGCTTTATTAATCAGTACAATAGTTTCTATTCTTTTTCTGACTGCTTCTTTATCAAGTTCATAAATTTTCATACCTGGATATATATTTGCAATTTTTAATATATTCTTTGTAGGAATACTTGTATTTCCCTTTACTGTTATCTTTTTTATCTCGAAATAGCTTGTGTCTATTATGAGATAATAAAGTTCATAAAATATTATTGTCAGGAGAAGAAATAAAAAAATGATCCTGAAAAGGTTTTTTGTAACTCTGTTTAATACCCTGTCTTTGGATTTATTTCTGACAGGTTTAAACTTTATTACTTTAGCCATATATATTCTCCATTCTTTTGGCTATATTTTGTGCAGAATAAGTTATTGTACCAGCACCAAGTGCTATTATAATATCTCCTGGAGAGGCCTTGCTTGAGATCATTTCTTCCATAGTAGAAAGATCGGGAATATAAGTACATTCGGTGTTAAGTAAAGGTATTAAATCTTTTGATGAAATATTTCCTGGATCATTTTCTCCGGAAGAATAAATATCGCAAAGAAAGACCTTATCTGCAATGGAAAGGCTCTTGGAAAATGAATCAATAAAATATGAAAATCTTGAGAATCTATGTGGCTGAAATACTGCTATTAACCTGTTTTTAGGGAAATTTTCCCTGAGAGCAGAAAGGACAGCTTCAACTTCAGTAGGATGATGAGCATAGTCATCATAAACCTTAATATTTTTATTATTATATAGAAGCTGTATTCTCCTCGCTACACCAATGAAATCTGATATTGTATCAGCTGCTTGTTCAGGGCTTATTCCAGCGAGTGTTGCAGCTGCTATAGAGGCAAGTGCATTCTGTATATTGTGATTTCCAGGAAGCATTAGAGAAACTTTACAAATTCTTTTGCCATTTTTATAAAGTGAAAATCTTTGTCCATACTCTTTGTGAGTGATTTCTGATGCATACCAGTCGCATCTAGAATCTGACATAGAAAACTTAATAGTATGTGCACTTGTACTAAGAATATTTGTGATTGGGTTATCATTATTAAGGATTATGAATTCAGAAGTATTTTCTGCAAATTTTTTGAATGTATTTATTAGTTCATTTCTAGAACTATAAAAATCCATATGATCTTCTTCAATATTTGTGATTAAAGAAATACTTGGATTTAAATGAAGAAAGGATGCATCAGACTCATCTGCTTCTGTGACAAGCCATTTACCTGAACCTATTAGAGCATTAGTCTGTTCAAGAAGCATCTCACCTCCAACAAGAGAAGTAGGAGAAAGCCCACATTTGGATAATATATGAGAAATCATAGAAGTAGTAGTGGTCTTTCCATGAGTACCGGCAATAGCAATAGTCTTTTTCTCTTTTGAGTAAAGGCCGAGGGCTTCGCCCCTTTTTATGCATGGAATATATTTGGATCTAAAAAAGCATAATTCAGGATTATCTTCTTTGACAGCAGAGGAATAAACAACTAATTCGGGTAATTCTCCTGAAAACTCGGGAGAATGTCCAATATGAAAATCCATTCCAGATGCAATGAGTTTTTTAACAATTATATTTTCTTTAATATCAGAACCACTTATATGTGCACCGTTTTCAATAAAAAGACGTGCAAGAGCGCTTACACCGTAGCCACCTACTCCAATAAAGTGAATTTTATTATAATTTGATATCTTCATTGATACAATTATCTATAACTTTAAAAAAGTCCCTCTTTAAAATTTTTATTTTTAGTCTTTGTATATTTTTATAATAATCATTATAACTGTTTTTCAATGTATTTAAAAGATTAATCTCATCAATATCGTCAATTTCATTATCAGACAACCTTATACCGGAATTATTATTAATCAGTAATTCAGAATTATAATATTGATGATTTCCGGAAGCAAAAGGATATGGTATTAAGACACTTACATTACATGAATAGACTATCTCGCTTATTGATAATGCCCCGCATCTTGAGACAATAAATTTAGATTTATTCATGAATTCCCAAGGCTTTTCTGTATATTCCAGTACTTTTATTTTATCATTTGAATATTTTGAGTAATCTTTATAAAATCTTGAGCCACATATTAAGATTATCTTGTAATTATTAGCAAGTATCACATTTTTCATTTTTAGAAATAGACGGTTAATAGTGGATGAACCTTGTGAACCACCAGTAAAAAGGAAAATATTATTCTTTTTTGAATCTTTAAAATATTCTCTAACAGGATTAAAACAATCAATAGTTTTATTCCTTACAAATTTGGTATTAAGCGGAAAATACAGCAATGCATTTTCAAATGAAATAAAAATTCTTTTTGCAAATATGGAAAGGACTCTATTTGTAAGACCAGGAAATGCATTCTGCTCTTGAAGATAAAGTGGTATTCCTAGTAAGGCAGCAGCAGAACCTGCTGCTATAGAAGAATATCCACCAGTACATATCACAAGTGATGGCCTTTGTTTTCTAAATATAAAAAATAATTTGATAATATTTGATATAAGAAGAAAAAGGGCAGAAAAAATTGATAAAAATGAATTTCTATTCCAACCTTTTGCATTAAGGAGTATATGCTCTAATTCAAAAGAGTCTATTTTCAGTTTTTCAATTCCGCGTTGTGCACCGATATAAAATATATTGAATCCTTTGTTCTTTAAGAAAGAAGAAATAGCCATAGCAGGATAGAAGTGTCCGCCGGTACCACCTCCACTTATTATTATTCTGCGTCGTCTTTTTAGCACATATTGACTTTTCATCTCGCTCCCCCTTCCTACTTCCTACTTCCCACTTCCTATTTACCCCTTATCCCTTACCCCTTGTCTCTTCCAATTCAAAATCCAAAATCCAAAATTTAAAATTTTCAATGTCCTTTTACCCTTCACCCTAATTATACAGTATCTTCTTGACTAATTACATAGATTATGAAAAAATACCAAAATTATGAAGAATAAATATTTAAATGACCTTGAATTTTATGAGATTACAAAGAGAATAAAAAAATATTGCCCTGAGATCTCATATTTGCTCATTGACAGACTATCTATGTATTCTTCACTAGATGATTTGAAATCACATTTTAATAGGCTCTTAGAAATGTCAGAACTTAATAGTAATGGTGATATTGTTACAGAATTAACTGCAAAGCCTTTAAACAGATTAAATAAACTTGAAATAGCAGATTTTGTATTTGAGATATCTGAATTAGCTGATATTAGGAATAATCTTAAAATCTCAGGTAATATAATACATTATTTTAAAAAAACGAATATGTATTCAGAATTGAAAAAGGTATTTAATTCTCTATTTTATGATGAAGATTTAATCAGGAAATTAAATTCTATAATTAATAAAAACGATGAGCTTAGAGAAGACGCTACCCCTGAACTTTCAAAAATCTTTTCAGAAGAAAGAATGATTTCAAGGAAAATTGAGGATTTTTATTCCAGAATGTTTAAGACTTCAAAATGGAGCAGGATGTTCATGGAAGAAATAGTAACTTTCAGAAACGGAAGGAAAGTCGTACTTATCAAGAAGGAGTTTAAAAATCAATTTCCAGGTGTCATACACGGAGAATCTGCTAGCGGAGAAACCATATTTATGGAGCCTCTTGATGCATTAATTCAGAACAATAGGCTTAGGGAACTTGAAATACTAAAAGAACATGAGATTAACAAGCTACTTAGGAAGATGAGTATTTCCCTATCTAATTATATTGATGAGCTTAGGAATAATCAAGATCTTTTGGCATATTGGGAGTATCTAAATGGACTTTGTACATTTATGGAGATAGACAATGCAATAATCCCTTCATTAAATAATAAAGGTATTATATCTATAATCAATGCCATTCATCCCCTTATAAAGAAAAAAGCTGTTCCTATAAATATTAAACTGGGCGATGGATATTCTTCTTTAATAATATCAGGTCCGAATGCCGGCGGTAAGACCGTAGCATTGAAAACCCTTGGCCTATTTGTGTGTATGGCCATGTGTGGAATCCCTGTGCATGCATCTTTTGCAGATATATGCTTTATAAGCAGAATATGTGTAGATATTGGAGATAAACAGAGTATTGAAAATAATCTATCTACTTTTACGTCACATATTGATAACTTAAAGGAAATACTCTCTAATATAAATAATAAAAGTCTTATATTGATTGATGAGATTGGTTCAGGCTCTTCACCAGAAGAATCACAAGCACTTGCATGCTCAATACTTAAAGAATTATCTCTAAAAGGTTGCCTTACTGCTGTTACTACGCATTATAGAGCTGTTATAGAATTTGCTGAAAAAAGTGATGATATGCTCAATGCCTCTCTTGAATTTGACCATGAAAAACTTATTCCTACTTTCAATATAGTTTATGGTAAACCAGGATTTAGCTTTGGACTTAAAATAGCGGAGAAATATGGATTGCCAGTACATATTATAAAAAGAGCAAAGGAGTATATAGATACTACATTTTTAATCTTTAATGAGAAAATTAAAAATCTGGAAATCAAGGAAGCTAAAGCAAGAGAATTGAAAGAAAAATATCAGAAACTTTATTCTGAATATTCAGATAAATCAAAAGAGCTTGATGAAAAGATATACAGATTTAAATCGGAAAGTAAAGAAAAAATTAGAAAACTGCTTGAACGTAAAGAAAAAGAAATAGACAGCATTAAGGAAGAGTTAAGAAATGAACTTAGAAAAGTAAGTTTTAAAAAGGGGAAAGGGGAACATATACTTCGAGAAAAGATTAATAAATATAAAAAAATAATAAGGGATGAAAAGCGAGAGGATAGAAATATAGATTATAAACTTATTGTTCCTGGAGCAAGGATTAGGATATATGAATCAAAAAGTATTTTTAAAATTGATGAAGTTAAAGAGGGAAGAATATATATGTCTTCAGGAAATGTTAAAATGAGTTGTTCTTTCGAGGAAGTTGTAGAAATTGTTGAAAAATTGAAAAATAATGATAAAATGCAGGTTAATATTTCATCACAAATTATCTCTAAGAAAGCTGTATTTAAACCAGAAATAGATGTTAGAGGAAAAAGAAGGGAAGAAGCACTTTCAATGGTGGATAAACTAATATCAGATGCAGTAGCAGTTGATTATGATAAAGTTAGTATAATCCATGGTCGTGGTACATATATACTTAAAAAATCTATAAGTGAATTTTTGCGTGAAAACAAAAATGTAAAATCATTTAAAGATGCTGAATATAATGACGGTGGAAGCGGAAAGACTATAGTTATTTTAAAGGCATAAGGGTTTTTAAGGCAAAAAGGTAAAAGGCAAAAGGGCAAAAGGGATATTGAAAATTTTAAATTATAGATTATGGATAGGGGTTTGTATCTTCATTCATTTCATCAATGTTGTACTCAATATTGTGAAATGTGAACAGGCTGTTGAAAAACTTCTGAAACAAGTCCGGAGCAAAATACTGTGTATTTATAAAGAAAATGGGGAGAGAACCCACCCAGGTGACTTTATAAGTCATCGGAGAAGTAAAGCCCCTGTTTGGTTGCTATAGTAACTGCTAAACCAATAAAA
>Ga0114934_10002304_pt1 | contig 12221 bp, 12 predicted proteins | sample 4SBtaG_2_FD_99695 | JGI IMG/M metagenome (GOLD analysis project Ga0114934, IMG submission 99695) | Deep subsurface microbial communities from Kolumbo volcano to uncover new lineages of life (NeLLi) - 4SBTROV10_white metaG | ecosystem: Environmental > Aquatic > Marine > Volcanic ...
CGATTTGTTGGAAACTAAAGTATATTCTGAGGCGTATTATGTAGGTAGTTGCGATCCAATATTAGAAAAATATGCGATAGAGAACACCTACGATTTGTATTTTTTAACTTATATTGATACACCCTGGGAAGCAGACGATTTACGAGATAAACCGAATGAACGTGAACGTATGTTTAAAGCTTTTGAAGACACATTAATAAAATATAACAGACCGTATGTTTTGCTAATGGGCGACAAAAAGCAGCGGCTAACCGAAGCTATAAAGCATATGGATAAACTTATTAAAAACAAGCCTTGAGTTTTACAGAAAAAGATATTAAACAAATACAACACAAAGGATTAACTCTTGAAAAAGTTAAATTTCAAATAGCCCTTTTTAAAAAAGGAGTTCCTTTTGTAAACCTTGAAAGTGCTGCCACAAAAGGGAAAGGTATTCTTTCCTTAAATAAAGAAGAAAAGCAACGTTATGTTACTCTTTTTGACAGCAACCGAGATGAACTCTCTATTGTTAAATTTGTGCCAGCTTCAGGGGCAGCAACAAGAATGTTTAAGACGCTTTTTACATTTTTAAAAGAGTATAGACCAGAAAAGGAAAGTATAAACTCATATATCAATAGACATAGAGACAATGAATTATCAGTGTTTTTAGTAGGATTAGAAAAATTACCTTTTTTTGAAGATGTGGTTCATAAAATTCATAAAGTAATTCCAGATTTTAATGAGTTGTCTTACGATGAGAAACGCGTCGAGTTTATAAAAACAATGTTGAATGAAGACCGATTAAATTATTCTTTTTATCCCAAAGGGTTGTTGCCTTTTCATAGGTATAAAGTATACGTTTCTACTGCTTTTGAAGAGCATTTATTTGAAGCGGCATTATATGGGTCATCAAACAATAAGGCTAATTTACATTTTACAATTTCTGAAAGACATAATCATAAGTTTGATGAAGAGTTTAAATATATTGAAGAAGATGTAGAAGAAAAAACAAATACAACATTCAATATTTCATTTTCATATCAAAAACATTCTACAGACACCATTGGCGTAACAAATAAAAATGAACCTTTTAGAAATGATGATGGCAGTTTAGTGTTTAGACCGTCAGGACATGGCGCTTTATTAGAAAATCTCAATGATTTAGACGCGGATATCGTATTTATTAAAAATATTGACAATGTTGTTGTAAAAAAATATAAATCGAATGTAGCTTATTATAAGAAAATGCTTGCAGGTATTTTATTAGAAAAACAACAGCAAGCATTTACATATCTAGATTTTTTAGAGAATAATAGTATAAAAGAGAATGAACTTGTAGAGATTGTTCAGTTTTTATCAGAAAAATTGAATGTATCTATTAATAGAGAGTTTGAGAAATATTCAACTAAACATCAAATAGAGTATTTACGAGATAAGCTTAACAGACCAATTCGAGTTTGTGGCATGGTAAAAAATGAAGGAGAGCCAGGGGGAGGTCCGTTTTGGGTAAAAGATGAAAGTGGGACTGTATCATTACAAATAGTAGAGTCCGCTCAAATTGATAAGAAAAATAAACGTCAAAAAGAAATATTAAAAAAAGCAACTCATTTTAATCCCGTAGACCTTGTTTGCGGAATTAAAAATTATAAAGGAGAACTCTTTAATCTCACAAAGTATGTAGACCATAAAACAGCCTTTATTACCATGAAAACAAAAACAGGGAAAGATATAAAAGCACTTGAGTTACCTGGCTTATGGAATGGTAGTATGGCATTTTGGAATACTATTTTTGTTGAAGTACCATTGTTAACTTTCAATCCTGTAAAAACAGTTAACGATTTATTAAAGGCACCACATCAAATCTTATAATTGTGAATGCTGACACATTGATATCTGAATTGACCTTTAAAGCCGTAAGAAGTAGTGGGTCTGGAGGGCAACATGTTAATAAAGTCTCTTCAAAAATGGAGCTACACTTTAATTTAGATAATTCTGAATCGTTTTCTGATGAAGAAAAGCAGTTGCTTTTACAAACTCTTAGTAAAAGACTCACAAAAGAGAATAGATTGGTCTTACAATGTGATGAAACGAGAAGCCAACATAAAAATAAAGAGCTTGTTATAAAGCGCTTTTTTAATTTAATTAGAGAAGGATTAATCGTTCCAAAAAAAAGAAAGCCAACTAAGACCCCAAAGGCAGTTATAAAAGAGAGACAAGAAAGCAAGCGTAAGCAGTCTCAAAAAAAGGCTAATCGAAAAAATCCAGAGTTTGATTAAAAAATTCTTGAATCTTAATTTGTAAATCCAAAATCTAATATATCTTTGTACTGTTCTCAAAAAAGGGGTGCTTTTTTGATTAACGTTTAAATATATTAATTCGTAAATCAATTAGGCTGAGATCACACCCATTGAACCTGAGCAGGTAATGCTGCTAAGGAATCGAGCGTTAAGAAAATGCCCAGTGGATATTTTTAGCGAGTGCCAAAGAATCATCGATTATGAGGCTTCCGCAATTTAGCTCAAGGAAAAGAGGCGATTTGCTTCAAAAACCAATTTTTAACAACAAAGAATAATCGCCTCTTTTTATTCGTGTATTTAATAATAACGAATGAAAACTTTCTTTAAATCAAATGTCACTTTCTGCATATTAGAAAGGTCTTTTTTACTTTTCTTTCTAATAAGTATTTCTTCTTTTTCACAAGAAAAACAACAAGATTCAACTAAAATCGAAAAATTAGACGAAGTTCTTGTAAGAGCCATTCGTGTAAATGCTACTTCTCCAATAACACATTCCAATGTTTCTAAAGAAGATTTAAAAAAACGTAATCTAGGGCAAGACTTACCCATTTTGTTAAACTTTTTTCCTTCAGTAGTAACAACAAGTGATGCTGGTTCAGGAGTGGGTTATACAGGGATTAGAGTGCGCGGTGTTAGTGCGCAATCTACCAATATTACAATTAATGGAATTCCATATAACGATGCAGAATCCTTAGGAACTTTTTGGGTAGATTTACCTGATTTTTCATCATCAGTAGAAAGTTTGCAGTTACAACGTGGTGTTGGCACATCAACTAATGGTTCTGGAGCTTTTGGTGCAAGTATAAATATTTTAACAGACGCAATTACAGAAACAGCAAGTGCCGAAATCTCAAATTCAGTGGGAAGCTATAATACACGAAAGCATACTTTAAAATTTAGCACAGGCAAACTCAATAATCATTTTGAAGTGTCAGGGCGTTTATCGCAAGTAAAGTCTGATGGTTATATAGATAGAGCAACTTCCGATTTAAAATCTTACTTCATCCAAGGATCTTATGTTGATGATAATACTTTGATTAAAGCCCTTGTTTTTGGCGGTCAGGAAATTACCTATCAGGCATGGAATGGAATTGATGTAGAAACCTTAAAAAAGGATAGAACATTTAACCCTTCAGGATTATATACAGATGCTGAAGGGAATATTAAATTTTATGATAATGAAGTAGATAACTACAAACAAGACCATTATCAATTGCATTGGACAGAAAGATTTAATAATAATTGGTCAACAAATTTAGGGCTTAATTATACTTTTGGACGCGGCTTTTTTGAACAATATAAAGAAAATCAAGATTTCACTGATTATGGTATTGAAGAGATTATAATTGGAGGTGAAACCATTAACACTACGGATTTGATTAGAAGGCGTTGGTTGGATAATGATTTTTACGTGGTTGTAGCTAATGCAAACTACAAAGACAATAATTTAGAGATGTCTTTTGGAGGGTCTTATAGCAGTTATGATGGCAATCATTTTGGTGAAATTATTTGGACACAATATGCAAGTAATAGCCAAATTAGAGAACAATATTATAATAGTAATGGAAAGAAAAAAGATTTTAGTATTTTCTCAAAAGCAACCTATAAATTAAATAATAAAGTTAGTCTTTATGGCGATTTGCAAATGCGATTTGTAGGTTATAAAACAACAGGTATTACTTCCGACAGAGTAAATTTGCTAATTGATGAAGCCTATAATTTTTTCAATCCTAAAGCAGGAATTACCTATAATTTGAACAGTAAAAGCAGTTTATATTTATCGTATGCTAGGGCAAATCGAGAACCAAGCAGAAGTGATTTTAAAAGTAATCCGAATGTAAAACCAGAACAACTCAATGACTTTGAATTGGGTTGGAGAAACACAAAAGGTAAGTTTAGAATTAATGCCAACGCTTATTATATGTTGTATAATGAGCAATTAGTTTTAACAGGAGCAATAGATGATGTAGGTACGCCAATTAGGGACAATAGTGGCGATAGTTATAGACTTGGATTAGAAATTGATGCAGCTTTTCAAATTTCAAGCAAGTTTGCAATACAACCTAATTTTACAATAAGTTCAAACAAAAACAAAAGTACCTATTCGCAAATTAATGGCGTATTGAAAAATTTAGGTAAAACTAATATTGCATTTTCACCAAATTTTATAGCAGCAAATACTTTAGTGTATCAGGCTATGGAGAATTTACAAGTTTCATTTTTAAGTAAATATGTTGGCAAACAATTTATGGGTAATACAGATTCTAAGGTTTCAAGGTTAGACAGCTATTTTGTCAATGATTTGAATATTACTTATGAGATTACAACCCATTCAATATTTAAATCAATCTTATTTTCAGGGTTAGTAAATAATATTTTCAATCAGAAATATGTTTCTAATGGGTATTACTTTACGTATGATGATACTTGGTCTGTTCTAGGGCAAACAACAACTATTGAAGGCGCAGGATTCTATCCGCAGGCGACAACGAATTTTTTACTTGGAGTAACATTGCAGTTTTAATTTGTAATTAAAAGATTGCTTCCACTAACCTCTACACGATATGCTTTTAAACCGCATCGCAAACTAGAATTATTTAAAGGCTGCCCAGTTATTAAGCTGTAAATATTTGCATCTGTACAGCCACAATTACCTTCTAAGCCAGTAATAGTAAGTACAGAGCAAGAACTAGGAGTATGGTTTGGGTCGCTTGCGTCCCAAGCAAGAAATCCGGTTCCTGAGTTTGTTACAATTATCCCTCCATTTCCAGCGTTAGGGACGTATACAGAATTGCTAACAAATTGCAGTTGACTAAATTGTGGTAAGCTCATATTAACATTAAAGTTAACGCCTATATTTAGGAGAAAATTACAGTTACTATTATTTATGTTGTTTTTACTACATGAAAATAGGAATAGGCTAAATAACACATTAAAAAAAAGGGTCTTCATAAGTTTAATTTTTCAATCGCAATTTACAATAAAAAGTGCTGTGAGTTAAATATTTTGTATATTTGCTATACATCTCGTGAACACGAGATTTTTTGCATTAAACCCAAAATTTGTTTTAAAAATACAAGAGTAAATGCAATATTAATTACTAACGTTGAAATTATGAGTAACGTATCATATTATACTGAAGAAGGGCTTAAAAAACTTAGAGACGAGTTACGACAATTAAAAGATATTGAACGACCAAAAGTGTCGCAAGCAATTGCAGATGCTAGAGATAAAGGCGATTTAAGCGAAAATGCTGAGTATGATGCAGCAAAGGAAGCACAGGGAATGTTAGAGATGAAAATTGCTAAGTTAGAAGAAACATTAGCAGGAGCAAGATTAATTGATGAATCACAATTAGACGCTTCTAAAATTTTAGTGTTATCTATAGTTAAAATTAAAAACCAAACCAATAGTATGGAAATGACCTATACTTTGGTGGCAGATGGAGAAGCCGATTTAGCTTCAGGAAAAATATCTGTTAATTCTCCAATAGGGAAAGGATTACTAGGTAAATCGGTTGGAGAAGTTGCCGAAATTCAAGTACCAAATGGTGTTATGAAATTTGATATTTTAGAGATTTCAAGATAAATAATGTATGGCTTCAATTTTCACAAAAATAGTTAAAGGTGAAATCTCTTGTTATAAAGTCGCAGAAACAGATGATTTTTTAGCATTTCTAGATGTAAACCCAAACGCTAAGGGACATACACTTTGTATTCCTAAAAAGGAAGTTGACAAGATTTTTGAACTTGATGAATCGACGTACAATAGATTGATGAGTTTCTCTAGAAAAGTTGCTTTAGCAATTGAAAAAACCATAGAATGTAAGCGAGTAGGTATATCGGTTATTGGGCTAGAAGTTCCTCATGTACATGTGCATTTAATTCCGCTACAAACTATGGAAGATGCTAGATTTACTTCAAAAGTATCTTTAACTCCTGAAGAATTTCAAAATATTGCAGAAGCAATTCTTTCAAATTTATAATTGTCTTAGGGAAATTTGGATTGTAGTTCCTTTATCAATTTCAGACGACACTACTCTTATTTTGCCATTGTGATAGTCTTCAATAATACGTTTTGCTAGGGATAACCCTAATCCCCATCCTCGTTTTTTACTAGTAAAGCCAGGGTCAAATATTTTTTTAAACAAGTGTTTTGGAATGCCTTTTCCAGAATCAGAAACTCTAATATGTACAAATTTGTCGTTTTGTAAAATCTCAATTTTTAGTTGTCCTTTCCCTTTCATGGCATCAATAGCATTCTTTACTAGATTTTCTATTGTCCAGCTATACAATTGCGCATTAAGATTTACATGAATGTTTTCGTCCGGAGACACAAATTCAAAGTCAATAAGTTTGGAAGAACGTGCTTTTAGATAATTATAGGATTCTTGAGTTTCAACAATAATATTAGTATTCTCAAGAGTTGGAATAGATCCAATTTTACTAAATCTATCGGTAATGGTTTGGAGACGATCAATATCTTTTTCAATTTCTGTGATATGATCTGGATTTGCGTTTTCCATTTTTAATATCTCAGTCCACCCAATAAGAGAGGATAAAGGTGTTCCTATTTGATGTGCTGTTTCTTTTGCCATTCCTGACCATAATTTATTTTGTGTGGCAACTCTAGAACTACGATAGAAAAAGAAAACGACAGCTGCAAACAAAACTATTATTAAAACTAATGCTAAAGGATAGTATTTTAGTTTGTTAATTAAAGGAGAATTACCGTAATAAACAGAGCCAAATTGAGCATCTTTATTTCCAAGAGGGATTGGAGTGTTCTCTTTTTCAAATCTTAACTTGAGCTTATTTAAATACTTTTTAGGATTGTTTACTTTTACCGTGTCTATGTTCCTTATACTAGTTATTTCGTTGCTTGGATCAACAATCATCATTGGTGTAGAAGTATTACTTTCAATAATTCTTGATGTGACCTCAATTTCAGAACCGTCAGAAAGAGGATTTTGTAAACTTGACAAAGCATAAGACCAATTCTGCATTTTTGTGCGTTCTTCAGCCTTAAAGTGTTGAAAAAAGGTATAAGTATTCCAAAGAATAAGAGAAATAATAGCAAAAGATGCTACTATAATTATCCAACGTAAAAAATTTCTATTATTCAAAAAAACAAGTTTTAGTTTTCAATTTTAAATATAATGCAATTATGTTAATATTATTGCTTGAGTTGTTAGTAAATTGGTTTTTTGTTAATACATAGATTGTTAACTTTGTTCAAAATTTGTAGATAATGATTTCTTTTGAACCTAAAGAGCTTTCAGTTGCGAAATTACATGGCTATTTGCTTAGTGCTATAGCACCAAGACCTATTGCTTTTGCTAGCACTATTAATGCTAAAGGTAATCCTAATTTATCTCCATTTAGTTTTTTTAATGTATTTAGTGCAAACCCACCAATACTCATTTTTTCACCTGCTAGACGTGTAAAAAACAACACTACTAAACATACTTTAGAAAACGTTAATCAAGTTAATGAGGTAGTGATAAATGTGGTAAATTTTGATATTGTTCAGCAAGCATCATTAAGTAGTACCGAGTATCCTGAAGGTGTTAACGAGTTTGATAAGGCAGGATTGACGATGCTAAAGTCAGATATTGTAAAACCGTTTAGAGTTGCAGAATCTCCAGTGCAATTTGAATGCAAGGTCAACGATGTTATTGCATTAGGAAATGAAGGAGGTGCTGGGAATTTAGTTATATGTGAAGCAGTAAAGCTGCATATTTCTAATGAGGTTTTAAATGATGACAATAGTATAAATCAAGAACAATTAGATTTAGTTGCCAGAGCTGGAGGTAGTTATTACAATAGAGCCAATAAAGGATTTTTTGAAATTCCAAAACCTATTTCAACCTTAGGTATTGGCGTAGATGCTATGCCTGAGCATGTTAAAAATAGTATGATATTAACAGGTAATGACCTTGGTGTGTTAGGAAATGTAGATGCATTGCCAACTCAGAAAGCTATTAATGCATTTGTAGATGATGTAAGCGAAAGATATCCCAATATTAAAGGAACAACTCATAGAGAAAAACATAAATTAGCACAAAATTACTTGAGTTATGGAGATGTAGAAAGCGCGTGGAAGCTATTATTAAGTTAAGATTAAAATATAAATATTAAAAACACAGAACATAAAACAATAATTTGATGGAAATACAAGGAAGAATAAAAGTAATTGGAGAAACTCAAACATTTGGAACTAATGGGTTTAGAAAAAGAGAAGTGGTAATTACAACCGAAGAACAATATCCACAGCATATAATGATAGAATTTGTTCAAGACAAGACAGATTTATTGAATAACTATCAAGTAGGGCAACAAGTAAAAATAAACATCAATCTTAGAGGAAGAGAATGGGTTAATCCACAAGGAGAAACTAAGTATTTTAATTCTATTCAAGGATGGCGTATTGAGAATGTACAACAAGAAGCAGCAACTGGAAATGTGCCTCCAGTACCACCTGCTGAAGCTTTTGAACCTGTAGATAAGTTAAACGAAAATGATCATGACGATTTACCGTTTTAATTTTTATTCTCGCGAAAGCGGGAATAAAAATTAAAAAAACCTCAATGTCTAGTCTATTGAGGTTTTTTTGTTTTAAAAAATGCACAATTTAACCAAAAATATAGAATTCCCTAATGTAAATGAAGCTAATAAAGATGGCCTATTAGCTGTTGGAGGCGATTTGTCTGTTAATAGATTATTACTTGCTTATAAAACAGGAATTTTTCCTTGGTTTGAAAATGATGAATCTATTTTATGGTGGTCTCCAGATCCTCGTTTTGTGTTATTTCCAGAGAAATTAAAAGTTTCTAAAAGCATGAAACAAGTATTACGTAATTCATCTTTTACAGTGACTATTAATAAAGATTTTGGAGAAGTGATTTACCAATGTTCAAAAATAAAAAGAGCTGGTCAAGCAAGTACTTGGATTACCAAAAGCATGATAGAAGCATACACAAAACTTCACAAACAAGGCTATGCAAAATCTGTTGAGGTTTGGCAAGATGAGGAGTTGGTTGCTGGATTTTATGGTATAGATTTAGGAGATGTGTTTTGTGGAGAAAGTATGTTTACCAAAGTAAATAATGCAAGTAAAGCAGGATTAATTAGATTTATACAAAGCAATAATTATAAGCTTATAGATTGCCAAGTTTATACTAGACATTTGGAAAGCCTTGGAGCAGAAGATATATCAAGAGATTCTTTTTTAAAATATCTAAAATGAGAAACCCTTATATTTGTTTGGCTATAACAAGATAGCCATCATTATGATTAACCAATAACCAATGATAAAATTCTTTAGAAAAGTACAATATGGCCAAACTATTTAACAACATCAGAAAAAAATTGATTAACGATAAACCTTCTGCAGCACGAACAGTAAATTACATTAAATATGCCATTGGAGAAATTGTTTTAGTTGTTGTCGGAATTTTGATTGCTTTAAGTATTAATAATTGGAATGAATCCAGAAAACAATCCATATCAGAAAAGGTATTTATAACAAGTGTAAAAAATGATCTAAAACAAGATAAAGCTTTTATTCAACTAGTAGTAGAACTTATTGAACCAAGAATAGAAGCTTATGAAGCCTTAAGTAGTGACTTACCTAATCTATATCATAATGATAGGAAATCATTAGATTCCATATTTCAGATATATTTTAAAAGTCAACGCACATTCTACCCAATATCTGGCTCTTATGAATCAGCTGTATCAGGAAATCAAATTACTGTTTTCCGCAATAAAGAATTAATTCAAAAAATAATTAAATTATATAATTCAACTTATGACAGATTGGTAGATAACGGACAAATTTTGGACGAAAGATGGGCTTTTATAACTAAAAAGTATAGTTATGAAAGAAGAACTGGGCATACTCGCGAAATGAAACCTGAACAACTCTCTGAATTTCTTGATGACTTATATCATCATTATGTGCAAATGGATTGGTATCTAAAACAATTAAAGTCAACAATAACTGAAATTGATAAAATAATTATAGAAAACTAATAGTAGAGCAAATAAATAACTAAAGCACAACACTATGTATAATTATTGCTAGTGTAAGCCTACTTAAGGAAATTCTCATAGATAAGCTATTGGCCAAAGATAATAAAATCTAACCATGAAAAAAGTGTGTATTATTGGTGCAGGACCTTCAGGAATTACTGCTGCAAAGAACCTTATTCAAGTAGGGATTACTGATTTTGTTTTATATGAGAAATCAGATAAAATAGGTGGTAATTGGGTATATAACGAAAACAAAAGTCACTCGAGTGTATTTGAAACCACACATATTATTAGCTCCAAACCATTATCTCAATATGAAGATTATCCAATGCCAGAGAGCTATGCAGATTATCCTTCGCATAGCGAATTGTATGAATACTTTAATAATTACGCAAAGCAATTTAAAGTAACAGATTATATTCAGTTTAATACTTCTGTTGAGTCTGCTAAACTTGATGATGATAATATTTGGAATTTAAAATTGAGTGATAGTAGTATTGCACAATTTGAAAACTTGATTGTTTGTAATGGACATCATTGGAATCCACGATTACCAGAATATCCAGGAGAATTTTCTGGAGAATTTATTCACTCGCATGATTTTAAGAATAATCGCCCTTTTAAGGACAAAAAGGTGTTGGTAATTGGAGGAGGAAATTCAGCTTGTGATATTGCTGTCGAAACTTGCAGAGTATCAGCTAAAACTCTAATTAGTATGCGTAGAGGGTACTATTTTATTCCTAAATTTTTACTCGGCAAACCAGTAGATCAACTCAATGATGGTGTAGGGTTTGTTCCAAAGTTTGTGAGGAATGGGATTTTTAAATTGCTTTTAAAACTAACTGTAGGGAACCATAATAACTATGGTATGCAAAAACCCGATCATGAATTTCTTGGTTCTCATCCAGTTGTAAATTCAGAGTTACTTTACTTCATTAAACATGGTAAAATAAAACCAAAAGTAGATATTGAAAAGTTGGATGGAAATAGGGTTCATTTTGTAGATGGAAGCAAAGAAGAAATAGATGTTATCATCGCATCGACAGGCTATAAAACAACCTTTCCGTTTTTTGACAAATCATTTATTAATTTTGAAGAAGGCTATATTCCACTTTATAAAAAAGTATTTCATCCTAAATATAGAAACTTATTTTTCATAGGTCTTGTGCAACCAATGGGTTGTATTTGGCCACTTGCTGATGCTCATTCCAAACTTACAGCTAATTATATTACTGGAAATTATAAACTGCCTAACAATATAGAATCTTCAATAGAAAAGGATATTAATAAAATAAAATCTCAATTCATGCAAACACCTCGACATAGTGTAGAAGTAGATTTTCACGAGCATTTAGCTGAATTGAAAAAGGAATTGCCAAAGAATGCTCCGAGTTGGAATTGAAGATTTTAATTAAACTTCATCATACCTAAAACACCCAACTTCATGGTCATTTACCATTCCTGTGGCTTGCATATGTGCATAAACTACTGTAGAACCCACAAATTTAAATCCTCGCTGTTTTAAGTCTTTGCTAATTGCATCACTTAAAGGTGTATTTGCAGGCATTTCATTGAGGCTTTTAAATTTGTTTTTAATAGGTTTTCCATCAACAAATCCCCAAATATATGTACAGAAACTACCAAACTCTTCTTGAATTTTCAAAAAGGCTTGTGCATTAGTAATCGTTGCATTTATTTTTAGTTTATTGCGGATAATTCCAGCATCTTGGAGCAATTCATCAATCTTTTTCTGATTGTATTTGGCAATTTTTTTATAATCAAAATTATCAAAAGCTTTCCTGAAGTTTTCACGCTTACGTAAAATGGTTATCCAGCTTAAACCTGCTTGAAATGTTTCTAATATTAGAAATTCAAATAATGTGTCGTCATCATAAACAGGCACACCCCA
>Ga0114934_10002309_pt1 | contig 12207 bp, 14 predicted proteins | sample 4SBtaG_2_FD_99695 | JGI IMG/M metagenome (GOLD analysis project Ga0114934, IMG submission 99695) | Deep subsurface microbial communities from Kolumbo volcano to uncover new lineages of life (NeLLi) - 4SBTROV10_white metaG | ecosystem: Environmental > Aquatic > Marine > Volcanic ...
ATAATACTTGACTTTGGACCTGCCTGAGCCTTATTTTATACATAATAAGGGCGGTTAACTCAGTGGGAGAGTGCTACCTTCACACGGTAGAAGTCGGAGGTTCAAATCCTCTACCGCCTACCAAAAAAATCAAGGGTTTACAGTTCTTGCTGTAAACCCTTTTTTGTTTTTGCTACCATTTTGCTACCGGTTCATTTAAAGATCGTATCTTCCAGTCTTTTTGCCGATGCCTGATTAATCGGATTCATCAAGTGTGCATATACATTCAAAGTCACGGTAGGTGAGGAATGCCCCAACTGTGTTTGGATATATTTGATATTTTCCTTCTGCTCAATCAATAGACTGGCGTAAGTATGTCTTAAATCATGGAATCTTATTTTTTCAATTCCGGCTTTTTCAAGCGCGGGGTAGAAATGACGGGACCTCATATTGCTATGGTTGATCGGATTTCCGGTTTTATTGGGGAAAATGAGATTCAGATCATTCGGTGGGCAGGCTAATTTCCATTTCTTTAAATCGCCCATCATTGAAGGGCCAATATCGATCTTTCTTCTGGATGTTTTGGTTTTAACATCATACCACATCCCATTGTTATAAGTCCGCTGGATATAGATTTGTTTATTATTCCAATCAACATCGGACCATTTCAGTCCCAGCAATTCCCCCTGCCTGGCACCGCTCATAATTGCAAGTTTAAATAGAACTCGATATTTCTGATTCTCAATCGAATCTAAAAATATTTGAATTTCTTCGGGTTTTAATATACAAAAATTTTCCTCTCCTTTTTTTTCATAACCGCGATCCTTTGGCCTTTCTGCATCTCTCACGGGATTATAATCAATGTATTGATGTCGGACCGCATACCCCATGATCTGACCGACAGTGACAAGTATTTTTTTCAAGGTTGAAAGATGCATTCCTTCTTTTTGCCGGCTTGAAATAAAATTTTCAATTCTTACTGTGGTAACCTGATTTATTTTTAATGAATTTAACTCATCGAAATGGTTCCTTGTATGCCCTTCATATACTGACCACGTGGAGTTCCTGAGATTATGTTTTTTATGGTCAAGCCAATCCTGTGCGACCTTTTCAAATGTCGGGATTTGTTTTTGAGGGAGATATATCCCTTTTGCGAGTTGATCTTCTAATTCCCGGAGAATTTCTTTGCCCCTGGCTTTGGTTGTTCCCTTTGGCAGTGTTTGCCACCGTCGCTTTCCCTTGTTATCATAAAAATCGATAACGTACCGGTTGCGTCTTTTTGCTATACAAGCCATATCTTTCTCCCTGTCCTATTTTAATATTTATTTATCATTATAATAAGATATGCTATAAAGAATGTCAAAAATATTTTTGACAAGAGATATCCGTCCACCATTCCCTTAAGGGTAGGGGCAATACCGATTCTTCATTATGAACAGGAAGAGCCGGGAGGACCAGCACGGACCTTCCAGGCTCTTTCTGTTCAGCCAATTTTTTATAATATCATCTCTACAATTCCATCATCTTCCACTATATCAATAAGTTCACATGATGCTTTAAAAGAATATCCCTCTATGATCATCATTTCAGCGATCTGCTTGATAATCTCTTTTTCATCGTCCGGATTAGGCCGGCTTTGCACCGTTTTTTTGTCATCTGTTTTGTTATGTATAAAAATATCCTTATCGTATTTAATTGATTTTATTATTTTTTTGAAAAACACACTTTTGAATTATAACGTGCCGAATAATTCGATTGAATCGTCGCGATCATCATCCGCTTTTTTTTCGTCCTTAAAATTTACAATTTTCCATTTAACGGCCCCATGAATAATTCTATTTTTTTGCAATTTAAGGCCATCTACGATCTGGTCTTTATTTTTGGCGATCCAATTACCGAGATGCCTGGTATCAATTTTTTCATTTCCGGTTCCTGCAATATCAAGCAAAATATCTCTCAAATTTTTTATCTTGTCTCTGTCGTATTGTTCTTCCCGTTTATCGAAGCCAAAACCCTCAACTCTGGCAATTATATCCTTTAATGTTAATGCCTTTTCTCCAAAAGCGTCAAACCAGGCATGAAGTAACCGGCGTTTGTCGGCCAATACCGGATCTTCATCTCGAATACGCTCCTTTGTCAAACAAGGGTCCTCAAGTCCCAACCACACGATAGCGCTGCGAACCCATTTCGACCACTTGTCAAACGAACCGTAGGGCGTAAGATGCTGATCCGGTTCTCCAGCACAAATGTATGCGCGTACGATAGTCAAGCAGGCTCTCACCAGATCTGCTCTTTTTTCAGTGGTATAACTTATAATATCACGTTTAAACACCCTTTCCTCGGGCTTTTCACATTTGGGGTCAAGGATGCTTACCAATGCTCGTCGCGGCATATCGCCGGACAACACGATATTATTCCCCGTTCCGTATATCATTGAAGTCATGGGTAAACTGACATTCTTGCTCTGACCAAGTATTCTTATATTTACAGTCTGTTGTGTTAATATTTGGCATAAAAAATCGCCCTTCAATCTCCGGTCGATATTGTCCAGGCTGATGAGATGATCCCCCTGCATTAAGGCGGCCCCCATCCTTTTTTCGGTCTCCTCCTCGTTTTTTCCCATTGAAAGCACAAAGACAGGCTTTCCATTTATAATTATGGAATGCATATTTACAAGTAGCGATTTGCCTGATCCGGGCAGTGGTGCAGAATATATGATCATGGGTGCAGTCGGAATTGATCGGCGGATAATTGGTGTAATAAATCCAGCCACAGCAACGGCTTTGTCTATCTCCTCTAAAAAAGGAAAAGTGCTTATCGCGTCTAAAATTATTTTAATTGCTTCTTCAGCCTCTTTTCGGGTCGGGTATTCTGGGATTTTTTTAAAATCACACCCATTGGGTATAAAAAAAATCCCGCTTTTGATATCGTAACCCGGATTATCCAGAATCGACCCATCTGCTCTCAGAGTGGGTGTGTGGGTTATCGCCGTCAATGGCGGAAATTTCCAAAAACCGACCCGTGCCAATAATTTTTCCGGAACTGATTTCGGGCAATTCGTTGGTTTCCATTCTTCACCGGATGCACTTTTTCGCAGCCATTCAATTTCACGGTTCATCAAATCCTGAAAGAAATTTACATCGACCCGCTCTATTATGAAAGTTCCAGGGTCTAACGGTCCGCCATCAGTTTTTATGATCCGTACTAGTTGGTTGCCGCGCTGAAAAATAGTATCACCAGCCCTTGTTAATATTTCTTCAGCCTGATCTACCATCAGGTGCAGATCACCATCCTGAATATAGATTTTTGGACGATTTTTAATCGTGACAGGCTTTAAATCTTCTTCCGAATGATCCCGAATCCATTTCGCTAACTTTTTGCTGTCCCACCCTTCATTCTCAGCATCCGCGAGATCCCAACCTTTCGGAACTGAATCTGGCGGCGATACAATAGTAACCTTCGCCGCCTCTGCTTTTTTCGCTTCTGTTGCAACATCCATAGCGGCTTTTTTTCCGGCGTCATCGGCGTCAGGAAAAATAACAACGTTACGGTTTCTCAGATGAGTCCAATCACTTTTTTTTACGGCATTGGAACCGCCCTGCCATGTGGTACAAATCCCTTTTGAGCCAATCATCCGTTGCGCTGCTTCGGCCGTTTTTTCACCTTCAACAACCAAAACAGGGCTTGTGGTATCGGCCGATAAACCGGGCAAATTATATAAGGGTGTTTTTCCCCCCGCGATTTTTCCTGCTACCCACTTCCCGTTTTTTTGTTTGAAAAATGGGATCACGTCTTTATTGCCTTTTTCATCTTCATACCTTGCAACATAACCAATTGTTTTTACATTTATATCTTTATATTCCCAGTGTGCCGCATATGTCTTCCGTTTGAATTTCTCGGGCACGGGCGTTGTCACCGGGTCATAAGCCGCCTTTTTTTTTATTTTAGGCAATAAGCCAAGATTTTAGAACGCATCTGATACCTGCTTCGGAGTGCAACCGGCAAAACAGTGAGTAAATAAGCGCCCATTCTCTAATTTTATCGACAGGGACGGATTTTTATCATCATGAGCCGGACAATGGCACATGTAGCCGTTTCCTGATTTTTTGCCACCCTGAGTTTGAACGATCTGATTGAAAATTTCCTCGACCGTTTTGGGGCATTTTTTGCTCGCTTGGGCGGGGAACAGAACAGGCTTTACCGCTTTTGCCGCGTTATTATTTTTTTTCCCCTTGGCCTTCTTTTTCCTCGATTTTTTCTTCAGGTCTCTCTCCGACTGAGCTTCGAGCAACTTTTTTTTCAACGTTTCAGGCATGGGAACTGGAGGCACGGTCAATATGTCATGTCCGTCAAACCATTTATATTTGCCTTTCTCATTTTCCCCCGAGGCGACTATATATCCGCCTTCGGAACGGATATCACACTCAGGCAGTCTTCTTGCGCAGTTTTTTATGTTGTCCTCGTATCTGAAGTAATAATGATATCCCTTAGGAGTCCGAGCAATTGGCGTTTGTAAATCATCGGGCATATATGGTTTTATTAATTGAAGCGCGTCTTCACTATCAAGGTCAACCACCGTAAGTTTTGAGATCGAACCCGTAACAATGCCGATGTTTGCATCCGGCCAGTTCTGCCACCATTCACTGATTTCCTCTTCTGTCGCCAGCCTTGCCTGAAATTCCTTCCAGGATTTCAAATAAGGCCTCTTGTTTTTTCGAACAGGGATAACGGAATACCCATTTTTTAAATATTCAAGTGCAATATCAATGCGTTTGATTATCGTTTGATTCATGATTTTTTCCTTTATAATTGATTTTTTTGCCATTTTAAGGCATTTTTCCCTCCGGGGAGGTCCCGTTCCCCCCCGGCTCGTACCGCTAAAGCCGTTAAGCTTCATTTTTTTCGTTTTGCCCAACCAGCCATGCATCAACCTGTTCCGGGATAAAGCGAAGATACTTTCCGACCCTGATCGTAGGAATGCCTTCTTTGCCTTTTTCCCGAGTCCGGGCATAGACCCAGGATTTCGGAACACGCAATCTTTTGGATAGCTCGGTGATTGTTTCCATGTTTTCAAACATCTTTTGTCCTCCTTTTTTAGTTGCTTATGAGTTTTTTTGACCCTGTTTCCTGCGAATATTTAGATTTCCAGGGAAGACGATTTCGTTTCATCGGCCGTGATGTCGGTCTCGTCTTTTCTATTTGTTATCCGAACTTTGAAAGTTTTTGATCTGTAGGGATGTGGCTATGTATTTTTGGGGATATTTATTTATACTTATTTTACGTTATATCGGTACCTTGAGCTTCGTGCAATGTGCAACAATGCATGGTTGAAAAAAACGCCTTGATTTTATAATTTTTTTTGGTCGATATTTCAGCGAAAATCCCCAAGAATACAGGGGATCTCTCGCTGAAATTCGATTGACCATGGGAAAAATGCGCGTTACGTTATCTTAACGAGCGTTCGTCGCAAAATCCGCCGCAGTCCCAAAATGAAAACTATCGGCCCCAAAATTGTTTGAATAAGAAATCCCACGATCCACGTTATCAGGCCCCGGACAAACGAATTTAACTGTTGGCATAAATCATGAAACCGGGCTTTCAAATCAGTGATCTTCTGCTCGACATCAAATGCTCCCCGGACTCTGGAAAAGAACCCCTTTATCCCGCCCTCCTCTTTGCCGGCCGCTTGATGGGCCTTTTCAAAATCGACCAGTTCCGCATTGACCAGGGCAATCTCCGTATTGGCCCGCTCATGGGCATTTTTCAGAAAAAGTTTGTAAAACACGTTGTTAACCAGGAACATCACCGGGACGCAAAGCCTTAATACAAGGGCAATCACAGCAATTTTAACCCCGAGTTTCCGCAAGTTGATGCCCCGGATGTATTGAGGTGACCAGATTGCGGCCAGCAGGACCAAAAATGAAATGGTAAGAAAAAGTTGTATCCCCATCCACGGACTGGCTATCAGTAGGACCTTCTGGATACCCAAGGATGTAAGGCAGACGAGCATGACCCAAGAACATCGTTCGATAATGTCGTTTATGGGATCAAGTGCCTGACCGATAGCGATGGTAAATCCCGGCAGGTTGATTTCAGACTCCTGAATCATGGAAATCACAGAGTTCGCCGCCCGTAAGCTCGCGTATGTAATCAACGCCCGCTCAACGGTGTCATTCAGATAAACAGAAGATTTTTCCGAGATCCCGAATAAAAGGTCATGGTCGATTATCCGGTTCAGCCGTGACGTATATGACAGGAACACGAGGATCAAAAGCAAGCCGCTTGCAATAATTTTCATTTTATTTTGAACACTCAGAGCCATAATTTCTCCTTCAAAGAAAAAAATGCCCGCCGGATATGTTTCAATCCGGAAGGCATTTTATGTGAAATTCATAATTCAAACGGCTTCAGAAAGCCTGTCTAAGCTGCATTTTTCATGAACCAATCGTTGCAAGCCCCCTGATACCGGCAGTTCCCACACCGCCAGCTCAGATCATTCGGAATGAAAACGCCTTTGGATATGCCTTCCCATACCGATTGAATCTTCGGGATCATCCGTTTTTCGTCCGCTTCGGTTCGCGTCGTATAATACTGTTCAAACTTCGGCGGCTTTGTCTTGATGAAGCAGTCGAATTTCAGGATGATTTCCCGGTCCGCATAACCGTTTGCTTTGGCCGCCATCTGGTACACCGTCAGTTGCTGATTGTGATTGATCTGATTGGCAGCGTAGGCTTTAGCGGCTGTTTTATGATCCGTTATGATAATTACGCCGTCATCATCTTCCTGAACGAGATCCATGGCCCCTATAATCGGGATGGGAACCCCCGGAATCATAAAACTGAAGGCTTTTTCAATCCCGACTATCCGATAATTGTCTTTCGGCAGGTTTTTAAACCAGACTTCCAGCATTTCTTTGCCCTTGATAAGCAGGGACTCGAAATTGTTGTCCTTTGAGTATCTAACCCCACCAACACATTCAGAAACCTGTTTTTTCCAGTGAGATTCAAAGCATGTCTGGAGGTCGTTTATATCCAAAAGCGTCAAGGCAATTTCGTTTGCGTAATAATGCTCAAGGGTTTTGTGGATCGCGGTGCCGAATAACAAAGTATCCGGCATAAATTCAGGCGTAAGCCTGTCAATTCGGCCCAGCTTGTATAAAAGGCCGCACTCGATGTAATCGTTTATTCCCGATATCGACAAATGCGGTTGTTGACGCAACTCATTCAGATCCATAAAAGATATTCCTCCTTTCTTTTCAGAAATATGAAAACAGTTATCCTGTCAGAATTTTCAAGGTGAATGTGTTGATAAAAGGCGGGAACGGAACTTTCCGGATGGGACGTATTACGCGGCTTCCTGGAGATGCTGTATCAATGCACCAGCGTCATTGAATGAAAGAGATCCAAGCGCGCACCCGAAGGTTTCAAGTACCATCTTATCCAGGGCCTCTTTTTCGATCTTTTTCCGTTTGGCCAGGTTATGAATGGCACGGGCCTGAGCTTCCGACATCTTTTTCTGATCTGCCTGTGTATTTTTAGCAGTGGGAGGCGTCTTAACCGCAGGCTGATTTTTTTTCACCCTTTCATTTCTTCGTTCAGACCGGGCTCTTCCCTTTGCCGGTGCCGCTTCTTCAAATTCTCCAAGCTCTTCAAGACAGGCCATGCCGATGTTACACATATCTCTTAGCGCCCGTCCTTTTGCCCGTGTGGAAGCCATACGGATCAGATGCTTGGCAATGAGTTCGGCAGTATTGCCGGGATTGGCATCGCCGTAATCAGAAAATACTTTTCCTGATTTGGACACGGCGGTTGCCTTACAAACCGCCTCCATGCCGTTTTCCTTGGTTGGAGACTGTAACAATTCAACATCCAGTTTTTTCAATCCCCGTTGTGTGGCCAGGTCCAGTACACCGGCATACAGAACGAATTCTTTTCCTTTGATGTTCTTGATAAACCGCTGATCCAGCTGCGGCTGATGTTTATCGATGAGCTTTGCCGTCAGAAGATCCTCAGAATCCATAACGGCCATGATATGCTTGCAGGCAAATTCCGCATCGTTTTTCACATTTTTCCGGTAATCCGGGCAGGTGCAGGCAAAATTTTCATTATACATGCTCACATGATACAATACCTTGCCATCCGAGCTTTCGACAAAGTATCTGCCGTCTTCGGATTTTAAAACAGTCAGATTTTCGCTGCGGGCCTGTCGTTCCTGTGATTCCTGTGCATTCATATGGATATTCTCCTTCTCAATGCTGGATTAATTTAAAATATTCCTTTTTCAAAAGCTCCAGGTTGCCGGTATCAGAAAAGCTGTAATACCGGTCTCCGATAATGATATGATCATGCAAAAGCGCATCAATGGAGGATAGAGCGACATATACCTTGCGGGTTATGGCCATGTCTTCCGCTGATGGGGTAACGCTTCCGGCCGGATGATTATGCAACAGCACCAGGGCGCTTGCCTTGAGCCGGATCATGATTTTCACGATCTCACGACAATAGATAGTTGAACTGGTAATGGTTCCGGTGAACAGGGCTTCAATGCTCAGGATATGGTTGCGGGCATCCAGAAAAATACCATAAACGATTTCGATGTCACTATGCCGGGCGTAAATCGGCTTCATGATGTTAAAAACTTCCGTTGAATTTGCGACTGATTCGCCTTTCGCAGATTCCCGGACCATGGAAACAAACCGGCCCGATGTGAGGTCCTTCCAGAACCTTTTATAATTGATCGCTTTTTCGTGAACCTGTGTCAAAATCCACCTCCTTATATAAATAGGGTTCAGTCCATGATGACCCGGCGCCTTGAATTTCCGATCAGGGATTCGAGTCGTTCCTCAATGGATTCCATGCCGAATTTGATCCGGTCCTTCAGACGATCATCTTCCCGTATGGATTCGGCAGACTTTCCACCCAGTAATTCCTGAGCCCTTTGAACCAGTTCATCAAGCTGGGCATCATCAAAGATGTTGCGCTGTTTGAACGTTTCAAAATATTCATAGAAATTATTGATCGTACCGTTCTTGAATATCTTGTTTTTCCCGTCCGGATCATTGGTGAACCTGTCGGCGATCCGTTCCACCAGGCTTGAAAATTCTTCACGGAGTGCCAGCACCGCCATTTCCCGAGCTTCGTCCATGGTCTGGATGAATTTCAGCTTTTCCGCTTCGTAGACCTCGGGTGCCAGAATTTTGGCATTGCCGTTGGGCACATCAATTGTGATGAACCGCCAGGAAAATGCAAACTTGGATGACACATCCACGGGATAATCGGTTTCATTGAAGAGTTTTTCCAAATGGACTGCCGCCGTATTGCGTAATGATGGGTATTCAGCAAGAAACGCCTGCACTGCATGTTCGAACTCTTCTTTTTTCTGCCCGAGCGTATAATCAACAGCAGAAAGCATTTCTTTGGGGACAAGGACCATTGCGGGAAGCGGAAACGGCAGACTCATTTTTGCCAGATAGATCCGGGCAGAACTCACGATTTTATGGATGGGTTTTAACGCTTCTGCATCGATCAGCTTTTTATTTGCGTTCAGCCATTCCGGGGATGCCCCGATTTGTTCAATATAGGCGTTCTGGATTTTCCGTTTCGCCCCCCAGACGCTTGTAGAAAGCTGTATCAAACAGCCCTTTTCAAATATGGAATGCATAAAAATACCTCCTGATTTTTTAATTTGAATGTGATGGAAATATTACCCGCACAATGGCAGGTGCTTTTTTACAACGACTTTTTCTTGCTCATAAACAGCCGGAGTCAACTGGCGTGAGGTTTCTTTTCCCAGCATGTCTTTTAAGAACTGGGATTCGGCCATGCAGCTTTTACCGGTAAAGCCCCGGGTTTCGATTTTGATTTCGCCGGTATCCGATATATCCACGATAATTTCTTTCATACGGGTGGTTCTCCTTTCATGTCAGGGGATTGAAATACAAAGACGAACCTGGGATTGATTCTGACGTTCAACAACTGAATAACCTTTTATCCGTGAGGCCTGCCGGGTTTTTTCAATTGCATATGCCTGTTTCAGGAGTCCGCCGCCATCTCCGATGACTTCCTGCAAGCGCCGGTCAAAGAAATCGCAGGATAATTCATACTGCCCGGATGCTTTAACTACCCCGATTTCGTATTCTGCTTCTGGAATCGTTATGGCATGATCACAGGTGCCGTCTTCCCGCCCGAACCATTTGAACCGTTTTTTGCCTTTGATCAATTTCAGGCCCATCCGATCACAAGCTTTGGACAACACGTTGATATCCGTGACTTCAAGTTCGATTTTGCTGATATGCGACATTTATTGAATCCTCCTGATTGGTTTTCCGGTCGATGCCGGTATGGTTGTATTGGCTTTCCGCGCCCGTGTGGTGGCCCATTCCTGAAGCGCGACGATGTCTTCTTTCATGGTTTTGGATAACGGAACGATATTGGAAAATGCAGTTTCCAGGCCGTCAAACAGGCTGTCCTTAGCCAATTGTTCAATCTCAGCGCCGGTCCAGCCAGAAAGCTTGCCCGTATACTCTTCCGGAATATTGGTCCGATATTTTTCGTTCATGATCCGGATGATCGATTCGCGTTCGGTTTCGCAGGGAAGATCCACGAAGAAGAGCGCATCGAAACGACCGGTCCGCATGAATTCGGGGGGCAGTTCGGAAATATTGTTCGCAGTTGCCATGACCAGAACCGGACTCGTGGTTTCCTGCATCCATGTCAGAAAATACCCGAACATACCGGCAGTGGTGCCGCCATCGGATTGTCCCGAAGATTTCACCCCTGAAAAAACCTTGTCGATTTCGTCGATCCAGACGACTGCTTTTCCGAATGCATCGATGGTTGCAGTTGCCTGACGGATTTTCCGTTCACTTTCGCCTACAAGGGAGCCTTTCAATGCAGATATATCCAGGCGGATCAACGGCCAGCCAAGAATTGAGGCAGTTGCTTTACATGATAATGATTTACCGGTTCCGGGTATTCCCACAAGAAGAAGACCCTTGGGATACGGAAGCGTTGTATTGTCCGGGGAAAATGCCTGCTTGCGGTTGAAAATATAAGATTTCAATTGATCGAGTCCGCCAACGGCATCGGCAGAGACAGGCGGCCAAAATTCCATCAAACCTGTTCGGCGGATCATCTGACGCTTCTGGTGGGTGATGATTTCTGCGGAAAATCTTTTTGTCGTGACCAGGCTGAATGCAAACGCTGTCTCCGCCTCAAATTCAGATAAACCCAATGCCGCTTCAACCGCTTCAATATCCGTAGGCACACCGACACTTTCCGCAAGATCGGTTTGAATATTTAAAAGGTCTGTTCGGGAAGGCAGATGAAAATCGAGGATCGTAAAATACGTTGCGATCTCAGGCGGGAGAATTACTGAAGGTCCGACCATGGCGAGACAACAACCGGTTGCTTTCCATGCGGGAATACTGTTCTGGATGGCTTGAATGATTTCGACCGATCCGAGAAAATGATGGAAATTGGAGACGAATAAAACCGTCTCCTGTTGGGTTGATAGCCAGAGAAGAGCGCCCAGCGGATCTTTTCCATCGTCGATCCATTGACCGGTGCGGGTATCCCTGATTCCTTGAAGGCAATCCCAGGAACATGCGGCCCAGCCTTCAGGATGAATCGAGTCAATGGCCCGGTGGGGTTCGAGTGTGTTGATGTGAAGCGCTGGATATCCAGCTTTGAGATAAGGGGTGATGTTCATGAAAAGGCCTCCTTTATATGGAAATTATGAGTTGGATGCCGCCCCGGAATGTTGAAGGACGGCGGTTTATAAGCGGTGATGAATGGGGATGGGTTTTATTGTTGGTTCGAGAGGGCGTTCTTATTCGGGATCAGTTGAAGGAATAATAGAGGGTGGTTGAACCCATAGTTACGGTGTATTTCTACTATTGTATCTATGGATTCAGTTATTTATATATATAGGAATCTAAAAAAGTCGGGTGGTTTTTCGGTCGGAAGGGGATTTTGGGAGGTTTTTGATTGTCGGCCAACAAAAAGTGTGAATCTGTGATATAAAAATAATAACCAAACCGCCATCGACTTACCCCAAAATAGGAGATGCCATGTCTCGTATCCTTAAATTCACATCCGGCCCATGCTGTGGACCCATAGTCAAGGACAAAAATTTTGATATTTAAGGTGTACTCAGTTTGGTGCTCCTCAACCCTTTCGTTCCGGCACTGGCCCAGCAGGAAAAATTTCAGCGCGAGAATGGGCCCCA
>Ga0114934_10002312_pt1 | contig 12192 bp, 8 predicted proteins | sample 4SBtaG_2_FD_99695 | JGI IMG/M metagenome (GOLD analysis project Ga0114934, IMG submission 99695) | Deep subsurface microbial communities from Kolumbo volcano to uncover new lineages of life (NeLLi) - 4SBTROV10_white metaG | ecosystem: Environmental > Aquatic > Marine > Volcanic ...
AACCCCAATTCCAACGATATCGTCGACGCTGGCACCGGCCTTCTGCAAAGCTTCCGGAATAATATCTTGAGCAACGGTAAGATAGTCTATTGGATGTTGAAGCGCCCATTCCGGCCACAGACGGGTTCTCCCATCAGGCAAAACCGAATCCGTCACCCCGTGCGCGTCCTTTTTTACAACAGTCGCCAAATCGTCCCCATTTTTAATATCTACCAAAATTACCCGTCCCGAAATCCAATCCAGGAGTAATCCTGTTGTGTATAAATCAGCCCTCATCTCAGTGCACCACCATAATCATGGCACTTGTACAAGGAAAACAGAATACAAAAGGCTGCTTATTTCTCTCAATTCCTTTGAGCAATCATCGCAATTCATTGGCTCGAAAACAGTTGCAGCCCTCATAAAGACAGAGAAAAACCAGCTATTCAATTGTAAATAATAAACTTACGCTTATTTACATTGAAATTTAAGTAATTCTATCCAAAATTACAAGAAATTTTTTTGCAAATTTTTTGATTGCTTTAAAAGCGGAAGGTTTTGAAAAAGCCTTTTAAGAGAACTCCCACAAATTCTCACCAATTTACACCAATTTTTCGCAAAAAGCATTTTAAAAAATGCACACGAATCTTCACCAATTTGCGCCAATTTTCCCAAGTAAAAATTGCGCCAAGGCGCATTTTAAGGGAAAGCGCATTTCAATTCCTCTTCCAGGGTGGATTTTCCGGAAGGTAATCATCGAACTCCCGAATAAATTTTTCTTCTACATCGGGTGTGTATTTTCCCTCCAGGAATCGTTCCAGTACTTCATTATAGAAACGCTCCCAGGAGGCTTCCTCGTGACCAGGATTAATGGGATAAAACATCACGCCATTTGCCTTTGCTGCGCGCATGTCTCCGGGGGCATCGCCAAGCATCAACACGTGGTCCGGTAAATATTTTCCCGCAGTTGCCAATTGAAGATGTTCTTTCTTGCTGCCCATCTCCTGACCGGCAATCAGGTTTACAAAGGCATCGATGCCGTGCTCCCGCCACTCTCGCTGGAGCGCCTCCCCGGGTGTGGCAGAAACCACAATTACATCCGCCCGTTGCGAAAGTGTCCGCAGACTTTCGCGAACAAACGGAAAGGGCGGCACACCATGAACCATGTCAGCAATCGTCGCATTGACGGCCTCACTCCAGACAAGCGCCTGTTTCAGGACAGAATCGCCTGTTTTTTGAACCGCTTCTTTCAGGGAAGGATTCCCCAGCGGAACCCCTGAATCAATAAAATTTCTCAAGGAAGGAACCTCCGGAATGGTGACTTCTCTTCTTTGCACTTCCGGGCGTTCTCGAAGCAGATCAAAAACTTTCACAAGCGCTGGAAAACGATTGATTCCGCGCCATTTTGAGTATAAATTTACAAACTCCGCGGCTTCCCTGGTATATTTGGACACTGCTTGCAAATCCCAGTATTTCACAATATTCGGAATAAAACACTCCTTGTGTTTGAGTTCCATCGTGTCAAATGCACAGCCATCGGAATCGATTCCGACAAAATAATCGTGTTTCGCTTCAAATTCCACCAGCGGTTTTTGTGCGTCAGAAATCATTTCAAAATCTCCTTTGTTTTTAAATACCATCAATTCCCACCCGAGGGCAAAGAGACTAGGTGAAAAATTCTTTACAGTGGTTTCCAGGCTCTCCACCCGAGGGTGAACCCTCGGGCTAAGAAGAGAAAGCATCCTGAAGCGTACTTCAAATCGATAAAAAATACACGTAGAATTCTTTAGAATCCTTTCCTTATCTATCCCTAAGGTTTACCTCAGGGTAGATTCAGATTTTTTACACCGTGTCTAAGCCTTCGGACTAAGCATAGGGAGATTCTTCAGTCGCTTCCCTCCTTCAGAATGACAGAGGAAACACGCTGCTGCCATTCTGAAGAGGCCGCCTGTTTCAACAGGATCAGCAACCGTGGCTGACGAAGAATCTCACCTTCTTTTTCTCAACATCCGCAAAAAATATCGAATCCTTTCTCTTTTTAGCCAAAGAGGTTTCCCATGGACAGGCTCTTGCGCCCTATTTTAGCAGGTTCTCTCCTCAACGATAGGCTTGAGGAATATAACCCGGGAGCTTTGTTTCGGCAAAAATCGGTTTCAATCGCGCAAAGCGCTGGATGCCGTTGACAAGGGGAATACTCACCCACTCGCTGCCAATCAGGGGCCTGGCATACGCCACAAAATCATCAGTAACGTCAATCCTATTCTCCGACAGCCAACTTGCCGGGAATTTGCGTTCTGAATTCGCCACTTTTTCAAGAGGAACCTGGTCGAAATAAACGGAATATACGGCTCCGGGATGTCGCAAGAGGGTGGCCATCAAACCGGTTTGACCCGCCCGGGCAATCTCCACCGCCTTTACCCCCACGCCGTAGGCCTCTTCCAAATCAGGAACAGAGGCGTAAATCATGGCATGCCTCTGATCCGTGCCGGGCACCTGTCCTCTGGCCGCTCCCCGCGCTTTCAATCCTGCGCGATTCAAATAATTCACCACCACCTGTTGAACAGTTGTCTCGCTGGCACTGAACTCGGTGTGGCCGAAGGCATCTTTCACCTCACCGATTTCTCCCACATTAAATCCCTCGCTCACAACAACTAGGCATCGCCCGTTGCGCAAAAGCTCCCGGTTCACATTTTCGGCCAGGTCTTCCAACGAAAGGCCCGACTCTGGTACATAGATTTGCAAAGGCATTTCTCGGTTTGGGTCGCCCAGGCGAGCCGCCGCGGGGATGAATCCTATCTTTCGTCCCATGGCCTGAATGACCAGCACGGGATCGGCGGGACTGGAACCCCGATTCTCCTCATTGGCATTTTGGATCGCATACGCCCAGTAGCGGGCCACACTTCCGTAGCCGGGAGTGTGATCGATTAATTGAAAATCCGGATCCCCGACATCATTGTCAATGGTTTTCGGAATCCCCACGACGACCAATTCAACTCCCTCCCGGGCCGCCAGCACACTCACTTTGTGAGCCGTATCCATGGAGTCGTTCCCGCCAATGTAAAAAAAGTAGCCCACATCGTGCGCACGGAACACCTCCAGAATTCGATCAAAATCTTCTTTTTGATGGGCTTTCAACTTGTAGCGGCAGGTTCCAATGGCACCGGCCGCCGGTGTCGTTCGTAAAAGCGCAATTTCTTCCGGGGGCTGCTCCGAAAGATTCAACAATTCCTCTTTTAGAACCCCTTCAATTCCGTGAAAGCCGCCGTAAATCGTTCCGAATGTTTTAGGGTATTCCTGGCAGGTCTCAACAACCGCGCGCAGCGAATTATTAATCACCGGCGTCGGTCCTCCTGACTGTGCAATCACCACATTTTTCATTGCAATTTTTCCAAAACCTCCTGAAAAATCAATAGGTTAAAATTCGCTAATTCGTCCTCTTTTCCTTATGGTATTACCCGTCAAAGATTTTTTTGCAAAAGAACTACCAACGCATTCGCGAATGTTTTTTTTAGTCGAGTAAAATTCGCGAATGAGTGGCGTCCATATTCTTAATTTGCACATTGAAGCGGCTGGTGGCTCTCTCAAAACAAAATCCCGCTAGAAAGGACGGGGTTATTTTAGCCGCTTTCCTTCATCCCGCGAATCCTGTCAAAAAAAACCGGTCACTGTCCAGCCAAACTACTTCTTCAGCCGAAACAGCTTCTCCCCTGCGTGGGGAATTACCAAAATTCCTTCATCCTCCCGATCGAGAAACTCATCAATTCGAATCGTCCGGAAATCGCGAAAACCGAGATTCACGCGCGTGCACCGCTCTTTTGAAATTTGCGTGGCAAGGGTTACTTGAACGCGCGGCTTTTCCACCCCATTTTCAAATGTTCCAATTCCCCTAACATGCGTGGAATGTGCCTTAATTGCCCCCGGCACCCAGTTGAACTTTTCCTCCTGTTTCAAAAAATAATCGCGAACGTGGTAGCCAACTTTTTCCAAAAGCTTGCCATGAACGTACGAAATTTCTGAAATGTGCGGCGCATAAATAACCACTTCTCCGCCATCTGCAATGATTGGCTCCGATTTGTACATCACCTTGCCGGCTGTCCAGATATCGTCGTACATTTCCGGGACAATTCCCAAAACAAATTTGTAGGGATGATCCTTATAGGCGATGTGTAGCTTCTCGGAAAGGTCCGCCGCTTGTTCCCAGGCCTCCTCGGGAGGACCGATGAACAATCCGGATAGTTTCTCAGGGTTTACAACAAAGGCAAACAAGAGTTTCGGAACTTGAATAAACTGTGCCGCACGATCTACCACTGCACGGGTGGCCGTCCATTTTCGGCCAATAATTTTCATGTTCGTAATAACCGCACCCAGCCAGTGAAAAAAGTTAATAATTTCCTCCCCTGAGATCCCGGGGAAAAAGTACTTATTTCCTCCCGAAAACCCAACCACCTCATGCGGAAATGTGGGCCCGATGATAAAAATCTGGTCGTAATCGAAAATTAATTTATTTATTTGAACGCGGACATCCTGGCGCATCAGCCCGTCTGAAAGGCTTTCGATTTCGTCCGCGGTAAGTGTTCCAATCGTTTGAAGGGTGTCCGGATTTTTCCAGTGATGATTGAAAAAATGAACATTTTTATATTTTTTTGACCATTCATCTTTGGTGATTCCCATTCGCTTCAGAATGGATTCAATCGGTTCCTCGGGATGCGTTCCAAGAGCAATCAGGTAATCCAGAACGTCTACCTCGTGCCCAATTGTCTCGTAAAGGATTCTGAAAAAGATGTCCATTGGCGCGGTCCGTGTGTGATCCGGAACAATGGCCAGCACCTTTTTATTCTTCAAGGAAAGCTTTGCCAGTGCTTTTTCAAACAGCTCGCGAATTTCGCTTTCCGAGAGAAAGCCTTCCTCCAAACTTTTGCCGATAACCATTTTTATTCCTCCGTATTTACCTGAAAACCCAAAATTTTCAATTTTTCAGCCTGCGCCTGTGTTCCATTTCTTAACGTGACCCGCGTATTTGAAAATTCTCTCCGTATCGGGTAATTTTTTCGTAACGAATCAAAATAATTCCCCCTCTCATCGGGATGCAAATGGATCACTTTTCGCAACCGGGTATCATCCGCCCGAATATTGTACACCCGATTCATTACGGTATGAATAAGCGTTTCGTCATTTATTTGCGGAGTTTCGATTTCTACACTGGGCACCGGCGGTTCCGGAAGAAGGCTTCCAAAATCAATGCTCCTTTGCTTTCTGAAATAAGTGCAGGCAGCTTCATAAATCATTCTGACTCCATTGATTTTTCCGTCCAGGGAGTAACCCGCAATGTGAGGCGTTCCGATTGCCACGTGCTGAATCAGTTCCGTGTCGATCTTTGGTTCGTTTTCCCAAACATCCAAAACGGCGGCCGATTCCCTTTTCCTCCGCTTCAGCCAGCTCTTCAAGGCTTCGTTGTCGACAACGGGGCCCCGGGAAGCGTTGATGAGCAGCGCTCCCGATTTTAGCGCGTGCAGTTTTTCCTCATCAATCAGATGAACGGTTTTGTCCGGGCCGGATTTGGTTAGCGGAACGTGGAGCGTCAAAATGTCTGCCCCCTGTAAAACATCTTCAAGCGGAAGAAACCGCGGATCGCCGGATTGACGTGCCAGCGGGGGATCGTTTTCAAGAACTGTCATTCCGAGGGCTTTTGCCCATGCTGCCACCCTGCTACCGATATGTCCTACGCCTACAACACCGATCGTTTTTTCGGAAAGTCGCCAGCCCCATCTGGCAGCCAAAGCAAATAAAGCCACAAAAACGTACTCGGCAACGGAATTGGCGTTACTGCCCGGTGCATTGGCGAAACCAATGCCTTTTTCCCGCAGATAGGCTTGATCCACGTGATCGGTTCCAATTGTAGCGCTGGCCACAAATTTTACACGGCTGCCTTCGAGCAGCTTGCGATCCACCTTTGTAATGGATCGAACAAGCAGCACATCCGCATCGCGCACCAGCTCCGGGGAGATGTCGCGTCCGGAAGCTGTGATAATCGTTCCAAATTCCGAAAAAACCTCTCGCACAAAAGGAATATTTTCGTCTGCTACCAGTTTCATTTAGGTCTCACCCATTTTCAATGACTCGTTATTCTTCCCAATGAGTGTGAAAGCTCCCCGGCTTGTCCACGCGCTGGTACGTGTGGGCGCCAAAAAAATCCCGTTGAGCCTGGAGCAGGTTTGCCGGCAGGCGCTCACTACGATAGCTGTCGAAATAGGCCAGCGAGGCACCTGTGGCCAACATGGGCACCCCCGATTGGATGGCCGTGGAAACCGTGTACCGCCAGTTTTTCTGGAGATTTTGCAGGCTTTCCGCAAATTTCGGATGTACCATCAAATTCGGCAAATTCGGATTTTGCAGAAACGCCTGTTTGATGTCGTCCAACAATTCAGCCCGAATAATGCATCCGCCTTTCCAGATTCGAGCAATTTCAGCAAAATTTAGCTGGTAATCATATTCTTTAGATGCCCAGCGGAGTAACGACATTCCCTGGGCGTACGAGGTTATTTTTGATGCATAAAGTGCATCGTGGGCTGCGGCAATCAACACATCTCCCCGATCGTCGAACCGGTTTTCCGGTCCGCGAAGTACTTTGGACGCTGCGACACGCTCATCTTTGAAAGCCGAAAGAATTCTGGCTTCCACGGCAGAATTGATGGTTGGAATCGCCACCCCAACGTCCAGTGCATTTTGAGATGTCCATTTTCCCGTACCCTTTTGCCCCGCTTTGTCCAGAATGACATCTACCACAGGTTTACCGGTTTCGGGATCGATCTTTCGGAAAATCCTGGCGGTAATGTCGATGAGATAGGAGTTAAGGACGCCTCGATTCCATTCTTCAAAAATCTTCCCAAGAGAATCCGCCCGTAGATTGAGAATCGATTTCAGCAAAAAGTAGGCTTCGGAAATCAACTGCATGTCGCCGTATTCAATCCCATTGTGAACCATTTTCACGTAATGGCCCGCACCCCTGGGACCGATGTACGTGCAGCATGAGCCGTCCTCCGTTTTGGCAGCAATGGCGGTAAAAATAGACTCCACCCGCCTGTACGCACTTTCCTGTCCTCCAGGCATCAAACTGGGGCCATGCAGCGCCCCGGATTCGCCGCCGCTCACCCCCATTCCAATAAACTGAAATCCCTCCGCTTCCAATGCCTCGCTCCGCCGCTCGGTATCCTTAAAAAATGAATTGCCGCCATCAATTAAAATATCTCCCTTTTTCATATGCGGCTTAATCATCTCAATCACGTCATCCACGGGTTTCCCTGCGGGAACCATCATCATCACAATATGCGGAGATTCCAGCGCATCGATTAACGCCGACAAAGACTCCACAACCGTATTGTCTGTGTTAGCAAAATCTTCTCGCACCTCGTTCCGTTTCTTAGGGTCCACATCGAATCCTGCGACCGGGAATCCCTTTGATTCCATATTCAATGATAGGCTTTTGCCCATTACTCCTAATCCAATCATTCCAATGGCGTATTTTTTCATTTTCGATTAACCCTTCATCTTTAGATTGAATCATTTAAAATCATAGCAGTTCGATTCTGAGTCCGCCGGTTGGCCTGCCCAGAATGACACCCCGCCTTGACATTTGTCAACCACCAGTTATATCAATAAAATATGAAGACACAAAGAATTTAAATAGTCATGGCTGTAAAGCCTCCATCCACTCGAATAATCGCGCCCGTAACGAAGCTGGAAGCCTTTTCAGATGCCAACCAGACCGCAGCGCCCACCAGTTCCTCAGCCTCGCCGAAACGAGCCATTGGGGTGTGCCGGAAAATATCGGCAATGCGTTCTTTTGTCAGGAGTTTCCGGTTCTGTTCTGCCGGAAAAAATCCGGGGGCGATTGCGTTGACACGCACATTCTGTTTGGCGTATTCCCGGGCCAAATTCTGTGTCAGATTGTTGATCCCCGCTTTTGTTACCGAATACGTGAACACTTTCGACAGCGGCGGGCCGGAAGATGCAGATGAAATATTAATAATGCTGCCACCCTCACCCTGATCGACCATAGTTTTGATAAACACCTGACAGGAAAGGAAAATGCTCTTAAGATTGACATCTAGAATGCGCATCCACTCTTCTTCTGTGATCTCCAAAAAAGGCGTCCCCGAATTAATGCCTGGCGCATTAATGACAATGTCTACCCGTCCCAATCGCTTAAGAATTTCGTGATTAGCCGATTGAATTTGCTTTTTCGACGTGGCATCTACCTGAAGCGCCAGGGAGCGAATCCCGTAGGATTCGAGTTCTTTAGCGCGGGTCCGGGCGTTATCCGGATTGATGTCCAAAATGGCCACATCTGCACCGGCTTTCGCCAGTCCCGTTGCCATGGCTCCGGCCAACACGCCACCACCGCCGATTACCGCGGCAACCTTGCCCTTTAAACCGAATATCTCTTCTACAAAGCTCATATTAAATTTCTCCCGAAATATTTTGTATAAATTCGCTGATAGTTTTTTCTATTTAGTCAAATTGTTTTCAAATTTCAGACCCTCAATGAGCCGATCCGTCAATCCTTCCACCTCCGCGTCCACTTTTTCGCGATAAGCCTTCGAAAACTGGTAGAGTGTGGTGAGTTTATTGCGAAAAATACGGATGCCTTCTGAATTTCTAAAATTCATAGCCAGATACGAATGAAATCTAAAAAAATCTGCCCGAGGATCCATCGCTTTTCCCGGATCTTCCCGAACCGCCCGGTGGTAATTTTCCAATTGTTTCTTAAGGAGATCAGTTGCCAAAAGGCCATCAATTTCAATTTCATTTTCCAGATATCTCTGCACAGCGACAAAAATCTGCTCAAAAAGGTTCCGCTCCTCAGTTTCCCTGGGAAAAGCCGCCAACAATTCCATGAACAATTCGTAATAAACCCCTGAAATCTTGTATTTGAGCCGATTGCCCGTTGCCTTCAGCAGGGTTTCGTAGGTTCCGGAGCCCTTACCCGAATAAGGCGTGGTGCCACTGCCCGAGTGAATGGACAGCAGCGCACCGTCAAACGAACGCGCCACAGCCGCGTGTTCTGCCGCAAGATCCCCCAGTTCAGACAGATCTCCGTCATAATCCGCACGTTTTTTGAATCCGATATTTGGTGCCACAAAATCCACTGGCAGCCCGCGGTTTGTCCATTCCCTGAGATAAAAGTAGAGTTCTTTCACGCCTGTTTTGGCTTCCGTCTCGTCCATTGAGATTTCAAAACCAAAGGGATTATGAATTTGCGATTGAATATAGTCGTAGATTCTCTGATTCACATCGATGCTGTCGTGAAATTTGAGGGCGAGTCGTTTGACATCCGCATCCGTTAATTGGATGAAGAATTCCTTTCCTGTGTCGGTATGAAAAGAAAGCTTTTTATTCGCAAAGGTCTGCAAATAATACGATTGTTTTTCAGGAGAGAATTTCTCCGAAAACGCACGGTCACGCTCATCGGCACTCAATTCATCAGCTTCTAACCAGAATAAATCGGATGTGTCCGTGGTAAAAACATCCACATGCCCGTGTTCAATGGCTTCATTCACTGCCGAAAAGTTGTAGGCAAGAGATTTCTCCAATTGCTCGGGGCTTAAGTGTTCTGACACGTGCACGCCGGCAATTCGCTTCACGGCGCTGGCGGAGGAGCCAATGACGATCAGATGATCCGCCTCAATTTCAATTGGAACTCCGTATTGTTGTGAGGCTTTCATGGCATCATTCTGATATTGACGAATGGACGTGCCCGTATGCCCCAACGTAATTTCATATCTGCCCGGAGGGGCATCAATCACCGATTGAGGTGCTGTTTCGCGTCCAAAAGACAACATCATTGTAGCAGCAGTCTCATGCTTTTTTAGCGAGGTGAATATTCCGGGCAGCACCAGTTCGGGAATTCGAATACCAAGTGCTGGGTGATGAATTTTACCAAGAAAACGAGGTGTCAATTTTTCCTTTTTAGGTAACATAGTTTTTCCTTTATATTATTGTTTTTCAAAAAATTATGTTCGTTTTATTTGCTGCGTTCACCCTAAAAAGCTCCGAAGGGTTTAAAATAATGATTGTTTATTCCTTTCCCCGATATGAACAAGCCGTGTAACAATTATTAATTTGCCCGAAGGCAAACCTTAGGGCTAAACAAGGAAAGTTTTCCAAAGAATCCTATCATTACATTTGTCATGGCAATTATGAGCATCCTTCAGGATACTTTCTCCTCTTTGCCTGAGGGTTTATCCTCGGGTTGCAAGCCTGGAAACCACTGAAACGGATTTTTTACTCAGCTCGTGAATGTCGGAAATAACTTGCCGTTACTTTATTAACAATCCCGTCCTTTACGGCGGAATTGAGATTGAACCACTTATGAGGGATCCTGGTCCCTTGTAACGTGGCTCATCACCTTTTAAAAGCAATTCAACTATAAAATTATTCACCGGATTACGGGATTCTATTTTTTCTTTAAATCAATTTTCGTAATTACTTGTCTTTCAGATGATAAAAACACAACTACTCAGATAAATTTCATTTTACCCCACCCACATTCCACCGTTGACATCCACAATTGTACCGACCATGTAATCCGAATAGCGGGATGCCAAAAAAGTTGCTACCGAAGCAATTTCATCCGCTGTACCTTCCCGCCTGGCCGGAATACTTTGCAAAAATTTCTGGCGAACAGCCGGAGGGGTGTATTTTTTATGAAATGGTGTGTCGATTACGCCCGGCGCAATGCCATTCACCCAGATTCCCTTCTGAATCAGTTCCTTGGCCATTCCCATGGTAAGTGCACTAACACCTCCTTTGGACGCCGCGTACAAAACCGACCCCGGCCCGCCGCCCGTTCGGGCAGCCACCGAAGAAATATTAATAATCCGACTTCCCGTTTTCATAAAGGGCAACGCCTTTTGACTGCACAGAAAAATCGATTTAAAATTAATCGCCATCAAGCGATCCCAATACTCTTCGGAAGCTTCATCGAAAGGCGTTCGTTGAATCAATGTACCGGCATTGTTTACTAAAATATCTATTCTACCATCGAAAAAATCCGCCACTGTTTCAATTAATTGAATAATGTCTTCGGTTACACCCAGGTCTGCTTGAAACGCTGCAGATTTTCGCCCCATTTTTTGAATAGACCGGACCGTTTCCTCGGCACTATCCTTAAAACGATAGTAATGCAGCGCCACATCCGCACCGGATTCCGCAAATTTCATGGAAATCGCCCGGCCAATTCCTGTGCTGGAGCCGGTGACCAGAGCATTTTTGCCATCGAGACGAATATCCATTGTGACACCTCCTTTCCTGACCTCCGTTTTGTTTATTAACACCCCCCCCATTCCTTAATTTTTAGGCCGATTCTCTTCCAACAAGATGCGCTTCCAAAATATTTTTTTTATTAAGTGGACTTTCCTTCTGTCTGATTTGATCAATTAAAAGTTTCGCGGCACGTTGGCCGATTTCATAAATAGGGATATGAACTGTTGTTAACGGTGGAAACATTGCTTTCGCCAGAGGGATGTCATCGTTTCCAACCACAGCAATGTCTTTGGGAATTCTCAGTCCCTCTTGTCGCAAAGAGTAAATGCTCCCAATTGCCACAAGGTCGTTGAAGCAATACAAAGCAGTAGGTCGTTTTTGAGTGGACATTTGGGCAATCTCTCTACCAACTCGTATCCCATTTTCCAAATAGGACCCCGTCGCGAAAATAAGATTTTCATCAAAGGGAATATTGCAGCGCAGATGAGCCAATTTGTAGCCTTCGAGTCGTTGAAATGAGTGAACGGAATAATCGGGCCCGGCCAAAAACGCAATTCGCCGATGCCCCTTTTTGACGAGATACTGCACCGCCTCCATACTGGCCTGCACATTGTTAATATCAATCATATTGGCCTGAAGCATCTCCACATGGTCCAATAAAACAAACGGGATATTTCGACGTTTCAATTCAAATAAATGCGAAAAATCTCCATTATCCCGAAGACTGGAAATAATAAGGCCGTCAACTTTTTTTGAGAGCAGCACATTCAGGGTTTCCTGTTCCTGCAGAGGTTTCAACTCCGAGCTTCCGAGCAAAACGCTGTAGCCCTCTTTGTTGGCAGAATCGTACACGCCACTGGTAATCCGCGCAAAGTAAGGGTTATCGATCTCTTTAATAATAAGACCAATGGTTTTCGTTTGTTTTCGTGCGAGGGATCGTGCCAATTCATT